>Ga0172379_10005772_pt1 | contig 17089 bp, 13 predicted proteins | sample GrowelOW334metaG_FD_119756 | JGI IMG/M metagenome (GOLD analysis project Ga0172379, IMG submission 119756) | Groundwater microbial communities from an aquifer near a municipal landfill in Southern Ontario, Canada - Groundwater well OW334 metaG | ecosystem: Environmental > Aquatic > Deep... | reverse complement strand
CTCCAACAACCCGGCTGCTAAGAAAATGCCTCGTTACTGTGGTGCAGAAAAGCCGGAGGTTGTGTTTCGCTGTGTCGCATCACTCGTACAATCGATGAACCACGCCGCAAAAATGATTCCCGAATTTGAGTTTACGCTCAAAGTGCTTGACGACCATTCAGATCCAAAACATATCAAAAAAATCAAAGAAATTCTTACGCATGCTCACTTTACAGTAGAGTGGGCAGGTCTTGAAGTAAGAGGTGTTATGCCAAGTATTCTCTCCTGTCATCAATATGGTCTAGAGTATGGCAAAGAACTTGTGTACTTTATACAAGATGACTACCTCTACTACGAATCCTGCATTTTCGATATGATGAATGCGTATTTAGACTTTAGCACAGCGCTTAAGAGTCCGGTGGGAATATATCCGTATAACGACCCCTACCTCTATCATCCGATAAACTGCCAAGTCTCAGCACGGTTAGTTCAAGGCCGCACCCAATACTGGCGCACGATTCTTAGTAGCGCGAGTTGTTTTATGACCCACCACTCGGTCATACGAACTCATTTTGATTTATTTGAAAAAATGGGGATATCAAATCCTTATGATGCGCATATGGAGGATAAATCTATCAATAAAATCTGGCAAGAACGCGGACTTTTTATGTTTACGCCCATGCAGTCCCTCGCACTTCATATGGGTTATGATACCGAAAAAGACCCCTTTATTGATTGGACAACGTTATGGAATCAATTTAAAAAAGAAAAGAAAAAGTATAAACTCCCATTAAAAGCACTGCTTAATATCGGTTGCGGAAGCAAATCCATCAATCTTCCGGAAGAATTAAGTATCTATAACGAGGTACGCGTTGATATCGATCCAAAAGTACAGCCGGATATTATTGCGTCCGCAACCAATCTCTCTGGTATCAAGTCAAATTCGGTTGCGGCAATATACACATCCCACACCCTCGAACATCTTATGCCGTATGAAGCCAAAGACGCCCTTTATGAATATAAGCGAGTTCTTAAAAAAAATGGGAAGCTTTTTATCAGGGTTCCTAATATTCAAGAGCCTTGTCGCATCATCAGTGAAGGAAAAGCAAGCGAAATACTTTACCACTCCCCTGGTGGCACCGTCACTTCATTGGATATGCTTTATGGACAACACGAACACGTAAGGCGCTCAGGAATCTATATGACACATAAAAACGGCTTTACAGAAACATTATTAGAATCACTTCTTCAGAAAATCCGTTTCACAAAAATATCCGTCCGAGTTTCAGATGACAAACTCGAGCTCTTTGCTGAGGCTATAAAATAACCATCAATCCTATTTTGAATAGGATTGTATTTGACTGTCCAACGCGCAGGAAACATACCCAGTTGAAAATAATCCAAAAGGGTGCTACGATAACAGGGACTCTTACCTCTAAGAGAGATTTTTAGGAATTTTCAATCCAGATCCTCTTTATTGCGGAAACATAGGTATCTCTTAATTAAGAAAATAAGCATACTAATGAGGAATTTTCAATCTAATTCTTGATTTCAAAAATTTATGAATACTTTGGCAAAAAATATTAGCGGGGTCATCCTCCTCTTCCTCCTTATTTCAGGAGTGATGATACTCTACCAATCACCTACCCAAAAACCGGCTGATGTTTCTTTGAGTCAACTCGCAGAACAACTTAATAATAGCCAGGTGCAACAAATCACTGTCAGTAAAAACGATCTCTCAGTTGATCTGAAAGATGGTAAAAAAGAAAAGGCTACCAAAGAATCCGAAGCCTCGCTTACGGACACGCTGAGCAATTACGGTGTTGACAAAGATAAACTCAAAGAAGTAAGCATCACTATTGAAGGCGAATCAAGCGCTTCTTTTTGGGCGGGAGCTATTCTTCCCTTCTTACTACCGTTTCTTCTCATTGGAGCACTCCTGTGGTTTATGCTCCGTCAAGCTCAACGAGGTAATTCTCAAGCCCTCTCATTCGGTATGAGTCGTGCTCGTATGGTTGATCCTAATGACAAAAAAAAGCAAGTGAAATTCTCCGACGTTGCCGGTGCCCAAGAAGCTAAAGTAGAGCTTCAAGAAATCGTAGAATTTCTCAAACACCCGAAAAAATTCAAAGATATGGGTGCAAAAATCCCCAAAGGAGTGCTTCTTTTAGGTCAACCCGGAACTGGAAAGACCTTAATGGCACGCGCCGTTGCCGGTGAAGCCGGAGTCCCTTTCTTCAATATCAGTGGTTCTGAATTCGTAGAAATGTTTGTTGGTGTTGGTGCAAGTCGCGTCAGAGACTTGTTCAAACAAGCGATGAAGAGTGCGCCAGCAATTGTATTTATCGATGAAATCGATGCTGTTGGCCGCCATCGCGGTGCAGGACTTGGTGGTGGTCACGACGAACGTGAGCAAACACTCAATCAAATCTTAGTTGAGATGGATGGTTTTGAGACAGACACGAATATCATTGTTATTGCAGCCACTAATCGTCCTGATGTCTTGGATCCGGCTCTTTTACGACCGGGACGCTTCGATCGCCGCGTCACTATGGATTTACCGGATATCAACGAACGCGAAGCTATTCTTGCTATTCACGTAAAAAATAAACCATTAGAAAAAGAGGTTCGATTGCGAACACTTGCCGAGCGAACTCCTGGATTTTCAGGTGCTGATTTGGCAAACCTCGTCAATGAAGCTGCTATCTTGGCAGCTCGTCGCAATAAAAAAACTATTAGCATCGCAGAACTGACTGAGTCTATTGAAAAGGTTATCCTTGGACCGGAAAGAAAGAGTAAGGTTATCAGTCCAAAAGAAAAAGAGATTATTGCTTATCATGAAGGAGGACATGCTCTCGTCGCCGCAAGCCTCCCCTATGCCGACCCTGTGCAAAAGGTATCTATTATATCTCGTGGTAACGCTGGTGGATATACTCTTGCTGTTCCGACCGAAGATAGAAGTCTACATTCTTACAGATACTTCCTTGATGAGCTCGCAACATTCTTAGGTGGCTATGCCAGCGAAAAACTCATCTTCAATGATGTTACCACTGGGCCATCCAACGATTTGGAGCGCGCCACTCAGATGGCACGCAGCATTGTCACGCGCTATGGGATGAGCACGCTTGGGCCACGAACATTCGGAAAAAAAGAAGAACTTGTATTCTTAGGACGAGAGATGCATGAGGAACGTAATTATTCAGAAAAAACAGCTCAAGAAATTGATCAAGAGGTGTCCAGATTCGTCAGTGAAGCCTATGACCGCGCACGTGGCATTCTGATAGATAAAAAAGATATACTTAAAAAGATAGCGGATGCTCTTCTTGAGAAAGAAATTCTTGAGAAAGACGAGTTCGACGCTATTGTCGGTATAACAGCTGAGAAAATAATCTAGACTCTCCGACCTATACAGTCATAATAAAACAAGGTACTCACTACCTTGTTTTATTATATACTTAGCAATGGCAACTCATACACCTCTAAGAGCCTACAGGTATTGATTTCTACGTGAAGTTTGTATATACTGATGATACTTGGGGTGTATAGCTCAGTTGGTTAGAGCGCTACATTGACATTGTAGAGGTCTCCTGTTCGAGTCAGGATACACCCACCACATAAAAGGTCTTCACTTTAAAATACAAGCTATAGAGTGCTTGTATTTTTTATACTCAATGTAATTACCGCTTTCTCACCATAAAAATCCCCTCTTACAAACCTCATTCGTAACTCATAAAACCTTAGTTGGTTGGTGTGGTGTTGGCAGTATTGGCATTGTTGCTGTTGAAGTTTGTTGAATTAAGCGGAGAATAACTATCTTGACCTGCAGTTGTTCCGGATGTATTAGTAGTACCGCCGGTAGCTCCGCTTCCAAAGTTCATATTTCCCCACTCCTGGTTAATGCCCGTAAGACCATTCTGCACATCCGAGTTGAAATTATTTTGACTATTATTAAAATTAGAAGACTGTCCTCCTGTTGTCGAATCACTCCAATCCACATTGGCAAGTGAGGATTGAGTCAAATTAAGATCCAATCTACCTCCTGTGGATTCAGATAGAGCACCCGTTGAAGTATTAAGACCTCCTTGAATAGCTTGATCAGCCGAATTAAGACCTGTTCGAACGGCAGTGGTGATGGCTGCAGAGGCAGCCGCATCAAGACTCGATGACAAGAGCTGCGCCCAATCCTGAGAACTTGAAATACTGTCGAAACTAAATCCCTGCACTTTATCCACAAGTTGACCAATGGTAATACCAGGAGTCTTAATAGTAACACCATCGGTTCCAACTGATGGTTTGAAGCCTTGATAAGAAATGGCCATAGTATTAGCCTTCTGTTGTTCTTGTGAAAGTTGATCATTATAGGCTTCATGCGCCATATATGAATACCCAAAAGGATTATTGGCTGAGTTAGAAAAAAATGCATTAAAGCCACGCCAGCTTCCCCCTTGAAACACTTCGGATGGACTGCGGACATAATTCATAAGATCGATATCCGGCACAGCTGGATTGATTGCTTTTTTAGCGGTGTCTGTTTGATATTTATAATAATTCGCTGAACCATCAGCACCACTGCTTGCAACAGCAGTACTACCACTTCCAGTAGGAACGCACAATTTTTGACCCGAAGAACAAGAGGTAGAGCAAGAAGGGTCAGCGGTCGTTTCTGTCCAACTACCATAAGAAGAGCAACTTGGCGCATCCGCGGTAGTACATCGCCAATCAACGGGACAACTTGAAGGATCTGCCGCTTGAGCTGTCGCAATAATTCCCTCTTGAGTAAACCACGACTTCTGCTCAGGATTCAAAGCGCTAACCCGAGTAACGCAACCACTGCTCACAACTCCGTTTTGATAATTACAGGGCGGAGCAGTTTGATAATTCGTAGATGAGTTACGTCCGCGTGTTGTCAAAGAGAAAAAATCATTCATATACAGATTTGTCTGCTTGCGAGGATCAGTCACAAGAAACGTCTGCCAATTGGTAATAAACATAGCTCCTTTACCGCCACCTCCACCAATCATCGCAGAAATCTGAGTATTCATAACCTGACCAACCCCTTGCTTAAAAGCACCGGTAACAATACCTCGCAAGTTTTTGGCTAATTCTTCAGCCACTTGTTTCCAGGCTGTAGCAGCAGCTGTCTCACCCCAAACACCGGCTCTCGCGTTATCAGCCGTTCCAAACATCATAAAAACAAATACTGCTAAAAAAAGAAATACTTTGCTATTGGTTATCTTTAAACGGTGCGCAATTTTCATGACAATATAATAGTTCTTACACTCGCTAACACGTGATTAAATAGGAAGTCCCTGGATACCTATTTTATCAAGAGTTGATTGGACATTGGTTGCAAAATTTGAAAACAGCCCTATAAATCCTTGTATTTTTGCGAGAGAATTAATCTGTGACAAGGGGTCGGTATCACCATTTGATTGGAGGCTATCTTTAAAAGTCCCGGCATACTGAGCAAGGCGAAGCGCTTTTTTATGCATATCAAGCATATTCTCCGGAACAGTCATACTCTGCAATTGTTCAGTAATCAAATCTCCTTTTTTAGCGAAATCATTAAGCATTGCTGGGTTTTTTCCAGACAATACACTCGTAGAGTTATCCGTCACAAAAGAAGCAAGCTGTGCTATATCGCCATCAGACTGCATCGATATAGGAGAGTTATTAACCAAAATATAAGATGTGGCCGTCACATAATCCAAAGTGTCCTTCTTGATCTTCTCTGTGCGATCAGCATCCGAAAGATTGGAATAATTTTGTTTTAGAATTTTTATCTTCGACACATCAATATCTGGCAATGTATCGACGGTTATTTGTTGACTCATCGTATTTTGAATGGTAGTGCGCAAATCATCCAGCGAAAGAGTTTTTTGATTTGTTGCGCTATCTTTCAGGGTCATGGCAACTTGTTTAGAAACTTCTTCGGTGAGATTGACTTTTTTAGGTACGGTAGTAGTTGCAGAAGCATCCTGCGTCGAACTATTTTTTACATCGTTTTGACTCTCCAAATCCGTTGTGGTGGTGAGCTTATCACCAGGAGCTTTTTTTAATGGATCATAACCACTCTTAACCTCAGCGCCATCAGAATAGCCATCACCATCGGTATCGGGATTATTTGGATTAGTACCATAAAGCTTTTCCTCTTCATTGCTCAATCCATCTTGATCAGTATCTTGAAAAATATTCATACTACTCGTAGTTTGAGTATCGGCAAACGAAAAAAAAGCCAAACTAAGCGCAAAAAGGCTACTGAATACAAATAACGCAATTTTTATTTTTTTTATTTTTATTCTTTGGGAAAGAAATGAAAACATAGCAACTTAAATACTGCGATATAATATACATTCACTATACCACTACTTTACAATTTAGCAAAATTATACAGAAATATAAAATATACTGTTTTTTTTCTTATCCATCAATATCGATGTAGATTCACATCTAATACGGTTATCGTTTTGGAACAGCTCAGGTTAAATTAACAGTTATTGCCTATTTTATGTATTTGTGTTATAATATATCTAGCATTTAAAGCCATTACTACCCAAAATATAATCTGTCCTTGTTGTATATCCCATAAATAATGATCAAACAGTAATATCGGAATAAAACCAATGACTAAGGCATGGATGTATGTACCATAAAGTTCTTTGAAGGTTCTGTGCTTTTCTTTAGAAAAACCATTCCTACTAAAACTTATTTTCTTAACCGGTACTACGATTGCTAAGAGTACATACCACAATGTGAAAATAAAGAAACCGACAACTCCTAGCTCTGCCCAAATAAGCAAGAAAATATTATGAACTGGCTGTAATTGCCAATCAAATAGTGGATAAATACTCTGTTGAGCCATAAAAATAACGAGTTGTCCACAACTTATCCCCAAAATTGGGTGCTTATAAATAATAGCAACCACTACAGATTGGTAGAGAGCGCGTTCTCTTAATGATTGAAAAAATAACGTATCCATATTTATTCTTGAAAAAATCATCATCAAAGATACCATACCAATAACAAGCAAACTCCCCAAAAAACTTTTTTGCTTCGCAGATATTACTTTCTCTTTTAAGAAAATTTTGCCTCTCCTTATTATTTGCGTACCCCGTATTGTTCCATGTGAAACAATACTAATATATAACAGAGCAATTATGAGACCCAATATCGCTGATTTTGAAAACGTTACTATAATAGCTGTATACTGAAGAAGCAACACCCCTAGTTTTCTTACATTTGCATACGCCTGTTCCACGTAGAACAATCTAAAGTAAAGGTGGCTCAGTATAATAGAAACAAAAAGAAACCCGCCTAATATATTCGGATGTGGAAATGTGCCGTAAGCACGAATATAGTGTGTATTGTTTATGATCACCTTAGCAACACCTGGTAATACTGGACTAATAACACTTTCTTTGATAAAAGTAAGCCCCAGTGAATGTTGTTTGAAAAATTGAACTATACCTAGCACTGCTTCCAAAACCCCCATAAAAATTATCCCTCCAAGCATTCCTTTAAAGTTGCAGCTCAATCTTTTTGTATCATTCGTTTCACATGGAACATTGCAAAAAATAACCAGGAGGTACACCCCATATAATTCAACCATTTTCAACACAAAGACCGCCCCGATAGAAGGCTCTATCGCATAAAATAGGGAGAATGCTGCCCAAATAATCAGTGCGAATGGAAGGGTGATAATAAGAAAACTTGATACTGTGCCTCGTGCATTGTTCCCCGTGAAACACCTCCTTATAATTGACATTATATCAATTATATGTTCTGATTTAATAAAAACAGATGCCAGGATGATTAAAATAAAAATATCCGATACATATATGGATACATCAGCATACTCATTGAAGGATCCTTTGAGTGGTATATACCACAATACCTTTCTCATTGATAATGTCGCTGTAAAGAGAAACCCAAAAAAAAGCAGCCTACAATAAATACTCCGTCTGTTCTTTTTTGGAAAAATTTTGGAAAAATTAATTTTCATATGGTAATTGAGCTTTATTATACAGCGTTTTTTGTATTTTGAATATTTGACGAATGGTATGAATCTGTTATATTATACCAATACATCTAAGCGTCCCGATTTTAGGGCCTGTAGCTTAGCCTGGTAGAGCGCTTCCATGGCATGGAAGAGGTCAGGAGTCCGAATCTCCTCAGGTCCACTCTCGCAATACAACTCTCAAGTCAGTATGATTATCTGACCAAAGGTAGCCGCTGAATTTCACCGCACAAAATCACAAATTGGAATAAAAGCATGAAAAGTTCTTCACAAAAAAGCCTCGGTTACGCATTATCTCAGGTAACCCGCGTCTGGAATCAGCGATTTATGGATATCTTGCGAGCTAAGGGCTATTATAACCTCAAACCCTCATTTTGTGCTGTATTTTTTCCTCTCTTTGAAGATGATGGACAAAGCGCAGCTGAACTTGCTCGTACCACAAAAATGACCAAACAAACTATGAGCACCTATGTTCAAGAACTCCGTCAACGAGGCTATATTAGGCTTGTACGAGACGCTCAAGATAAACGAGTGTATCGTATTTTTCTTACAGCCAAGGGGTCTATGCTTCAAAAAGTGTTTGAATCAGCTAACATCACAATAAGCAAAGAACTCTACGGACACCTACACGCTAACGACTCGATTCAGTTGTCAGCGCTTTTGGAAAAATGCTTCATAAACCACTAAAAACTAAATAGACTCCCATAATGCAGCAGGTACTACATAAAAAAGATTTGCCAAAAAGAAAGTTCCCTGTTATTCTGTATAATACTAATTTATAAGAGAAGCGTATATTGGTTTTGCCAGTCAAAACGAGCGTACTGCTGACACAGAGTTATGGCACTCACGCACAAGCAAAAGGAGAAGGTAACAAAGGACATTAAAAGACATGATAAAGATACAGGGTCTCCGGAATATCAGATCGCCCTTTTTACCGAGAGAATAAAGAAATTAACTACTCACTTAAAAAAGAACAGTAAGGATTTTCATTCTCGACGCGGACTTCTTAAAATGGTAGCTAAAAGACGTAAACTGATGTCTTACTTAAAGAAGACTGACGAAGGTGCTCAACAAACACTCGCCAAAAAGCTCAACTTGAAATAGGCTTAAAATGCAGGTAGTATAAACCTGCATTTTGGTTTTTTATAATAGTATAAAAAAGTTTTATGGCAAAATTTAAAGAACAGCGCGTTGGTATGCTCGTGGATATTCAAAATATTTACTACAGTGCTCGAGTTTTATACGGGAAGAAAGCAAACTTCAAAAACATACTCTTAGCAGGAGCGGGAGATAGAAAGCTTATCCGAGCCATAGGTTATGGTATTAGTACAGTTGAGGGTATGGAAGAGAAATTTTTTGACGCACTGGAAAAATCTGGGTTTGAAGTCAAAACAAAAGATCTCCAGATATTTCCGGATGGCGCCAAAAAAGGGGATTGGGATGTAGGACTCGCCATTGATGCCATTAAAATGTCGCAGAGTTTAGATGCTGTTATCTTGGTTTCCGGGGATGGTGATTATATCCCACTTGTCGAATACATCCAAAACACTACTGGTTGTCGTGTTGAACTCATCGCCTTCCAAGAATCAACAAGTGGAAAACTTATCGAAAAAGTAGATGATTTTTTAAATCTTTCATCTGATAAGAAAAAATTTCTCCTTTAAAAAAGATGCCCCCCTCAAAAGAAACTTTCTTACCTATTAAGAGAGTTTCTTTTTTTGACAAAAATCAAGAAAAGCTTTAAAGTAAGAATAGTTTAATATATAAATACGTCATCCTTTCAAAGACTGAAGCACTGTAGTGTATTGAAAAATTCAATCCAGTACTGTGTTAGAGTCGATGGATGCTGACTTAAAAGCGCCTATGCAAGAGAAACAATGGTCCCTCCAAATCGGTGGGCGAGAAATGGTTATTTCAACTGGTTTATTAGCGGATCAAGCAAATGGTTCGGTAACTGTTCGTTATGGCGATACCGTTATCCTCGCTACCGCTGTTATGAGTAAAGGCGCATCAAAAATCAACGGGTACTTCCCGCTTATGGTAGATTTTGAAGAGCGTTATTATGCAGCGGGAAAAATCAAAGGATCGCGTTTCGTTAAGCGCGAAGGCCGCCCCTCTGATGATTCTGTGCTTGCGGGACGTGCCGTCGATCGTACCATACGGCCGCTTTTCAACCCGCGTATGCGTAATGAAGTACAAGTTATCGTCACTACACTTTCTTTTGATGGAGAAAATTCTTCGGATATCGTCGCTATGGTTGCCGCATCCGCAGCCCTCTCTCTATCAGATATTCCATGGAATGGGCCTATCGGAGCGGTGCGCGTCGGACTTATCAATGATCAATTTGTTCTCAATCCAGTTACTGATGAACGAAAGGAAAGTTCTCTCGATCTTTTGATTTCCGGAACACAGACTAAAATTAATATGTTGGAAGTCGGCGCCAGTGAAGTCCCTGAAGAAATTATCAACAAAGCTTTTTCCTTTGGATTTGAAGCCCTTCAAAAAATTGCCGCTTTTATCGAATCGATTCGCCAAGAAGTGGGAAAGGAGAAGTCTGCACCGGCACTTTTACAGGGCTCAGTCGAATTTGAGACTAAAATAAGCGAACTTTTGCGCGCTGAAAATCTTTCGGATGCCTTGTATTTAAAAGACAAAAAAGCGGTCTATACTCGAACTGACGAAATTCAAGCACTGATTTCTACCTATATAAATACGAATTACACTGAGGATGTCAGCAAACTTCAAGATGTAGCTCGACAAGTTTTTGATGAAGTATCTGATGCGATCGTACACAAAAATGTTCTTGAAAGTGATATGCGTCCGGACGGTAGGAAACTCACAGAAATTCGCCCGATTAATTGTCGCGTGGGAATTTTACCTCGCACACATGGAACCGGTCTTTTCACTCGAGGCGAAACTCAAGCCCTTACTATAACAACATTAGGGGCACCTGGAGACGAACAGACCATTGATACCATGGAAACTGACACTAAAAAACGCTACATTCATCATTACAACTTTCCGCCCTATTCAGTTGGTGAAGTACGCCCAATGCGCGGTCCTGGACGTCGAGAGATTGGTCACGGTGCACTCGCAGAAAAAGCACTCTTACCGGTACTGCCAAGTCGGGAAGATTTCCCCTATACTATGCTTCTTGTTTCAGAAGTACTTTCTTCGAATGGATCGTCATCTATGGCATCAACTTGCGGATCAACACTCTCGCTTATGGATGCGGGTGTGCCTATTAAAGCTCCTGTAAGTGGCATCGCTATGGGTATTATTGTAGGTGATGAAAAAAACTTTAAAGTATTGACCGATATACAAGGCCTCGAAGACCACTACGGAGATATGGATTTTAAAGCAGCGGGAACAACAAAAGGTATTACAGCGGTACAGATGGATGTAAAAGTTGATGGAGTTACTCTTGAAATGCTTGAAGCTGTTCTTACTCAATCCCATGGAAATCGTAAAGAAATTTTAGACAAAATGCTCTCGGCAATTCCAGAGCCCCGACAAAATCTCTCTGTGTATGCTCCACGTATTATAACGATTCATATCAATCCGGATAAAATTCGCGATGTTATTGGACCGGGTGGCAAAATGATCAATCAAATTATTGATGAAACTGGTGTTTCTATCGATATCGAAGATGACGGATCAGTATTCATAACATCAACAGATGAAATGAGTGCTAAAAAAGCTGTGGAATGGATTAATAATATCACTCGAGAAGTTAAAGAAGGAGAAATATTCACTGCCCGGATTACGCGTATCATGAATTTTGGTGCTTTTGCGGAGGTGCTTCCTAATCAAGAGGGGCTTATTCATATTTCCGAACTTTCTAATGATCGAGTTGAAAAAGTTGAAGACGTGGTCAAAGTAGGGGATATGGTATCTGTAAAAGTAAAAGAGATTGACAGTCAGGGAAGAATTAACCTTTCTATGAAAGCTGCTCAGCAACAAACCCCGAAAAATGAATAAATAAGTTGGCCAAAAAAAACTTTTTATTATACAATAGAGACATCTATATAATGATGTCTCTATTTGTTTTATTAAAATAAAAAGCACCTATGTCATTCTTTTCTAAAAAAACTTCAGGAAATCAATCAAGCGCGGCAAATAATGGTCTTATAATAAAGACTATGCAGGATGATCTCAATGCCACAGATGGCCTTGTCTATCAACAAGAGCCCACTGAAAAACAAGCACCCCCGCAAATCTCTCTCAATGAAGAGTCTCAAAACGCCCCAGAAAACACGCCTCAGGCTTCGCCTGTTAGCCAAAGTCCTTTTGCCGCACAAGATCAAATAAGAGGCGCTGAACAAGAACTATTCATTACTCGGAATGAAGTAGCTCCATCAAAACAAGCTTCTGGTCCAAAAATCCTTATCACTTCACACCCGTTATCAAAAAGTGTCGTTTCTTTGATTGTGCTTATTATATTTGTTTCCATTGGTGGAATATACTATTTCATACTCACAAGAAATGCCCCTGCGGAACCTGTCGCGCAAACAAATTTAAATACAACACTTAACAACAGTACTACTCCTGATACGAAACCTGTTCAAGATACAACTACTCCGCAAAAAGACCCTGTACTTTTTTCAGCTGATAAGCCAAATTATCTTCCTATTGATATACTCAATTCGACACCCACATCAATACAAGCCACTCTTTCGCAAACAGCGCAACAAGTAACCTCACTCGCCAGTGCAAAACCAGTTGAATTCATCATAACGGATAAAAATAATACGCCTATTTCTTTTGCAGCATTTGTGAAAGCCTCTGGCATCACGCTTTCACAAGCAACACTTACTTCACTTGGAGAGAAATTTTCTCTTTATGTCTATACAAGTGATCAAACTTCGCATATAGGACTCTCCATCGAGCTAAAGAATAGACTTACACTTCAGTCAGCATTCAAACGAGAGGAAGCGGCGCTTATACAGGCATTGTCACCACTATTCCTCAGTGATACCCCCACAAAACTTACCGGTGCTTTTAGTAATAGCGCCTACTTAAAAATGCCTATTCGATATATTAATATTCACCCGGAAACATCCCTCTCTATCGATTATGCTGTTCTTAATAGATATCTTGTTATTGGTACGAGTATGAAAACAGAACATGCATTGCTTGATGTTTTCCAAGGAAAGTAAGCTATTTTAAATTAAAAAATAAATTTTCGTAATCCTCTGTAAAAAGAGAATTACTTTTTTATACGCTCTCCATAAAGAAAAAGTTTATTTTCTTATAAAAAATATTTCTTACGTGCGTTTATCTGCGTATAATATGTAGAGTAGTTTTCTTCTTTATAGAAAGAAAAAATACAAACTTACAGAGCATTTGTATTGACTCGCGCTATTTTTTCTGCTATACTTCACATATAAGAACATTAACAACTTGCGAATGGTAAGAGTGTTTCCAATCACAATTTCCCCCTATTTGTGATTGGAATTCTCTTACTGTTCAAATGATCTTCAATGTAAGATCTCCCTCGATCTGACCGAGGAAACATAAAACAAAAATAAAGATACCTTGTAAAAAATAAAAAGCAAGGGAAAAATAAAAATCAAATAAAAAACCAGTTCTTTCAAAAAAACAAAGGTTAAATACCAGAGAACGGTAAAGAGAAAAGATGTAAAGTCAGAAAAACATCAACAAAAAAGCATATCGCCAAATTACATGCGTAGAAAGCTAGATTATATTATCTTAAAATTAATACTTCTCACCCGGGGTATACAATCAAAGATGAGACAATCACACTACACATGTTGGCACATGCAAATTGTCAGGCGTTACAGCCACATTATTATTATTTTGGGCAGCGTAGCGCCTGGCAACCAACAATTCCATCCCACACAAGGGTGTTTTTTTATGTCTTAAACCGTTTACTTATTACACATAGAGATCTATACTATTGACAGGTGCTATTGTGGATAAACTGTGGATAAGTAGTGAATAACTCTTCTCCTTTTGGGTTTATCTTCGTGTTTAAATATTGAACAACCTTTATGTATTCGTTTATAAGTTATCCTCTTCTTTTCAACAATAGCTATCTATCCACTCTTTTCACAAGCTATAGACTATTTATACACAAGGATTCATCTTTTAAAGCTCTTTATAGGAAAGGAATTAGGCGCTATCCACCAATTCTTAGTACTAATAGTAACTATAAAGAAAAATTATATTTATAAAACTTATTTATGACAATCCCCGTACAAAATGTAGGAGTTCTTGGAGAAACACTCGCTTGTACTTACCTACAAAGAAAAGGGTATGGTATTAGTGAAAGAAATTTTCAAAATACTAAGGGGTATAAATATGGTGAAATCGATATCGTTGCTACTCAAGGAAACATCATTGTGTTTATTGAAGTAAAAACTCGCCTTACGCGGAAAGGTGAGTTAATTATTCCTGAAGAAAACATATCACCTAAAAAATTAAAAAATCTTGAAAAGATAGCATCCACTTATTTAACGGTAAGAAAACTATGGGCTATGGAGTATCGTTTTGATGCCATATCCGTACTCTTGGATCTCCATTTAAAAAAAGCGAAAATTAAGCATCTGGAGCATATTTTTTTCTAGACAAGTGTGTGGAATTTGGTATAATAAAGTGTATAAGATATGTAAAGTGTGGATAAAATACTTTAAAATAAGGAAATATTTGCAAATATACTTTGAAAATATTCCTCGAATAATACTATGGCTATTGAACAATCAATTACAGAAGAACTAAAATCACAACTTGAAGCTGAGAAAGCACGTCTGGAAAAGGAATTGGGTATGATAGCAAATCCAACAGGAACTCCCGGGGGATATGAAACTCGTTTTGAGGATCTTGGGCGAGAGGAGGGTGACAGCGAAACAGAAACAGAACAGTATGTTGATAATATAGCCGTCGAGAATACACTTGAACAAAAATTGCAAGATGTTATTGATGCATTAGGCCGTATAGAAAGTGGTTCTTATGGAAAATGCGAGAAGTGTGGTGAAGAGATTTCTCTTGATCGGCTTCGTGCGTATCCGTCGGCAAAAGTATGTATGAATCATAATCAGTAAGGATGCGGTTGTGTATTTTCCAATACTCTTTGGGATGGTTTTTTTTATACTTGATCGGATAGCAAAACACTCTTTTATCCATACGGGTATTTGTAACACAGGGATTGCCTTTGGTATGCATATACCCCAATGGATATTCTTTATTTGTATTGGGAGTATTTTTTTTGGTGGTTTAATATGGTTTGTAAAGAGTATACAAACGAGCGATTATATAAGGAAATGGGCTATTGTATGTATTTTTTCTGGTGCCCTTTCAAACCTTATAGACCGTGCCATATACGGGTGTGTCGTGGATTATTTGTATATTATCCCACATTTTATCTGGTTTAATATCGCGGATATATTCATTTTTATAGGAGGAATTGCGTTTATAACGAGTTATTATCGGAAAAAATAAGGATAATTTTAGAATAATTTTATCTCCACTGTGTATAATAAAAGGATAATATATAGTATCCTTTTATTTGTATGCCCGCAAAAATATTTTCAGCAGCTGTTTTAGGCTTGGATGGGGAGATAGTTGAGGTAGAGGTGGATGTTTTAGGATCCGGATTGCACCGGTTTACCTTAGTGGGTCTTCCGGATACAGCCATTAAGGAATCACGTGACCGAGTAAGTTCGGCTATTAAAAATAGTGGGCTTAAACCGCCACATCATTGTGGAAGGATAACGGTTAATTTAGCACCGGCAGACCTACCGAAAAATAGCCCTGTATATGATGTCCCTATTGCCCTTTCTTTTTTGGTAGCGACGGAACAATTACGCTTCGATGTACATAAGAAGCTTTTCTTAGGGGAACTTGCCTTAGATGGGAGAATTCGGCCGATTCACGGAGCACTACCAATCGCCCTTTTAGCTAAAAACAAAGGATTTGAAGAATTGTACGTTCCGGAAGAAAATGCAAAGGAGGCGGCATTGGCGGGTGGTATTAAAATAGTTCCCATACAGACACTCATACAGACGGTAAAACACTTACAAGGAATAGAAATTATTCAAGAAATTATGTACGATGAAAAGCAGAGCGCCTTTGATGAAGTGGAGCATATTTTCGATATGGAGCATATCCGTGGTCAGGAACACGCCAAACGCGCTTTGGAGATTGCGGCGGCTGGTGGGCATAATGTGTTGCTTATAGGACCTCCCGGATCCGGAAAAACATTACTCGCCAAAACATTACCATCTATCTTACCGAATCTTATTTTTGAGGAGAGTCTCGAAATAACCAAAATATTTTCTGTATCCGGAAGGTTGGCACGAGATAACGCGCTCATTACAAAACGACCCTTTCGATCGCCGCATCATAGTGCAAGCGCTGTATCATTGGTTGGTGGTGGCTCATTTCCACGTCCGGGTGAAATCAGCTTGGCACATCGAGGAGTATTATTTTTGGATGAGTTCGCAGAGTTTTCAAAAAATATTTTGGAAAATTTGAGGCAGCCGCTTGAAGATGGGTATATTACGGTTACGAGAGCTAAGGGATCGATTCAATTTCCATCACGATTTATGCTCATTGCCGCTATGAATCCGTGCCCGTGCGGAAATGCCTCTGATATGGAAAGAATGTGCTCGTGTTCGCATCAACAATTGGAAAAATATAAACAAAGAATATCAGGACCCATTCTTGATCGCATAGACTTACACATCGAGGTACCGCGTTTGCATTTTGATAAACTTGAGACGGTGCAAACATCTGAAAGGAGTGCCAGTATACGTACTCGCGTGGAAAGCGCGCGCGCCATACAACGAGAGCGATTTAAGAAGTCAGAAATTCTGACGAATAGCGAAATGTTTTCCCACCAAATAAAAAAATACTGTCCACTCGATAAGCCGAGTTTGGATTTGTTGCGACAAGCGGTTTCAACATTTCATTTAAGTGCGCGCGGATATCATCGTCTGATTAAAGTAGCCCGAACCATTGCTGATTTGGAGGGCTTGGAGGCTATTACAGCGCAACATATCGGTGAAGCGATTCAATATCGCTTTCGTACCGAGTAGTGATTTTTAGTGGAAAATAAGGTACAATAAGATT
>Ga0172379_10005771_pt1 | contig 17090 bp, 13 predicted proteins | sample GrowelOW334metaG_FD_119756 | JGI IMG/M metagenome (GOLD analysis project Ga0172379, IMG submission 119756) | Groundwater microbial communities from an aquifer near a municipal landfill in Southern Ontario, Canada - Groundwater well OW334 metaG | ecosystem: Environmental > Aquatic > Deep... | reverse complement strand
TCACACCCCTGATATTTTTCAATGAGAAACTCTAATGTCCTTATTGTATATGCATATCTTCTATCAGAGATGTTGCCTGAAAGAGCAAAGATGAGTTGAGATAGTTCTTCTACTCGAGTATCTTTGCTTAGGATTTTTGCCAACTCTTTTGGTTTATATTTAGCGCCTTCAAAAAACTCTCGCATCCCATTCTCATTCTTTTTTTTCTTCTCCAGCTGTTTGTTGGTGAAGACAATAGGAATTTCATAGTCATGTAAGTCAGCCAATCCTTTAAATTTTTCGTATATTTCGGGATACGCCTCTTTAAATGCTTCCGCAAAAACTTTGGATACATATTCTTTTGAGGTTATTCTGACTGCAAACTCAAGTGCTTCTTTATACCATTTTTCTCCGTCATCTCCAGAAAGACAGTATGATTCTTTTCTTGCTTCATATTCCTTCCATGTTCTCATTGCATCAGAAATAAGTTTTTCTTTTCTGTCATATTGCAACTTTTCAAACCACGGGAAGAAAGTAATCGGATCAGAAAATTCAATAAGATCTGGATGAAGAATCAACGTAAATCCTTCTTTCACAAAAGAATCAACGATTTTTTTTAAGTTGGAATCAACTGTGTCACTTTTTTGGATACGCGATATCAGTTCCAACCAAGCGTCGTGTTTAAATGAAATAAATGGCACAAAATCAGCGTATCTTTCCATCCCTGACTCTGTGAATTTAAGGAATCCTTGTATCAGAGCGGTGAGTAATTTAATATCTTTGGGATTATCCTTGTCGGAAGATACCAGAGAATTAAAAAATTTGCTCATTTCTTCTAAAGAAAAACTTTCCTGAATTTCACCCTCAGGAAATTCGTTATATCTTTCCATATCTAAAACTATTTTAGATAATTTGTATATACATGCCGTACGAATTTTTATATCATCTGGCAAATCTGCGTTATCATGGAATAGTTTTCCCAATGTATTTATGCCAGCATACGCTAGCATGTACAATTTTTCTTCAATGTTTAGTTTTTTCATAATATTTTTTTTATGTTTATAGGACATATCTATACATTTACGACTTAATGTCAATAAAATTTTCTGATTGTTATTCTTCTCGTGTTTTTTATAATTCAAACACATTTATTTTGTAGTGTAAAAAAATGGCAGATTTGATAGGTATTATCAGTAAAAAAGTCGGTATAGCTCCGAATATCGTTCGCACTATTGTCCAGTTGTTGGACGAAGGAAATACGGTTCCATTTATTGCGAGATATAGGAAAGAATTGACGGAAGGAGCGACTGATGAGCAGCTGAGAGATTTCAATGACATGTATAGTTATACGAGGAATTTGGAAGCGAGAAAAGCTGATGTTATTCGTCTGATAGAAGAAAAATGATTGATGACGGATGAGCTGAAAAAACAAATTATGGAAGCAGAAACCTTAGCAAGAGTCGAAGATCTCTATAGACCATTTAAAGAGAAAAAAAATACGAAAGCTACTATTGCTAAAGCAAAAGGTTTGGAGCCACTTGCTGATATTCTAGCGAAAGCGCAGTTAAGTAAAGAAGACTTTGAAAGTGAATCGGAAAAATTTATTAGAGATACGGGCGATGCCAAGACAAGCGTCAAAGACAGTGCAGAAGCGATTCAGTGAGCAAAAGATATTCTCGCGGAAGCAGTTTCCGATCATGCAGATCTCAGAGAAGACATCAAAGTCAGAGAAGAAAATACTGGCGTACTTGCATGTAAAAAAACTAAAACGTTTGATGATAAGTGAGTGTATAAAATCTATGGTGAATATAGCAAAAAACTTTCTGATATGCCATCTTACGCATATCTCGCGGTTTCTAGAGCTGAAACGGAGAAACAATTGCAAGTGAAATTAGAATTTTCTCATGACAAAATCCGAGAAGAAACGACGAAATATTTCTTTCCAAAAAAACACGGAACCAGTATCGTCTATGTCCAAGACGCCTGTGAAGATGGATTGCATAGATTATTATTACCATCATTAGAACGTGAAATCAGATCGGATAAAAAAAGACGAGCAGATGAAGCTGCAATCAAAGTCTTTGGCGATAACTTGAAAAACTTGCTTCTTACGCCACCGATTAAGTGAATGACGGTGCTCGGATTTGATCCTGCATTTAGGACAGGATGTAAACTAGCGGTTGTTGATCAGACAGGAAAATTCTTGGATAAGACGGTCATTTATCCTACTGAACCGCAGAAAAAAATCACGGAAGCTTGGGAAACGTTGAAGAAATTAGTCGATCAATACAAGATAGATTTGATTGTAATAGGAAACGGAACAGCATCGAGAGAGTCAGAAAAAGTGGTCCATGATTTCATTGAAAAATATAAACCTTGTCCCAGACCAGGATCGGGGGTGACCACTAAATATATGATCACCTCTGAATCATGAGCATCTGTGTATTCGGCATCTAAACTCGCACAAGACGAATATCCAGATTTGGATGTGACCATCAGAGGAGCAATTAGTATCGCTCATAGAGTGCAAGATCCGCTTGCTGAACTCACCAAAATTGATCCGAAATCTATCGGTGTCGGTCAGTATCAGCATGATGTCGATCAGAAATATTTGAAAGAAAAGCTAGAAGAAAAAGTAGAGGATATCGTCAATAGCGTAGGTGTGGATGTGAATACAGCGAGCTATACCTTGCTACAATATATTGCGTGATTAAGTGAAACTGTTGCAAAAAATGTCATCGCCTATAGAGATGCTAATGGAAAATTTACCAGCAAAGCGCAGATCAAAAAAGTGAAAGGACTCGGTCCCAAAGCCTATGAACAAGCGATCGGATTTTTGAGAATCAAATGAGGAAAAGAGGTTTTGGATGAAACAGGAATTCATCCTGAGATTCATAAGCAAGTATATGCATTGATAGAGAATGAATTATGAATCAAAAAGAAGGATTTGAAATTACCGATGCAAGTTGAAAAATATCCAGAAAACACATTAATTGAATGGTCTGAAAAATATAAAATATGATTGGAAACTTTGAAAGATGTGTTGGCTGAACTTCAAAGACCAGGATTAGATCCTAGAGATGAACTAGAGGCTCCATGTTTTTCCTCAACTATTTTTGATATCAAAGATTTGGAAATAGGGACTAAACTGGATGGCATTGTCAGAAATGTTACGGATTTCGGGGCGTTCGTAGATATCGGATTGCATAGTGATGGACTTGTCCATAAGTCTCAAATGGCAAACTATTTTGTCGCAAATCCTGTTGATGTCGTGAAAGTCGGTCAGCAAGTAAAAGTAAAAGTCATAGGCATAGACCTAGAAAGAGAGAAGGTTTCCTTGAGTATGAAAGACGATTCAGCCCCACAGGCACCGAGAGTTGAAAGTAGATGAAGCAGTGAGAAAAAAGCGACTGAGCGAAGCAAAGGAGTCCCGCAAGGCGGGAACGAATATAATAAAAAAGACGAGCCGCTAGGCGAGTCAACTATGAAAGGGAATATTACCTTTAGTTAAAAAATTAGTGAAAAACTAAAAATGAAAAACTAAACGTGTAGGATTTGTCTGCTTATAGACTATTGTAATTTACAATAATTCATAACAAAACAAAGTCCTACATTTTTCACTTTTCACTATTCGCTTTTCATTATTTGTTTAAGTATCTCATTCACTTCGTCCATTGGTCCGTCATTGAGAATAAGAATATCAAATTTTTTTTGGAATTGTTCTCTATTTTCAGGAGTGTCGTTGTTGAGAAATCAGATTTTCAATATATTTTCATAATCAAATCCATCAGCCATACGCACATCACCGAGCGAGTCGCCGAGCAAAAGAATATTTTTTCTTTCTTTAATTTCTTCGTAAATAGGCGAATCTTTGACCACTGTTTCTCCCTTATTGAAACTATGGATAATCGGCTCTTTGATAGCTATCGCTTTACCATCTTCATCTCGCACAAATGCGTTGGAGATGATATCAATATTATCTGAAAGTTTGTTTTTATTTTCCAGACAATAATAAATAGCTTCGTATCATAGACCAGAAGCGGAAAATATCAGCAAAGGAACGTTATTGTTTTTCAGTAGATCAAAGAAAATTTCATATCATAGTCTGAAGATAATCATTTTTGATGTCATTGCTTTTTTGATGATGTTTCTCGTCAATCCCGCCTCCAGCATCACTGCAAATTGACGTGTTCGCCATTCATGCATCGCTTTCTTTTTTTCTTCCAAGGGAATTGTGGGATCTTGTTCTATCGGATAATATTTGTCGAAATTTATTTTTGATTTTTCGGTATATTCTGGGCCAAGGTATCCTTCTTGTTCCAAGATAGACTCTAGTGACAACCTTGGTTTCCCATCAACAAACGCCTTGGTTAAGGTTCTATCAAAATCTGCGACGACGTGAAAATGCTCTTTGCCGTCAGCAACGAAATGAGCAATACTATCTTGAACGTGAAGAGGATCAGGAATAAGAACTTTGGTCATAAAGAAACTTTGAATTAAAATTGCGTACAATATTGAGCATCCAATTCTTGCTGGGTTTGAGCTATCGCTTCTTTCCCGGGAACTTTTTCTGCTCAGAAGAGATGTCCGACTCTATCAGCATTCATTAATTCCATAGGCAATTTACATTCTGTACCTGTGCTTTTACCTTGATTACTGACAGCTGCTTTGTAATCGCATATATTGCCTGTTTGTCCAATAACCTCTATATCATAATTAGAATCTGCCGAGAAAGGCATGGTAAATGTAGCTGGCGCACAGGCAAGAAAGTTTTTTTGGAGACAGTTCATGTCACTTTTACAATTCACGGTAGTTGTAGTAGTGGTGGTAGTTTGCGCTGCTGGAGCGGATGACTTGGTTCCACATCCGAACAAGAAAACAATTCCAACCAAAGGGAGAATCAGAAATAATTTTTTCATGAGAAAATAATAAAAAGGTAAAAGATTAATTCTATAATGCTCAGATGAGCTACGAAATCAAGAAGAAAATTATTTTCTCTATGCTCTGATATTTGCTATTATTTCAGGGATCTCCGATTGAAAGAAATGTCCTCTATCGGTAAAAGTCATAAGTTTTGCTTTGGGTAAATAGGCTTTAATTTTTTCTGTATGTGAATAAGGGACGAGGTCATCGTCAGTAGAATGATATAAGAAAATTTCTTCTGCCTGATCTTCAATATTAGGAATTATTTTGGGATCATAGGCAAAGTCTCATGCGTATTTTTCCTCATCAGACATATCACTTTCATCAAATACTGTCGACATGAGATGGAGCTGTTTTATTTTCTTGGGAAACTTATTTTCTCAGAGATATTTCACCAAAAACATTGCTCAAAGCGAATGTCCTACGATTATAAGATATTCATCATTGAGGTAAGGAAATATTTTTTCGAATCGAATTTTCCATGCTTTGTAGCTCGCCATATTTTTATTTGGCATCTCTGGTCTAATTATTTGATATATTCATTTAAGCTCTTCGAACCAATCTTTTCGGTCATTTTTATTTTCAAAAGGATTGTAATCTCGTGTTTCAAGAGCCCTACAAAAAGCATCATTATTTGGAAAACACATTCATCCGTGGATATAGATCAGTTGTTTCATGAGTAATTATGTAGAAGATAAATGGATGACATTGATCTGGTGAAGCAGAAGTTTTAGATATTTATGGAACATCTCGCGAGTCAAGGATAATGATGCGGTGTTTATATTGGGATGAAAATTTACGAGATCCGTATTATAAATTTCCTCATCTATGTAAACTTCAATATCGCTGTCTGTGTTATTGATTAGTCCGAAAGGAGAAACTGATCAGGGCGTGAGTCACATTTTCTGCAGAAGCAACTCCTGGCTTCCGAAGGAAAGTTTAGCGACTTCGAAATGTTTTGCAAGGAATTTGAGATCGGCTCTTTTGTCGAGAGGCAGTACAACGAGAAATATTCTTTCACTTTTTTTATCGATAAGAAAAAGATTTTTGCCTATCGTGCCTGGTACAAGTGTATGAAAATTCTCTGCTTGCTCGCAGGTAAAAACGGCAGGATGTTCGTGCTTGGTGTAAACGATATTGTGCGATTGAAGGTAGTGTTCGACGGAATTCATGAGAAAGGATTTTATAAATATTTACTGTATGGCAAACTTTTGATATAATCTTCCATAAATTTTCGATCAGGATTTCAAGAATTATCAACCGGGAGTTTGATTTCTAAATTCTCTAATCTATTTTTAACGATAGCCCTTCAATATCAAAACTTATTTTTTATTTCAAAATTTAATATAGTATTTATAAACATTGCATTATATTTGTTTAATTTTCTGTTATTTAATATATTAACTTTATTCCCGGTTATGAATCTGCTGTCTTGAAAAAATGCCTTAAATCATTCCGCTCAGACAGTGATAACTGGTCAATTATATACCTTACAATTAAGCTCGGAAACATCTAAAAATAACTCTATTCAGTTATTGACTGTTGTTCTCGTGACATAAGCTACATTTCATTTCTCAATGTCATCAATGTTTGATTTATGGATGGGGCTTCATAAACTTATACTAAAAACGTTTTTTATCTTGAAAATTTTCAAATCATTAATAGATAAAGATATTTCTTTATTTTCTAATGGATCTTTTATATCAGCATAATCAGGTATTTTTGTTGTATAAACCCGGTTTGGGATTTCATTTTTACTTGGGATCAATAAATCTTTTAAAGTAACATTTGCTTCTCTCCCAAACGCTCAATATCTAAATCTATTTTTGGTAATACACATACAATAGTAAAATAATTCTCTTTCTGATAACTTTTCCAGTGGTTTCAAAACAGCAACATTTTGAGCCGTATAAAATTCTTCTAGTTGTAAGAATGCTGATAAGACATAGCTTCATCATAGAGAAACGGTGATTTGTCATTTATCTAATGGGCTTTTATTATTGTTTTTTTTAACTTTCGCGACTATTCAATTATTTTGAGAAGTTCTTGAAACAAAATTTATTCATTCAGGAAAATCATCTTCGCAAATCTCCATTTTATTGAAGTCAAATTTTGTTCAATACGTTACATCAAAAAGCGATCTCAATTTATTCATATTAAGAATTTAACTGTTTGAATAAAACAAACTTCCTTATTTCATTTATAAAATCCTGCTCATTTAACGTTGAATAATCTGTTTCCATATAAGCTTCTGCACACCACTCCTCGTCCCATCAAACACATTTTAGGGCGGAGAATCAGGCCTCTTCTTTCCTATTAAAGAATAATTTTAGTCGCTTCTGTTTTATCTCTTCATATTTGTGTCTTCTATCAATTCTTCAATCATTTTTTGTTTTTTCATATCAGTCATCCTTAAAATATCAAAAGAAACTTTCTTTTAAATTATTATGAGGTATATGTGCTGTAAAAACCATTACACAAGTAACAACGCCGACAGGATAAAATAATTCTCAAGGCATTGAAAAGACAGCTTCTAACGTATGTTTGGACAAGATTCTTTTCTTTGTTTCATTGTTTATATTATTACTTGTCAAAGCACAACTCATAGGGACAATAGCAACTCATGTTCAGTTTTTTTCTAACATATCTAACATATGTTCAACGAATGCCATTTCTGACTGTCATTCTCATTTTTGACTGTATGGCGGGTTGATAAATCATGTATTGGGCTTGTGTTCTTTTATTTTCTCTACTAATTCTGGGTCAAAACAATCTCATTGATAAATATTTGCCTTACCATCTCATCTAAGAATCATGTTTGAACAAGCTAGAGTATACATATTTGGGTTTTGTTCTATTCAGATCAGTTGTTCAGCCTTTATTTTGTCAATTAATTTAGAATCCTCTTTTGCATCTTCAATCATTTTCTTCATTGCGGAGATCAGAAATCATCCAGTTCCACAACAGGGATCTAAAACCTTAGAATTTACGTTTACTCTCGCAAGTTCCACAAAAAGCTCAGTAATGTGCTTTGGTGTCAAAACGATACCAAGTCACTGTTTATCTCAGCCCGTATATCTCAAAAACTCTCAATAAAATGATCCTATCACATCATATTCATCATACGCATGAAAAAATGGAGCTATATTTTTCTCTACTTGTCATATCAAAATTTTTAAGACTGTTTCATTTGATTTACCATACTCCTTACTCAGATTAGGATGTTTCTCCAAAAATTGGTAGGTATGTTTCATGAGGTCTTTTTTTTCACCAGGAATATTAAAATCATCTATTTGTCTTGTAATTGCCTGATAGAGTGACGTTTGTAAATCTCTGGAATATGCATATCCGTTTTTAAACTCTTCATCTCTTAGCGCAATCAATATGCCACTTACAAACAATGGTTTTTCGGATTCTGATAATTTAGCGTAATCTCTGATATTATTATGCAGTTCTCTAGAAAATTTTAATAGTTCTGATTTTGCCTTTTTCTCTTGTTCTGGATTTCTTTTGAGAATATTTTCATATTCTTGCATCGTCATTATTTCTGTCTGTTCTAGTCTTTTATAGTTTTGCTCTCATTTCAAGAACAAAAAATTTGAAATTTTCAATTCCTTTTCTGTTTGTCAGCTGACAGCAATAGCTATTACATTATAAGATTTTGATAATTTCGCTCAATAATATAAAACTCAGTCCACAGCATAATCTCATGTTTTAAGCTTATCTTTACTTTCATGTTGTTTGATATAAGGCTTACATTCTACAACAATCAAAAAATCTTTATTTGGAGGAGTAATGATAAATTCTGGCCTTGATTTTCAATCTCATCTTTTACTTCATCACTTTAGAAGTTTATCAATAATTGGGTTTTGACTTTTCTGTTCTTCGATAAGTTTCTTATTATATCATTGTGATATAAATAAGTCCTTAGTTAAATTCTCTGTTATTCTTTCGCTCATGAAATAACGATGAATTTATAAAAATTAATTGTAATATACGTATTTTAATTTTTATTGCAAGTGATCTGTCAAAAATAAATTTGACAATCGTTTTTTAAAACTCACATTGCTTTGGTGCTCTTGGAAATGGAATCACATCGCGGATATTTTCCATGCCGGTGATATACATCATCAGTCTTTCAAATCCCACACCGAAACCTGCATGAGGCACTGATCCATATTTTCTTAAATCTAAATATCGTCCATAATCTTCCACATGAAGTCCCATATCTTTGATTTTCTTTTCCAAGACTTCTAATCTTTCTTCTCTCTGAGATCCGCCGATAATCTCTCCAACCCCAGGCACCAAGAGGTCTGTCGCAGCAACGGTTTTGCCGTCTTCATTCAGTCTCATGTAAAAAGCCTTGATCTCTTTGGGATAATCTGTCACGAAAGTCGGACCTTTGAATATTTTTTCACACAGATATCTCTCATGTTCGGTCTGCAAATCCATGCCTCGCTCTACGGGATAGTCGAATTTTTGTCATGATTTCTTGAGTAATTCAATGGCTTCGGTATACGTCACTCTCGTAAAATCCGCTTTGACTAATTTTTCCAATCTCGTTTTCACTTCTGGATTGATGAATTGCGCGAAGAAATCCATCTCTGCAGGCGCATTATTCAGCACGTATTGGAAGACGTATTTGAGCAATGCTTCTCATAAATTCATATCGTCATTAAGATCAGCGAAAGCAATTTCCGGTTCGATCATTCGGAACTCGGAAAGGTGGCGGGCGGTGTTGGAATTCTCAGCTCTGAAGGTAGGTCAGAAAGTATATACTTTGCTGAACGCCATAGCGAATGTCTCCGCTTCCAACTGTCCGCTGACCGTCAACGATGCTTGTTTACCGAAAAAATCTTTGGAATAATTTATTTGTCCATCTTCATTTTTTGGCATATTCAAAAAATCTAGTGTAGAGACTTGAAACATCTGTCCCGCTCCTTCAGCGTCGCTTCCGGTAATGATAGGTGTATGCACATAGATAAATCCGTTTTCATTGAAGAATTTATGGATGGCGAATGCGAGCAATGACCTAACTCTAAACACTGCTGAAAAGGTGTTTGATCTCGTCCTGAGATGAGCGATTTCACGAAGATATTCAAAGCTATGTCATTTCTTTTGAAGCGGATAATCGTTAGGACAAGCGCCTACGATAGTCACTTTGTTCGCTTTCACTTCAAAGACTTGTTTAGCTCCTTGTGAAGCGACTAATTTTCCTTCGATAGTGATTGAACTTCCCGTTGTAAGTTTGCAAATATCGTCAAAATTTGATAAATTATTTTCAAAAACAATCTGAATATTTTTGAGGTACGATCCATCATTGAGTTCGATAAACCCGAATGTTTTGGAGTCTCTTACGCTTCTTACCCGTCAATTTAAAATAATTTCTTTATCGAGGAATTGTTTGTAGTCTCCAAAGATGTGCGCGACAGTAGTCAGTTTCATAATTTTTTTAAAAAATAATGTAAAATATTGAATTTACTATACTATTTGGACTACCAAATTCAACGTTTTATCCTAAATTTTTTTCTGCGTCCTTAATTCTGAACTCTACATTTGTTTAAATTGGGGTTGATTTTTACATCAAAAAGGATATAGACATTTAAAACAAAAACATATAAATATGATACCATTTGGAATTAATCAAAAATTAAGCTTTCCCCAAACAAAGAAACTTACAACCATTAACGTCCAATTTCTAGGACCCAAAAACGACCTTGAAAAATTGGTTGATGAAGGTTTGCAAAAACCAGACTTTCTAAAGGTTTTTCTAAGAAATACATGGACGATTTCTATCCTCGAATATGCCGAGAAAAAAATCAAAAGCTATAAAAAACTTGATGAAAACATGCGTGGAGAATTGCTCAAAATCATCAACGAGCATCCACTAAAAAAACAACAAACAGCGGAATAAAAAAAATTAGTTTCAACAAATCATCCCTCTCGTTTTTCGGAGGGTTTTTTTTATATTTCTTATTTTTTTCTCATCCCCTTACCCCTTCCCAGGGAAATAACTATTTAAAGCTTTCTCGTTTTTACTTCAACTAGACACTTGTCGACAAACTCAGCGACACCCGTTTCATACTGCTTTTTGCTTCTATATTCACGGATAGAAAGCGTTTTGGTGCTTTCCTCTTTTTCACCTACAATGACGATATAAGGGATCTTCTCTATCTCAGCATTACGGATTTTCTTAGAGAAGGAATCATCGCTATCATCGACTGTACTTCTGAGAAATTGCTCGTGGAACTTCTCATGAATTTTGTCTGCATAGGCGATGAATTTCTCTGCAACAGGGATGATCCTAATCTGTTCAGGTGATAATCGGAATGGGAACGCTCCTGCATAATGCTCGATCAAAACTCAGATGAATCTTTCAAAACTTCCAAGTAACGCTCTATGAAGCATGTACGGTCTCTCATCTTCTCATTTGTTATTTGTGAAAGTCATATCAAATCTTTCTGGGAGATTGAAATCAAACTGCAACGTAGAACATTGTCGTTCTCTACCTAAACAATCTTTGACCTTGAAATCAAGTTTCGGTCCGTAAAATGCTGCTTCTCCAAGCTCTTTGGAATAATCAAGCTTCATTTCCTTGGCAATGTCTTCAAGCACTTTTTCGGTATATTCCCATCATGCATCATTACCAGCATATTTGGTTTTGTTGTTTGGATCTCTGAGAGAAAGATATACTCTGACGTCCTCTTTTTTGAATCCAAACGATTTGTAGATAAACAGAATAAAATTGACTACTCTTTTGAGTTCACCTTCTACTTGATCTCTTCTACAGATAATATGTGCATCATCTTGAGTAAATCCTCTCACACGAACTAATCCACTTAATTGTCCTTTCTTTTCAAATCTATATACTGTTCCCATCTCACATCGACGAAGTGGAAAATCTCTATAACTTTTTGGTGCTGCTTTATAAATCTCCACGTGAAATGGGCAGTTCATCGGCTTCATTAAATACTGTTCGGATTCTTCAGCTTTCTTGCCTGATTTTGCGTCTTCTAAGCTTTGTCCTACTTCCATAGGAGGATACATACTTTCAGAATAAAATCACCGATGTCCTGAGGTTTCCCGAAGTTTCCTGTTTCCTATGTGTGGTGTTTTGACAAATTGATAACCGTTTTTTTCGTGTTCTTTTTTTCGAAAATCTTCTATAACATTGTAAAGCATCGCTCATTTCGGCATCCACAATGGTAATCCAAGACCTACTTTTTCTGAAAAAGTAAATAATCACATTTTTTTCCCGAGCACTCTATGATCTCTTTTTTTCGCTTCTTCCATCATCTCGATATATGCTTTTAATGCGTTTTTGTCTTCAAATGCAAGTCCGTAGATTCTTGTCATCATAGGATTTTTTTCGCTTCCTCTCCAATATGCTCACGCAATCTTATCGAGCTTGAATGCGTCAGGATTTATTTCTTTGGTATTCTCTACATGAGGTCATTCACACATATCGATGAAAGTAATAAACGAATTTTCAATTTTCAATTTTCAATTTTCAATTTTGGAAATATACTCATTTATCTTTTCATATTTTTTGAAATATTCAGGTTTGCTACCCTTGAGCAAATTTTCTTTTGCACTCATTGGGATAGTATTGATATAGTAAGAAAATACGGTTTCCCCCTCTTTTTTGAATTCTTCGATAAGCTCGATTTTGAATTCTTCCCCAAGCATCGTAATAATCTCTTTCGCTTGCTTATAATTAAGATCTATTCTGTGAAATAATTGGCTTTCCTTGACGATTTTGACCATCATTTTATTGAGGTCTTTGAGATGTTCTTCTTTGAATTCTACCCCATCAGAAAAGATAAAATCATAATAAAATCCAGTATCTATCGCAGGTCCGATACCGAGTTTCGCAGAAGGATCTACTGATCTTTGGATTGCTTGCGCTAGAATATGAGAAAGTGAGTGACGCGGTTTTAATAAGGCTTCTTCCATAACTATTTGTGATGTATATAAAAAATCATGTAAATGAATCGTAGTTGTAATGTTTTGTGACTAAAAAAACAAGATTATTTTGATTAGAATTTACTGTAAAAAACAGTAAACTATGCTATATATTTATTTCATATTATCAATATGAACTATATACTCGTTCCTATCATAGCCGTAGCAGTTGCCTTCTCTGGACTTAAACTTTTCCGTTGGTTGAAGATACTTGATAAGCCAGGAAATGACCTCAAAAACACCAGAAAACCAGTACCTACGATGCAAGGAATCTTTGTTTACTTAGGTTTTTTTATCAGTATAGCGCTCCTCTTTCCGCAATATTTACATAATAATTTATTCTGGGGACTTTTTTTTGGTTCGCTTCCTATCGTGATATTTGAGCTTTTCGAAGAATTGAATTATATCGGGAAAATTAAATTTAAAATACCACCGTCACTTAGATTGATCGGACATATAGCAGGAGCTTTATTGGCAGTTTGGATATGAAGTTTTGCACCGCAAGAATTCATCATCAATGGACATACACGAATAATGCCTCAGTGGCTTTTAGCCTTAGGCTTTGCACTTTGGGCTATCTTATGTATTAATGCAATAAACCGGTTTGATGGGATTTATGGTCAAGCAAGCGGAGTTTCGAGTATCGGATTTTTGACGATATTTTTGCTAATCCAATTTGTAGTATTCAAATCATATACCAATTTTACGGATGCGAATATGCAGACTTTACTGTTTGTAAAGAATATTTCATTCGTACTTTTTTGCATATCACTAGTATCTACGGTGATTGAATATAAACCATTAGGTCTGGTAAGAGATGTGGGAATTATGTTTTTCTGATTTAGTTTGGCGTATCTTTCTGTAGTTGGGTGAGCGAAAATAGGAACTCTGATCGTAGCGTTGTCTCTAGTAATCTTTGACGCGATATGGGTCTGATTATGGAGAATGTTTGTTGTAAAAAAAAATCCGCTCAAAGGTGATTATACTCATCTGCACCATAGATTGCTTGGTTTGTGACGAACGAGAAAAGAAGTCAGAGGGTTTGTCTGGATTTGGTCACTTATTATGATGATATTCATTCTGATCCAATGAACCGATAGATCAAACAAACTTATTATCTTTACGGTCATGGCATTCGTTTTCTTCGGTGTCAATTATTATCTCTTTATCGTCAAAAAGTTACCCTGTTGATTGCCTATGAAAAAATAATTAATTTTAAAAAACAATTGTTGTAAAAAAAACCCTGCAGATAAACCTGCAGGGAGTGCCAAAGCAAACCAGTTTATTTAGGTAACCAAACCTTACTCCTACAAGAATGTAGGAGCTGGAAAAACAAAAACCTAAAGCTGGAAAAATCTTTGACTACATATACAATATCTTCATCTTCTTTGTGTGAAGATACTATATATATATTCCATAATAAATCAAGAGCATTATATGTTTTTATTAAACATCTCTTTTTATCCGAGGATATCGACCTCAAAAATCTATTACCCGATATCCATTACAATATCCTATACCAATATCTTCGGCAAACTCTCATACAATTTTATTTGCATGAGGAGCCGATCACATTCGATTTTTCATAACATCATAGATACTGTGAGGTCCATTGTGGATATTTTCTCACATAAAAACTTTTTTATATCCATGATTTTTTACCCTTGCACTTCAATCAACTCAATTTTTATCGTTATGACTATACCAAGTATTTTTATCCATGTATTGAGCATATTCCCATGCTGTTGTATTTAGGTTTTCATCAAAGACCAATGATTTCAAACTATTTTTTGCTCTTTCTTGATTGATTTCTACCAATAATTCGTTTCTGATAGTTTCTATATCTAAATTATCCGTATTAGTATCTATCAATTTTTTATGGTCAGTAACAATATTAGTTGTCACTTGTTTTTTTAAATTAGCTGCATCTACTTGAGTTTGTAATGCTGTTAAATCTTTTTGTTCAGGAGAAATAGTAGAAGCTATAGCTTCAGGCGCTTTTTTTGGGATGTGTTTTATTTCATTATCATTAACCATATATTCATAACAGGGGAAGGTGTAAAACGATATATCACCTATACATATTTTTTTATTTTAAACTTCTTTTTGGTTAATATATTCATTTATAAATTTATTCGTTTCCTTATTGGTAATCCCTCTTCCGGCATTCTTATCGTTTTTGATGAGATTGGCCGAAAAAACATCTACTCCCTTCGAATCTAATGCCAAATATAGTTCTTTTGAAGCCGTTACTCATTTGCCGCTTTTCCATTCTTTAAGCTCTGTATTTGTTATCGTATGATTCTTTTTAAAATTATATGTTTCCTCTGTTATTGGCTTTCGTTCTGTTGGTTGTGTTAATTTATTATCACTTATCTGTAATTCTATATACCTTGCATGCAAAGGGAATAAAACCCCATTTTCTTTTTCATAGACACCTATTCATGGTTTTTGATTGAAATAAGGATTTTCTGCTATGATACGTCATGATGTCCACGTCACCATACCATCATTCAAATCAGACTTTTCTTTTATTTTATTTAATTCAACTATCTGTTTATCTTTGGGTACTTTTTTTCGTTCTTGATACCTCACGTTGACCTGAGCATATTGATATTCCCTATACATATATTGTTCCAAAACATCAAAATATTTGCTCTTATCTGATTGATTTGTTATGGATTTTATTACTTCTTCCATACTAGCAAATCATATTTTTTCTAATGCTTGAAGCGCTCCACTTCATGGTAAAAATATGGTTTTTAGTTCTTCAACGGTCGGAGGATAACTTGGTCACCATTCTGATCCATAGTTTGTATATTCAGGATTATTTGTATTGATTGGTATATTAGGCAATGATCATTCCAATTGTTTTTGAACAAAATTAGATCTATTTCATAATAATTTTTTGTTATCAAAATAAGTAATATTACTAACACTACTACGTACCTCTAATTGTATTGATGTCGGATCAATATCGGGATTTTTTTTCAATTCTTTTATCTTAGCGGTGATTGAAGGCACCATATCCTGTATTCATCTATTGATATCCACATCTGATCTTCATCTGTAAAAATATTGCTTAGGAAAATCATTAACTTCTTTTTCTACTAATATTTTTTCTGGGGTTGTTTCTACGGTTTTTTCGCTATCTTTTTTTGGCTTCCATCATTCTTTGATATATTTTTCTTTGTTCTGGTCATATTCATCTTTATCTACTATTTGCTTTTCTGTGTTATATTTTTCATACAATTTATGTTTGGTGTTGAAAATATTTCCCATGTCTTGTTCTACTGCAGCGTAAAATAAATCTTTTTTCTCTCATATGGCTGTAGATTGAAATGGTTTTGTCTTATTTGCATATTTGTCAGGGTTATAGAGTTGCATAAAAAAAAATGCAGTTTCCAAAGTTGTCTTATCATCTCGTCAAAAATTCTGATTTTTATCTGTCTTGTACAATACATAGATCTGATCTATCATAGATTTATATAAAAAATTCAAAGTATCCTTCGTCTCAATATTTTTCTCTCCTTCAGGGACATTGAATGCATGTTTGATCAATCATTCTATTTTTGTTTTTTCAGTTTCTTTCTTTATTATATCAATAGCCTGCTTTTCCCCTTCAGAAAGTTTTGTATTTGTAGCTTCTTTTCGTTCTGTCGATCACATGGTTTGTATTCACATTTTTTTATGTAGAAAATAAAATAATTATATGTTTTGCAAGAGAGCATCTGGAGATTCTTCTTTTTCTCTTTCCATTTCTTCCTGTTTTTTGATAGACATTAGGATTTCTCCTATTTTTTTAGTTTTTTCTTCAGCCACTGATTTGTTTCATTGCTTGATTGCATTGGCTATTTCAAATACTGACTGATAAACAAACAAAAGTATTTGTTCGGGTATTTCTCTAAAAGAACTAACGGTCTTATAAAACAATGTGAAAATTTCATGCGTCCATTGGAGCTGTTTAAGTACTTCTAGGACCTTAGTTCTTTTGGTTTCATAGGGCAGACCTCTAAATTCTTCTACCTGCTTTTTGATATCCATTCCTAATAAAGGTTACGTGCTAAATATTAAGTTTTAAATTGACTGTCTTAAGTATACTCAGAAATCAAAATTTTGCAAATTTTGAATTTTGATTTGAAAATTTTGATCGATATTTTTTTAAAAATGCTTAAACAATCTTGTATTTTTTTTTGTTTGCAAAAACCGAATTAATACAAAAT
>Ga0172379_10005770_pt1 | contig 17094 bp, 15 predicted proteins | sample GrowelOW334metaG_FD_119756 | JGI IMG/M metagenome (GOLD analysis project Ga0172379, IMG submission 119756) | Groundwater microbial communities from an aquifer near a municipal landfill in Southern Ontario, Canada - Groundwater well OW334 metaG | ecosystem: Environmental > Aquatic > Deep... | reverse complement strand
TGAGGTACCCGAAATTGCTAGACATTTTGACGTCGGTTGCTGATGACTGAACGTCAAAATGTCTTGCAATTTCGTGGTGCCGAGTTCCGCAGGATTCGGAAGGAGAATGTGGGGCTGGGGGACAATATAATAAATAAGGTTCAGTAAAAATCATTGTGTTGACCTACAGCACCCCACTGTGATACAGTTTACCCGTAACGTAATACCCCCTCGGGGTTTTTTATTAACACCATGAAAATCACTGAATATGTAAAGGATACGCGCGCAGAGATGGCACATGTGAACTGGCCCACCAGGAAACAGACCATCCGCTTTACCGTGCTCGTAGTAGTAGTATCTCTCGGTACTTCCATAGTTCTCGGTTTGTCAGACTTTGTCTTTTCTAGGCTCCTTACTCTGCTTTTCTAAGCTTTATTATCAACTTTTTATAAACAAAAATGTCGAAACAGCAAACAACAGGCGAGAGGTCATGGTATGCCATCCATACCTATGCCGGCTATGAAAATGCCGTCGCAAGGAACCTCAAACAACGCATAGAGTCTCTAAATATGGAAGATAAGATCTTCAACGTGATCGTTCCTGTAGAAAAAAAGATCAAGATCAAGGGTGGCAAACGCGTCTCGGAGGAAGAGAAGATCTACCCCGGCTATGTGCTCGTGGAGATGGTCGTGACCGATGATTCCTGGTATATCGTTCGCAATACTCCCCGTGTTACAGGTTTCGTCGGTTCCGGAGTATTCCCAGTGCCATTGGAAAAGAAAGAAGTAGACACACTGTTTGCTCGTATGTCCAAGAGTGACACAGAATACAATATCGATCTTACTAATGGTGACTTGGTAAAGGTAGTAGATGGCCCATTCAAGGATTTTGAGGGTAAGGTTAGCGAGGTGGATAATCAGAGAGGCAAGATAAAGGTCTTGGTATCTATGTTCGGTCGCGAAACCCCAGTCGAGCTCGATTTCTTGCAAGTCAAGAAAGTATAAGGTAACATCACACAATCATGGCAAAGAAAATAATAAAAACAGTGAAGGTGATCGCTCCAGCAGGTAAGGCTACTCCTGCGCCTCCACTAGGTCCTACTCTAGGTCAGGCAGGCGTAAACATCGGTGATTTTACAAAGAAGTTCAATGAAGCTACCAAGGATATGATGGGCGATATGATCCCTGTCATCATCACTGTTTACGAAGACCGCACATATGACTTCAAGTTAAAGACTCCACCTACTTCGAGCCTTATATTGAAGGCAATAGGCAAAGAAAAGGGTTCCGGCAAGCCAAATACCGTGAAGGTAGGCACAATGACAAAAGCTCAACTCAAGGCAATAGCAGAAAAGAAGATGCCAGATCTAAATGCAAATGATGTGGAAGCCGCTATGAAAGTAGTTGCTGGAACAGCAAGGCAGATGGGCGTGGATGTCAGATAAAAGATAATATTTTGATCCATAAAAAAGACGCTTAACCAAGCGTCTTTTTGGTGGGGGCGAGATAAGTTCCTAGTTCGCCGGTCCGCCGTAGTTGACTTTGTATTCTAGGAGGAGAGCGCCGTTTTCGGTTTTTTCTACTCCTTTCAATGTGAGAGTGTAGTGCATCTCTTCACGGAACATTCGGATACCTTCACCAAAGATGAGTGGTTCCACAGTTAGGTAGAGAGTATCTACGACTCGTGCCTTCATGAACAGGGTATAGATATGGGATCCGCCGCAAACTGCTACTTCCTGGAACTTGCGATCCTCGAGCTCCTTTAGGAGTTCTACCGGGGAGAGAGATGTGGTTTCTACTCCTTCCTCTTCTACTTTGTGGGAGGAATATACAATGTTTACACGTTCTTTGAGAGGTCGGCCCAGTGTCTTCCAGGTCTTGGAACCCATGACTACCACTCCAGCGTGCTTTGTCAGGTCTACGAAGCGCTTTTTGTCCTCTTTGGAGGTCCACAAAGCCGCGTGGGTGTCATTTTTGGCTATATAGCCGTCTGCAGATAGTGCCGCGATGATGAAACATCTCATGGGTTTATTATACATCATTTTGATACAAGTTTAATCTATTGTCATGTTGCTTTTGCTTCTTTCTGGATTATACTTTGTCTATGTCAAAAGAAAAGAAAAAAGCACCGGAGAATGGAAATGGAACAAAAACAACAATAAAACATATTTTGTCCACGGAGTCTCAGATAAATAAAAGGTTTGTACCCAGTTATAATGAACTCGAAAAGATTGTGAAGACGTTTAAGGAGATGGATTATAAGGTCGTCCTTACTCAGGGTGTCTATGACCTCATCCACGAAGGTCATGCAGCTTATTTGGAAGCGGCAAAAGCTTTGGGCGACGTCCTTATTGTAGGAGTAGATTCCGATGAACTGACGAAAAAGAGAAAGGGTCCAGATAGGCCAATCGTACCTGAAACAGAAAGGTTAAAAATGCTTGTGCATCTGCGTCATGTAGACATAGTAACCTTGAGACATGTGGGTGATGGTATAGGTGACCTCATACGTCTGGTACAGCCAGATGTGCTCGTGGTTTCCAAATCTACCTCTGATTTTACAAAAGCAATGGCTCAAGAATACTCGGAAGTCTGTGGAAAGATAGTGACTCTTCCACCACAGGCTACGACCACTACTTCTGCACGCATCAGAAATCTTACGATAGAGGGTGCGGAAAAGTTGGCCAGAGAAGTGTCACGCCTCACGGTAGATTTCCTAAATAAAATACGCCAGAAAAAATCATGAGCAAGGTTTCAAATAATGTCTCAGATACGGCTGTTCTGGCTTTCGTACCAGTCCTGCATTCTGGTTATCTGGACTTCTTCCAGAAACAAAAAGGAGATATCTATATATTTGGCGAGGGTCTGATAAATGACTATGTTCATCTGACTCGAGATTTGAGAACAGTTGAGCCTGCTCTTATGTGCCAGGCATTGTCTGCTTTATTACCTGGCAGGAATATTTTGACAGCGGAAAATGCGAATATTGCTACATTTCCTTACGACGCGATAACAATGCCGGACGATGAGGTTTGTAGAGATGTCGCGGCGAAATATTTTGTAAATAAAAAGGTGGAATACATATCTGTTTTCTTGCGATGGAATAAAGTTATTACATTCAAGGAGTTTGAGATATCGCCGGATAGGAAGATAACAAAAGAGGTTTTTCATAAAGAAATGATCGAAAAGGCAAACATTGAAGCGGCAAGGAGTGATGACTGGTGGAGACAGATCGCGACTGTTGTAGTAAAAGATAATAAGGTGCTCTTTTCCAGCTACAATCATCATTTACCTAGCACATTCCACCTCTCGACCAATGGAGATCCGCGTAGCAACTTTGACGCCGGGCAACATCAGGATATTTTCACCTCCATTCATTCGGAAGCAGAAGCTGTAGCGAGGGCGGCCAAGGAGGGGATGAGTCTCGAGGGTGCCTCGTTGTACGTCACGACGTTTCCTTGCCCAAATTGTGCTCGTCTCATAGGGACTGCCGGTGTAAAAAAAGTATATTATTCAAAGGGATATTCTCTATTGGATGCAGAAAAAATCCTCGACCATTTTGGGGTCGAGGTTGTTCTGGTGCAGTAGTGTATCAGCCGATACGCATTGTAAGACCTTTCGTTTCATCATATGCGGGATCGTCTGGGTTTGATTGGACTATGTGTGCGTGCAGGTGAGCCACAGAAGCACCAGTGTATCGCGTTTCGCCAAAGCGAATGATGAATGTGCCTCCTGAAATAGAAAGCCTGTCCGTCTCCGATTTGGCTATCTCATAAAGTTCCGCCCACGCTTCTGGTTTGAGTTCCGCAATGTGAACCACGTGTTCCTTGTGAATGATCAGACGGTGATGAAGTGATGGTTTATAAGCATAACGGTTATCAGTCACATGCCAATACCTGTGATCTGTGATCGGTAGGTTATGAAACTTTTCTAGATGTTCCGGACAAAAAGGGCAGACTCCCTCGTCACGTATCTTCGATATGACTTCTGCATACTCTCCGGTTGTTCTCGATCGGGAGTTTTTGTAATCGACGAAGGGCTTTTTTCCGGAATCATGGTTCATACTGGTGTGGGCACGGTCATGGCCTCGTGGGGTTCATAATCCGTGAGAGTGAAGTGTCCTGGACGAAAGTCCAAGATTTCCTTTATAGTCGGATCCAATGTAACGGTTGGTAGACGACGAGGTTCTCGCTTCAGTAATTCCTCGACATATGAGAACTGACTCTCGTAAATATGGGCATCCGAAATGGTATGCAGATATTCTACAGGTGTGTAGTCCAATATCTGAGCGATCATCAACGTGAATGCCGCATACTGGATCATGTTGAAGGGTACTCCCACCGGCATGTCACCGCTCCTCTGGAAGTGGTGCACTGAGACTTCTTTCGTTTCCGGAAACGCCAAAATATGGATGTATCCGTGACAAGGTGCGACCACCACTTTTCGGGTGAGTTCGGAGTGCTGGATCGTGTACTGAGGTATCCAAGGAGTGATGATGTGTGTCCGGAGATATGGACGCTCCTTGACCTGCTTCACTACCTCAAGGATCTGGTTGAAAGGTTTACCTTCTGCAGTGGGGAATGCCGCCCAAGCAGGGCCGTATGATCCGGGTCCGAGGTCTCCTGGTTCCAGACCGAATATCTTGCACTTTTCTGGCGTGACCCAACGACTCCACCACTTGCATCCCCATTCTTCGAGTTCTTTTTGTGTCCGTGCTCCGTGCAAGAATGCGAAGTGTTCGGAAAGGGCACCTTTCATGAGTTTGCCTAGATCCCTGTCTGGAATCAATGGGAAACCATTATCGAGGTTGTAACGAAGTTGGACACCAGAAAGCATGAGAGCTTTTTCCCCGTGGATCGGTTTTACTTCTCTGCCTTCCTTCATGATCTTTGCCAGAGCATCGCGATACTGGCTGTCGGGCGTGCGTTCGCGGTATGTTTTCATATTTCAAGTTTACCGCATTATTTCTGCGTTGACTATTCTGTGCAAACCCTATCACACAGGAAACACAAAGCAACATTGTAAACTTGTTGTCAGTGTAAGCTAGTTTCAGTCTAATAACCTGTTGATAACCTGTGAATAAGACGTCCTAGTCAACCACCACAGTTTGCTTTTTTGTGGTGAGGGTGTAGTATTTCCGCAGGTGATCTTCTGAATCTCCCATTCCTGCGTTTCCTCCTTTGGCAGGTACGGGCGCCGGGCTAGAGTGGTTGGCCAGGGCTTGTTAGTTGTCCCTCCGCCAGCCACTCGCCGGCTGTTTATGGGATTTCCTCCGGCGTTTCTGTGGTGGTTTTTTGTGCCGGAAGATACGAGACATGCCTGTTGCGTGTATCTCTCAGAGTGGGACCGTCGTAGTGCATCTACCATACGACGGTCCTTTTTTTATTCCTACAAAAATTGTACAATCGATCCATGAAAGATACACAAATAAAAAAGCTCATCGAAGCGGAAAAGAAGCGTCAGAAGAAGGTGGTGAATCTCATTGCCTCCGAAAACTATGTTTCCAAGGATGTACTCGAGGCTCTGGGTTCGGAACTGACGAACAAGTATGCGGAAGGGTATCCGGGCAAGAGGTATTATGGTGGCAATGAAATAGTCGACAAAATAGAGAGTATTTGCATAGAAAGGGCATTAAAGCTTTTTCATCTTGATCCCGAAGAATGGCATGTGAATGTCCAGCCTTTGTCTGGCTCGCCTGCAAACCTGGCCGTTTACACTGCTCTCTTGCCTCATGGGGCAAAGATAATGGGTATGTCCCTCGATCATGGCGGACACCTGACGCATGGTCACAAAGTCTCTGCTACAGGTAAATTCTGGGTACAGATACCATATGGTGTAGATGCCACTACCGAACTTATAAATTACGACCAGCTCAAGGAGACCGCTATTCAGGAAAAGCCAGCAATTGTAGTGACGGGCTATACGGCGTATCCGAGATTCATAGACTGGGTGAAGATGAGAGAAGTAGTGGATGCATCGGAATCCCTCATGATGGTAGATATGTCACACATTGCAGGCTTGGTAGCTGGTGGAATGTATCCTTCACCCTTTGACTATGCTGACATAGTCACGACCACTACCCATAAGACACTAAGAGGTCCCCGATCCGCACTCATATTTGTAAAGAAAGACAGCAGGGAAATGGGAAAGAAGATCGACCGGGCGGTCTTTCCCGGTCTGCAGGGCGGCCCTCATGTGAACCAGATAGCTGCGGTAGCAGTGGCTCTGCGCGAAGCTAGTACTCCGGCATTCGGGAAATATGCGGTACAGGTAAAGAAAAACGCTCAAGCTCTGGCAAATGAGCTTCACAAACGCGGCTGGAGACTAATCTCCGGCGGCACAGACTCGCATCTTATCCTTATGGATACTATGAGCGGGGGCATTTCCGGCAAGGAGGCGAGTGAAAGGCTAGAGAAAGAGGGGATAATTGTAAATAAAAATGCCATCCCTTTTGACACTCGACCTCCAACGGACCCGTCCGGCATACGACTGGGCACGGCAGCGGAAACCACTCGCGGCAAAAAGGAAAAAGATTTTGTAAAGATAGCAGTGAGGATAGATACGATACTTCGAAAAAAGATGAAGACCGTGATCCCGCAGGTCTGAACTGGGAGGAAAATGTATAAAAAAAGCGTGTGATCCCCTGATCACACGCGCCAGCTTTGGTTCGACCGTAGTGGCGGTCTCGCCTCGGCTGAAAATTGGACTCTCCTCCCGGTACGAGCGTGCTGAGGTTTGCTCCCTACGCGAGAGGAGAGAGAGACTTTGCTGCTTATTATCTTGCCACTACACAAGTCGGGGAGACATGTTCTGACAAGTCCTGCCAGACATACCAAGAACGATGTCAACAACGCCGTCAACGTTGTCATTAGTCTCTCGACCCCGAAATTATTGTCCTGACACATTATAATCCTGATTGTCGGACTTGTCAACTGATAAAATATACGTTATCTCTGCTACAATACTCACAAATGAAAGAAAAACTAAGCATATATCTGCTCAAGGCTGCACAAAAAAGCGGAGTAGAATCGGATATTATGAGTCTGGAGTATACGGAAAACTCATCAAATGGGGACTTCTCTAGCAATGTTGCCATGGTTTATGCGAAGAAGCTCGGCACAACTCCACGCGAATTGGCAGAAAAGATCATTGAAGTATTCAAGTCCGATATGCCGGATTTCGTCATAGCAGTTGAGGTCGCGGGTCCTGGATTTATAAATTTTTTTATAAAAGATGAGGCTTTCGTCGAGGAAATATTCCGACCCGGCGTACAAGTAAATGCAAAGAGTCTGCAAAGGGTGCTTGTCGAACATACCGACCCAAATACATTCAAACCTTTTCATATCGGTCATCTCATGGCAAATGCCATAGGAGAGTCGCTTGCCCGGCTCATAATATTTTCTGGTGATAATGTAACAAAACTTTGTTATCCGTCTGACATAGGTCTCCATATCGCAAAGTCTATTTGGGCAATATCAAAAAATAAGCCGATAGTTCCGGAAGCGGGAGCGCCCGTCATAGAAAGAACGGCATTTTTGGGGAAAATGTATGCCGAGGGCACTCTAGCATATGATGCCGACGTTACAGCAAAGGCAGAAATAAACGCTCTGAACAAAATCATTTACGAAAAGTCTGATGCCGAAACCAATGCTTGGTACGAAAAGGGAAAGAGATGGAGTATGGAGCATTTTGAACTTCTATACAAGCGGCTTGGAACTTCTTTTGATGAAGTTTTCTTCGAAAGCGACATGGCGCCAATAGGCAAGGAAATAGTCAAAAACAATATTGGCAAGATCTTTGAAGAGAGTGAGGGTGCTGTAGTTTTCCCTGGAGAAAAGTACGGCGTGCATACGAGGGTTTTTCTAAATTCGCATGGTCTCCCGACATACGAGGCCAAGGAGTTGGGTCTCAATACTTCCAAGTTCAAAAAATATCCCGATACGGATTTGTCTATAGTCGTGACTGCAAATGAGCAAAATGATTATTTCAAAGTTCTCGTAAAGACTCTTTCCTTGCTGGATGAAAATATAGGTAAAAAGACTATGCACATCGGCCACGGCATGTTGCGTCTCTCTACTGGGAAGATGTCTTCCCGCACTGGCAAAGTCATAACTGCTGAGACTTTGATAGATGAAATTAAGTCATTGGTTCTGGAAAAAATGAAAGACAACAAGGAACACGCGACCAATAAAGATGCCATAGCGGATATGATAGCCATAGGAGCTATAAAATATACGATCCTCCGCCAGGCCATAGGTAGCGATGTTATTTTTGATTCTGCCAAGTCGATATCTTTCGAAGGGGATTCCGGACCATATCTGCAATATTCTGCGGTGAGGGCCCAGGCTGTTCTCGCAAAGGCGAAAGAAGAGGGTGTGGTGATGATGACTTCGGATAATATGACTGGGAATAGTCTGCCTACACAGGTCACTTACCTGGAAAAATTACTTGTACGTTTCCCTGATATTGTGAGCAGGGCCAGGTCCGAATATGCTCCACAGCATATTTCTAGTTACCTCATAGCACTTGCTGGTGAGTTTAATAGTTTCTACGCGCGCCAGACTATCGTAGACAAGAATGACCCTCTTTCGTTGTATTATGTCGCACTTACAAAATCTTTTTTTGAGACCCTTACAAAAGGCTTGTGGATACTAGGTATAGGCGTGCCGGAAAAAATGTAATAACATGTAGATAAAACTTGCGTGAAAAAAGCACCAAATATGTTATAGTATGAACGCTAATCGCATATATATGAGCTCTCGACCATCCTGGGTAAAAACTCTGCCCGATTCAAAAATGGTATTTCCGGATACTTTACCGGAACAGGTAAAGTATGTATTTTGGCGTCTATATACACCTCTCCATCCTATGTTTCGTGACATGCTACTGCAGCTCGGTATCATAGAGCATAGCGGCAGACAAAATTTCCTCATCGGAAAAGTCGCCCCCGGCCAGAGTATACGTGACTTCGTTTCTCATTTGGTAAGTTTGGGATATGGAAACCATTTCATAGCCTGGATAGATCAAGGGGAAGTAGCAGGGCTCCGATATGTGCGCGATTTCCGACATCAGTACCACATACGTGTTTTTGAAGATGGAGAGATAAGAGGTCATTTCGAGTATACCCCGGAATGTTATCCGATACTCCACATGAAAGCTGTGAATCAGGTAGATTGTCGTACTGAATTTATGAAAGTCATAGGTGACCGTATAGTGCCTATAAAGTAAAATCTAAAAACAAATATGGAAGACCAAACCGAGAAAAAAGAAAAATTAACCCGGCAGAGCCTTTCGACCGGCTTTCGAGTCCTGATTAAATATTTGAGTCAGTACAAGCGCGACATCATAATGCTCAGTGTTATTGGATTATTGTCCGCTATAGGGAATGGTGTCGTACCGTACATAGCTGGAAAGTTTTTTGACGCTATTATCACCCCCGGAACTGTGGATATTGCCGGCCATGTAATGCCGTTTTATACCGCTCTCCTTATTATTTGGGCTATAGTCCAGCTTATTACCTATATTTTGGATTGGCGCATACAGATAAAGAGTGAGTATCTCTCGAACTATATCTGGCTAGACTATATGGCAAAGGGTTTTGGCTTCCTAGTGAACTTGCCCATGGCATTTCATAAGACAAATAAGATCGGTGAGATAGGTAGCAAGATCAACAATGCCGCAGGTTCGCTAGAGATCATAGCTGGAAGAATAGTCATAGACCTCGCCCCGCAGATGCTGAGCATAGTCATCGCTCTCGTTATCGGTTTTACTCTGAAGCCTCTGCTCGCTTTTTTCCTCCTCGCGGGAGTCGTACTCTATGCCATCATCGTTGTCCGTGAGGTACAGCCACTGAGTGCTTACCAAAAAGAATACTATGATAAGGTTTTTTCAGTGTTCTATGGTGATGCCTTCGACATGATAGGGAACACTATGGCGATAAAGCAGGCTACAGCAGAAAAGTATGAACAAGAAAAGATAGCGAACAATGCAAAGCAAGCTTTACCTCTCTGGATGCGTCTCGCAAAAGCTTGGGGAGCATTGAGTTTGTATCAGCGCATCATTATTCTCGGTACGCAGATACTTATCTTTAGTTTTTCTATCTACTATATAAATACCGGTTCGATGACATTGGGCGAGCTCCTCGCATTCAACGCCTATGCGGCTATGATCTTTGGCCCATTCATGACCATAGCTAGGAATTGGCAAACCATACACAATGGCATCATAAACATTCAGGAAACAGAAAAGATACTTTCCTTGCCTACGGAAAATTATGAACCTCACGGTTCTGTCGAAGCGCGTCTCAATGGTGACATCGTCTTTGAAAATGTGAACTTCCAGTACGAAGAAGGTAAAAAGGTTTTGCAGGATATTTCTTTCTCTGTGAAAGCTGGTGATGTCATAGCGCTGGTGGGAGAGTCAGGTGTGGGTAAGAGTACGCTCATAGACCTTCTCTCGGCATATCATTTCCCTAGTTCAGGAAAGATATTGGTTGATGGCAAACCTATCGAGACCTTGAACCTGCGATCATTCCGCTCTCAGATAGCAGTGGTGCCACAGGAAGTGGTGCTTTTCAATGATACTATCAAAACAAATGTAAAGTATGGAAACTTCTCTGCGACTGATGAGGAGATGGAGGTTGCCGCAAAGAAAGCTTATGCCACAGACTTCATAAACAAGTTTCCGGATAAGTGGAACCAGATAGTCGGCGAGAGGGGCATAAAGCTTTCGGTAGGCCAAAAACAGCGTGTGGCGATAGCCCGTGCAATCCTACGTAACCCACGCATCCTCATCCTGGATGAGCCCACGGCGGCTCTCGATGCTGGTTCGGAAAAAATAATAACAGACTCTCTGGACGAGCTCATGGCAGGCAAGACGACCTTCATCATAGCCCACCGTTTGAGCACCGTGCGCAAAGCGAATAAGATTTTGGTTTTCAAAGAGGGAAAGCTCATAGAGACAGGGACGCACGGGGATTTGGTAAAGATGGAGAATGGGGAATATCGGAGGTTGTATGAACTGCAGATAGGTTTGCATGGGTGATTTTTCCGCGAGGTCGGCTTTGCCCTCCGTAGCTTTTAGCCAAGGAGGGACCTTGCGAATCGTGAAAGTTGACAACCTCTCGTTCGTAGTATATTATCAATACTTCAATGAACGAAAGACACTTTAGGGGTAGCGGACCGAGGAAAAGCTCGCCATTCGGCGGGCGTTCTTTTCGCGGCGGCGGAGGTGCTAGCCGTCCGAGCACTGGTGGCGGAGGTGTAACATTTCAACGTGGAGCACGTGCTGGTGGATCCCCTAGGGGTGGCAGTGGAAGTTTCCGCGGAGGAGGTGGGGGAGGATATCGTGGTGGTCGTGGCGGCTTCGGCGGTGGGCGTGGAGGAGGCAGGGGAAACAAAACTTTCTCTGATATTTCTAAGTTTGTAAACAAGGCCGTCATTACCGAAGTTGTGCCAAATTTTGTGCCCCAAAACCAATTTAAGGATTTCAATATAGATGAACGTCTCAAAAACAATATAATAAAGAAAGGCTACTTGAACCCGACCCCCATTCAAGACCGTTCTATCCCTCATATTCTAGAAGGCAAGGACGTAGTCGGTATCGCAAATACCGGCACAGGCAAGACCGCTGCATTCCTCATTCCTCTCATAGACAAGGTTATGAAGGATAGGAACCAAAAAGTTATGATCATGGTGCCTACGCGCGAGCTCGCCGACCAGATAGACCATGAGCTCCGTCAGTTCGTAAACATGCTTTCTATTTTCTCTGTTTGCTGTGTAGGTGGCGTTTCCATAATGCGTCAGATAAATTCCCTCCGACACAGCAATAGTTTTATTATCGGTACGCCTGGTCGCCTAAAGGATCTCGTAGAGAGAAAGGTTATTTTCCTCTCCCAGTTCAACACTGTAGTCCTCGACGAGGCAGACAGGATGCTCGACATGGGATTCGTCGCCGATATGAAGTTTATGATAAACAGCATGCCGGCAGATCGCCAGACCCTATTTTTCTCCGCAACAATGTCTCATGAGATCGACGGTCTCATAAAAGTCTTCCTGAAGAATCCCGTCTCTATATCTGTGAAGACCGGCGACACTGCGAAGAGCATAGACCAGGATGTAGTCCGTGTGGCTAGCGGCAAGACAAAGATAGATGTGCTCCACGAGCTCCTCACTCAGACTGAGTTCACAAAAGTACTTATTTTCGGTAAGACAAAACACGGAGTGGAGAGGCTCAAAGACACTCTACTGGAACGTGGTTTCAAGTCTGAGTCCATTCATGGTAATAAGAATCAGAGCAAGAGACAAAAGGCCCTCGACCTATTCAAGAGTGGAAAGCTCCACATTTTAGTCGCGACAGACGTCGCGGCTCGCGGCATAGACGTGTCTGATATCAGTCATGTTATAAATTATGATCTACCGGCGACATATGAAGACTACATACATCGTATCGGTCGCACTGGCCGCGCAGGCAAGAAGGGTAAAGCTATTACTTTCATAGAATAAAGCCATGGAGATACGCAATATTGCAATCATAGCCCATGTGGACCATGGCAAGACTACTCTCACCGATGCACTCCTGCGTCAGACTGGCGCCGTATCTGAGAAGGATACTACCTCGATGGACTCCAATGCTCTCGAGCTCGAGCGAGGCATCACCATATATGCAAAGAATGCTGCAGTCACATACAAGGGTACAAAGATAAACATAGTGGACACTCCTGGGCACGCGGACTTTGGTTCTGAAGTAGAGCGTGTTTTGCGTTCTATAGATTGTGTGCTCCTCGTGGTCGATGCTCAAGAAGGACCCATGCCTCAGACTCGTTTCGTACTCAAGAAATCTCTAGAGCTCGGCCTCCGACCTATTGTGGTCATAAATAAAATAGACAAACCGGCTGCAAATCCGGCGCACGCAGAAGAGCAGGTCCTGGAACTATTCTTGGAACTAGGCGCTAGCAATGAGCAGGCGGATTTTCCGGTAATATATGCTATAGGCAGGAGCGGTATAGCAAAGCGCAAACTCGAAGATGAATCTAAAGACCTTTCGCCCTTGTTAGATATGATCCTGGAAAAAGTACCGGTAGCATCCAATGCTCTTTCCAATGTTCCTTTGCGTTTGCAACCTTTTAATCTTGCGTATGATAACTTCCTCGGACGTTTGGGTGTCGGGCGCATATACGAGGGGACAGTGAAGCCAGGTGACAAAGTTTTTATAAAAAATCAGAACAAAAATGCCGTGCATTCTGCGGTAGGTGAGACACGTACAGGAACAATATCAAAAGTTTTTACTTTTGAAGGTGTACGAAGGGTAGAATCCGCCGGAGCGACTGCTGGTGACATTGTCATCATCGCTGGTCTGGCTGATATAGATATCGGCGAGACAGTGACGACGAATGAAAATACGGAAGCTTTGCCAGGTATAGCCGTGGATGAGCCTGCTATCTCCCTAGACTTTTTGGTGAACAGCTCTCCATTTGGCGGCAAGGAAGGTAAATTTGTAACATCGAGACAGATCCGCGAGCGTTTGGAACGTGAGCTCGAAGTGAATGTGGGACTCAAGATAGATTTTGGATCCTCCGACATCTTCACCGTATCCGGCCGAGGTGAACTACATATTGCTATCCTTCTAGAAAATATGCGCAGAGAAGGTTATGAACTACAGGTTTCTCAGCCTCAGGTAATTATTCATGAAAAAGATGGAGTAAAGGAAGAACCTTTTGAAGAAGTTGTCATAGATATCCCTGCAGAATATCAGGGTGCTATCATTGAGCGTTTGGGTAAACGTGGATTTTTGGTAACAAACATGATCCCTCATAGGGAATCCATGCGTATGATCCTCGAAGGACCGACACGTGGACTTCTAGGTTACAGGAACCAGTTCGTCGTGGATACTAAGGGCGAGGGAATATTGGCTTCCCGAGTCGTAGGTTTCCGTCCTTATGCTGGAGAAATACAGCGCAGGGAAACAGGATCTATGATATCTATGGCGGCCGGAAAAGCTCTAGGATTCTCTCTCTGGAATCTTCAAGATCGTGGTGTACTCTATGTGAAGCCGGGTATGGAAATATATGAAGGCATGGTCATCGGCAGTACTTCCAAAGGTGAGGAGATGACGGTAAACCCGACCAAGGGAAAGCAACTTTCGAATATGCGTGCTTCGGGCTCGGATGAAGCTATCATGCTCACACCTCCTTTGGAACTTTCTATCGAACGTGGTTTGGAACTAATGTCGAAGGATGAATATCTGGAGATCACACCGAAAAGTATTCGTTTGCGTAAGCAATATTTGACCGAGAACGATCGCTCAAAGGCAAGGCGTAGTTAGTTTTGTTCTAAGTCCTGTTCGCGAAAAAAAGCACACGCACTGCACTTTTTTTATTCAATTTGCGAGCTATTATGATTACCCGGATTATGCACAACTTCTCAAATTGAACAAAAAAAGTGCAGTGCGTGTGCTTTTTTTCGCGTTTGACAATGTCGGTGCGTATGGTATAATTGACGGAGACTTCGGAAGTGTGTTACAAGTACGAAACGCGGAACAAAGGAGATTCAATGAAATTCCTGATTGTTGTACTAAAGTGGCTCGGATTCGGTGTGGATCCTGCCAGAATTTGTTGTCGACCCGATGGGTGTCAGGTGTATTGCTATTTAGGCGGTCGGTGCCGTTACCTCGCGAAGGATTGTCCGGCAGGTTCGAAGTTCGATATGGATGCTCTGAAAAAAGCGATAAAATCCATGTGATCTAGCTCTCGAAACATTCTCGGTCTCGTCCATTCAAACGTCGGCCGATTTAGATAAAAGTTTTCATCGCCCCTTCCTCAAATGAGAGGAAGGGGCTTTTGTTAGGCAAGCACTGCTCCTACTTGTTTTCTGTTCGATTTGCGAGCTTTTATGATTACACAGACATTGCACAACTTTTCAAATTGGACAGAAAACAAGTAGGAGCAGTGCCTGTCTCAAAATCCGTTTGTGTGAAAAAATGTTCCTGCGTGGTAAAATTGTCACGCGCACATATTCACCTACTTGAATGAGTAAAATAAAAGCTTGGTTACTGGAGAATCGTATTTTGATCGTGATTGTAGTAGTCAGTATGGTCTTTTCCGGAACGCTTACGTACCTCTTTTTTGCTAGGAGTGGTTCAATTTCCAATACGAGAGTCATATATAGTCTGGATCAAAGGAAGAATGACCAGGAAATAATCCAACTGATAGACAGTGCGAATGAGTATGTATATTTCGCAGTATATTACTTTACAAAAAAAGATATTGCCGAAGCACTGATACGCGCAAAGAAGCGTGGTGTAGCAGTGGAAGGCATTACAGACAGGGAAGGTTCGCAAAAGTCGCCAAATGATGACGTGACAAAGATGTTGCGCTCGGCCGGCATACCTCTCGCAACGCAAAAACATTTGGACGGTATCATGCACATAAAGGTACTCGTGACAGAGAAAGCCTACGCTTCCGGTAGTTACAACTGGACACAGGCAGCAACGGACGCAAACGACGAAGTTTTGGAGATAGGCACGGATGAAGGTATTCGATCACAATATCTCAAAATCATAAAGAAGGTGCTTTCCTCGAACATGTCGGAAAATGAAAAAGGGACAGGAAAGATCCAAAAACTTGAGATCGGAGAGGCCCCGCAACATATAGGGGAATATGCTGAAGTTCGAGGAATGATAGAAAAAAACTTTACCGCCGCGAGCGGTACTGTTTTTTTGGATTTTTGCAGATCTACTGCGAAGTGCCCATTTGCCGCGGTGATATTTGCTTCTGATGCCAAGAAATTCAAGGATGTTTCTTCGTACAAGGGTGACGTGACGATAAGTGGTGTGATCCGTTCTTATAAAGGCAAGGCAGAAATAGTATTGAATAGTCCGGATCAGATCATTGTAAATAAATAGAAGTGGTATATCATTCTAGAAGTGAAAAAATACTCATTTTTAATTATTCTTGTCGGCGTTGTATCAGCGGGACTTTGGATGTTGTCCGCATATGTGCCGAGATTTTTCCGATGGCACAATTCTGGCGTGGAGATCGGTGAGCAAAAGGAAAAGATAAATATGCTTTTTGTGGGTGATATGATGTTCGACCGGAGTGTCTCTGTCTATGCCAGAAAAAAGGGTGTAGACGTGCTTTTCGGAAAGAGTTTGGATTTGTTTGAGGGTAGGGATATTGTCGCTGGTAATTTGGAAGGAACTATTACAAAAAATAGGTCAATCGCTGAAAAGGACCATTCCATTCTACACTTTACTTTCGACCCGCTCTACGCCGGTCTCTTGAAGTCACTACATTTCAGCCTTGTGAGTCTGGCCAATAACCATGCATCCGACTTTTATGAACATGGTTATATAGAGACGGTGGATTATTTGATGTCTGGAGATATTATTGCTTTTGGTTCTCCCAGAAACGATAAAAATATCGTAAAAACAGTCAGAGTGAAAGGTCAGAATATTTGTTTTGTGGGTTACCATGACTTGTATACCTATGATCCGGAACCTGCTTATGACGCAGTGTCTTCTTCGAAGGGTGATTGTTCTTACATTGTAGTGTATCCGCATTGGGGAGAAGAGTATGAAGTTATACAATCCAGAAGACAGGTGGAACTGGCTCACAGATTTATCGATGCTGGAGCGGATCTCGTAATAGGTGCGCATCCGCATGTAGTCCAGCCTTTGGAAATATATAAAGGCAAGGCAATATTTTATTCTCTTGGAAATTTTATGTTTGATCAGTATTTTTCGTTTGAAACGACTCACGGTTTGGCTGTGAGTGCAGTTCTCAGTGAAGATTCTGTGCAATTTGAAGTCATTCCGACGTCCGTAGTCGGCATGGAGCTGACAAAAGGGGAAGGGGAGGCACGTAAAAAGATTTTGAAAGCCTTAGTAAATAATGATTCATTGCCGGAAAGTATCAGGAAATCGGTATTAGAAAGTGGGAAGTTTGAAACAGGAATAAAATTGGGTGCCGAGGTAGGACGATAACTTCACCTCCTCCGCCCTGCGGATTTGCTCATAATATCTCGGTATTTCCACAAACCGTGCCCTCCAAGTCCCGTTAAAGGAATTTGTCAAATTGTCTGTTTGAAATGGTAGCTGTAGATCAGTCTCAGGAACTTACGAC
>Ga0172379_10005769_pt1 | contig 17096 bp, 16 predicted proteins | sample GrowelOW334metaG_FD_119756 | JGI IMG/M metagenome (GOLD analysis project Ga0172379, IMG submission 119756) | Groundwater microbial communities from an aquifer near a municipal landfill in Southern Ontario, Canada - Groundwater well OW334 metaG | ecosystem: Environmental > Aquatic > Deep... | reverse complement strand
TTCCGGCATAAGCTTAAAGCGATAAAAGAGCAATGACCACCACGGCTAAAACAGCGAATTCAATCGCAAAAATCTTGATCAAATCAGTGCCGATTCTGTCGGGATTAATGATGGGCATAGTGGAAAATATATTTCTTCTTTCAGGATTATCTTAGCATAAAAATGAGCAAATAACAAAACCCCCTCAATATGCGCAAAAGACTCCCATTTTGGGAGTCTTGACTTAAGGTGGGCCGAGCTGGATTCGAACCAACGAAGGCACAAGGCCAGCAGATTTACAGTCTGCCCCATTTGACCGCTTTGGTATCGACCCTTATGTTAGCGCGCCTGACGGGTTTCATTAAACAAACCCCGACGAGTCCCCTTTATAATAAAAAAAATATCGCCTCTTGTCAAACAGGCAATATTTTTATCTAGCATTATTCTTATTTCTATCCTAAAACCGATATTTTACTTAACAATAGTCGAAAGCACGAAACGGGTTAGGGCGTAGGCCATGAATATTACCGCTAGGCCAATCGCCGACCAAACAATAATGTCTCGACCCTTCTTGACCTTCTCTGGATTACCCGAGGAGGTCATCCAGGTCAAACCACCAAAAACAAACATGAGGAGAGCTAAAGAGCCGACAATGCTTAATACGGAATTAATAATTTTACCAATCAAAATCTGGGGAGAGGTAATCGAACCGAGCGGATTGCCGAGATAAACGGTCGGCGTATTTGGAGTTTCCTTTTGAGCCGGAGTTTGAGTGGCGTTATTTATCGGAAGATCACCTGCTACTGAGCATCCCGTTTTCTGACTTGGGGGGTTACTCATTTTGCAAAGTGATTCGCAACAATTCTCATCACCTATTAAACCAGGACAATCACAAATTGACACTTGTTTTGCGCTACCGTCCAAACAAGTACAATTATACAGCGCGGCTGAGGTTGGGTTAACAACACCTAACGTAAATAAGGCCGACAAAGCAAACAAAACGAGACTCTTTTTCATAGCTTTATTATTATACTTTAATTATACTAAAAAAAAGATAAAAAGAAAAGCGGGTCCGAAGATCCGCTTTCTATTTCCACGCAAATTAATGCATTTTTCTTTTAAAAGTACAGGTTAGAAATACACCGTCACCTCCGTAACACCTTCAGCCACTCCTTCAAACATAATTGTTCCGGGATTGGACATTGTACCGCTGTAAACTCCGGGCTGGATAATTACTTTCTCACCATTGCCGGTGAGATGTGCCACGGGAGCTTTAACCTCATACTTAATGGGGTCACCAGCTTTGAACTCATGAACGGTAGCTCTCCTCTTATCCTTTAAAAGCGAGAAGCTTTCCGAGCCGGAATAAGAAGAGATCTGCGAGGACGAAGCCGATGATTGCTGGCCTTGATCGACTGAGGCGGAAGACTGTTTTTCAGTCTCGACCTCATCTTTTTTGTCCTTCAGCAAATCCGTATTCCAGTGCTTATTGAAGCCGCGCAAAGTATCAGCGGCTTTTTGAGTAAGACCCAACCAGAGAAGCCCTTCGTAATAGTCAAGAAACTTTTGGCTAGCTTCGCTTCGATAGCCTTCCCAGAGATCAACCGCCTCCCGATCGGTATTATTGCCCATGGCAATTGCGCTCCTCTGGTCACCAATACCCATAGCGATCTTTACCGCATCGTAAGTTCTGGGAGCATTTACATGAAAAATACAAATACCCAAGTAGACTACCGCTGCAATCCTAGAGAGATACCCTAGAACCAAAAGACCGGTCTTAGAGTGGTTTCCGCTGACTTTAGCTTCTTTGCCCAGGACAATTGCCTCGCTGGTAAGCCAGAAGAAAACAATAACTCCTAACGCTCTTCCGAAAGGCACATGAAGAACGATTCTCAGCCCCACCGCGATTGCAATAGTGACTAAAATGGCCATTATATTTGATGATGACCATTTCCAAACTGAACTTATAAAATTTTGTTTCATGATTAACTGATTTTACTGATTTTAAGATCTAAAAACTTTACGAAATATCCCAGGAATCGCAGGAACTATAGCGACAAGAGCGTCGCTCATCAAGTCAAGAGAAAACAACGTTGCCAAAGACGGATGTCCCTTAATATCGACTGTTTCATTCAACTTATTGTGGCTGGATCCGTCTTGATTAGACTGGTCTGTAATATCTGCTCCAGATAATACTGTTGGCCCCCGTTGTTTCTTTCTTATAACACTATAAGTACCAACCAACCGAGCCAATCTTTCAAAGGCCGGATCGCCGGCTTTAGCGTATTCTCGACTAAACAACTTTTCAATTGTTTCTTCGTAAGCCTCAGCAATTTCCTCGCGGGCCGACAGAGGTGCATAAACCAATGAAATTAAAGTCAGTAAGATAGCAATTTTCCAAATTACATGATGCCCAGAAGAGGGCTTCTCTGTTTTAATCAGAAAACTATTATCCTTCATCCTCAACATTGTTTTATTATACTCCCTCTCAACAGCCGACAAATAAACTCCATCCTGCTTAGTTCTGAATACACTGGGATTAATCAGAGCCTTACCAGGACCAATTAATATAGCGAAGAACCAAACAAATACCGTGAGACATACTAGCAGAAAAGCGCGACCATTATTAACGCCCAAATACCAAGGCCTGGTAAAAGGAGCCGGTTTGTTGATACATCTCCTTCTTTTCAGATGGACGTGAGCTTCCTGCTCAATTCCCGATACGGTGGCGATAAGTTTTTCCTCCCCACCTTCCGGAATTATTGCCGGAACATCAAACAGATATTCGCCTTGCTGATTAGTTCGCCGAGTGTAATTTCGACCATTAAAGAAAATCGCGAAGGCCTTGTTAGCCATCCCAATTCCTTTTTCTCCAAGAATACGGGTTTTAACCTGAAAGTTTCCCGCGCCGGCGTTGTGAACCATTAAGATTAAATGTTCGGCATCCGGCTCTTTTTTCTTTTCAATCGCCGGGATAATACCCGTAATCTTTTCCTCATAACCGAACTGATCTAGGCTGAAGCTGCAAACAACAGTCTGCTCAGTTTTAGTCTGTGGAACATCCAACAAGAACGGCGACATGCCGCGGTTATCGGATCTTACAGTTTGTCGTGGTAAAGCGCCGGCAATCATGCTAACGTCCTGGCCAATAAAAGGTTTGCCTTCTTCCAAGGCGGTTACCTCGAAAGAAAAATGGTAAGTATTAGTGGCCGAATTTACATTCTGGCTTATAATACGTACCTGCAGATCCTTCTTTGTCGGCGGAGTTTTGGCCGGGATGGTGACTGTTAAGGCTCTCTCGTACATCGTCCCCGAAAGAAAAATGTGGAAATCGAGAGTTTGTGGAGTATCTAATAGCGAACCGCCGTACTGAAACGTGGCATCGCCATTGATGTCCAAAATATCGGAGGCAACGGGATTAACCCCGAGCTCAAGGACTACTTCCTGGTTTGCAATAGGCTGGCCAGAGAGAAAGCCGCGTACCTTGATAACAAGGTTGTAGGTGCTGTTACCACCCGTGGTAACACTGTAACGAGCCTGAATCTCAGTTTTTGGCTGAGCCGGCTGACGGTTGTTGTTCTGTCTGGGACCCTGGCCGCCTTGGCCCTGATTCCGATTCTGATAATTGTTTGTCATGATAAATCTGATTTTTGGTATTTATTTTTTGTTTATTTTCTACATTATATTCGGTTGTCAATGAACAACTTTTGCCAGCTACACCTACGTATTATTCATAAAAACGGTTGCCCGCTCCTACAAATAATCCCCTCATTATGTTCCCAGAATTATAGCACTTTTAAGAATTTCTGTCAATAATTATCCAAACCTGACCCAACTCTACTTAGTCAATCCCCTCTTATCCGCTCCTACTACCAAAAAATCCCCTAATATTAGGGGATTTTTCTTCTGAGCCGTCTTCGGGGTTCGGACCCGAGACCTTCTCCTTACCATGGAGATGCTCTACCAGCTGAGCTAAGACGGCCTGAGTATTAAATTTTGATTTTACAACTTACAGCGCTTCGATTTCTTCGCGACGAGCCGCTAATTTATTATTGGCCGGATTCACCGTCGCCAATTTCTCCCAACATTCTAGAGCCAGCGCTTTATCTTTTTTCATTATACTTAAATCCAAAATTAAATCAAGATAACGTGGGCTATTCGGTTCTAAATCTAAAGCTTCCCGGGCATTCTCTAGGGCGACCTCTAAATTACCGGCTTCATTTTCGACTTCAGCTAAAGAAAAATATATTTCCTGGACGGTAATTTCTCCTAATAAATCTTTATCGCCCTTAAACTGTCGCGCGAGCTTCAAAGTATATTCATAAGTCTGCCGTGCTTCCGGCCATTTTTTTTGTCGTTCATATAAAGCCCCTAATTTAAAGAAGGCGCCAATATTTTTTTGATCAAGACTAATCGCTTCCATTAATTTCTCTTCCGCTTCCGCGACCGATTCTCCTTTAATTAATTCATCAGCCAAAGATATAATAGTTTTTAAATGCTGCTGTTTTTCCGGACCGGTCATTTTAACTTCTTTTTTATAATTAATTCTTATTTTTCGTAAACGATTCTGTCTGACTTTTAGGAAATTAGCTAATTGGCGATTGAGAAATAACCAGGCCCGCCCCAGAAATCCGGTCCACCGCGCTAAATCGCGATCAACTTTCTGTTTGATAATCCGCTCTTTAAACTTAGCTTCTTTCTCGGCCGGCATATTATTGATATCTAAAATCGCCAGCACCGGAAATTTGCGGATGATGATAAACAAAATAATGATGATCGCTAAGACCAAGAGGCTCAGCGAAATAATAGTTAGTAACATATTTGGCTAAAATTTTCTTTTAGACTGGCAGCACCGACTAATAATCCGGCGACGTGCTTCTGCTTTAAAAACCCAACGGCATTCTTAACATCAGCGCTTCCGCCATAAATAACTCGAACGTTTTTTTTCAAAATCTTGGCCGCTTCTTTAGTAATAAAAAAATTAATTAATTCTGACTCCGCGGGAGTAATTGGCCGCCCGGGACTAATTGACCACAATGGTTCATAAGCAATGATCAAATCCGAGGCGCTCTTTAGTTTAACGCTTTTTAAAGCGCTCCGCAATTGCCCGGCTAGAACGGTCCGAGTTTTATTAGCTTTTTTCTCGATCAGTTTCTCTCCCACGCACAAAATTGGAATTAATTTATTCTTTAAAGCCTCTTTTAATTTTAAATTAATCAGCGCTCCGCTTTCACCTAACTTGGCTCGTCTTTCACTATGACCGATAATAACGTATTTTACCCCCGCCTCGCGCAAGTCTACCGGTGAAACTTCGCCTGTCAAAGACCCCCGATTTTGACTGGCGCAATCCTGAGCCCCCAATTTAATTGAAGAATTCTTCAGAACGGGGGCAACTAATGGCAGGGCCAGATAATCTGGGCAAACAACCATCCGAGCTCGGAACTTGTTTGCTTTGACCTTAAATTTTTTAGCTAAAGCTACCGCTTCTTTCGGGCTGAGTTGCATTTTCCAATTAGCGATGATTAATTTGGCCATATTATTTATATGTTGACAAAAATAATTAATAATGATAGTATATTCTTACTTAACTCGGTTCTTTTAGAAACAATCAAAGATAACTAACACCGAATAACCATGAAAAGAAAAAAAATTGACCTGAACGAAATTGAACAAGAAAAAAGCTATGGCCCCTACAGCATCCCCACAGGCACCGGCTTTATCTGCTTTTTCGTTAAAGGCGTAAACGTAAAGAAAGCTGACGAATTGGCTTTCAAAAGAGCCGAAGAAATTGAAAAGGAATTAAGTCTAAGAAGTATCTGTCCAAATTGATCCTTTTCGTATTTTAACAGAATGCTTTTCTACCGCCCTGACACTCAATGGGGCGGTTTTTTTATTTAGGCAAATTAGATTGCGCCCAAGCCATCGTTTTTCTGATTCCCTCTTCCACGCTAACCTGTGGCTCCCAATTTAAAACATCCTTGGCGCGATCATATCTCAAACAACTGCGACGCTGTTCTCCGTCCTTCCCAGGCGCTTCCAAAACAGTTATTTCCTTCCCTAAGGCGGCTGAAATATAACGGCGCAAGTCTAATAAACTTGTTTCTACTCCTGAACCGATATTTATTTCACCCCGGCAATCAATATCTCGAGTCAAGAATAAACCGCGAACCACATCATCGACATAAACGAAATCTCTGGTCTGACGACCGTCGCCGAATTGCGTGCTCGCTAGACCCTTAGCGGCATGATCGACAAAAATCGCGATGACACCCGCTTCTCCGCCCTTAAACTGACGCGGACCATAGACATTAGCAAAACGCAGAACCGTATAATTTATACCATAGACCTGATAGTAATAATTCAAATACTTCTCAAAAGTTAATTTATGAATGCCATAAGGTGAGACCGGATAAGTCGGAGCGGTTTCGGTAGTCGGAATTTCTTCGGCGTCGCCGTAAATAGCTCCGCCGGTCGAAGAAAAAATTATTTTTTTGACACCGGTCTGACGACAGTTCTCCAAAATATTAACACTACCCAAGACGTTAATTTTATTATCTAGTTCTGGATTGGCGACCGAGATGCGGACATCAATCTGGGCGGCCAGATGATAGACAATATCAAACTTCTCCGTTTTAAAAATCTTAGCGATTTTCTTAGAACAGATATCAGCCTGATAAAATTTAGCCGCCGGGTTCAGGTAGCTTTTCTGGCCAGTCGACAAGTCGTCAATTACGACCACTTCTTGACCCGCTGTGATTAAGTAATCAACTAGCGTCGAACCGATAAATCCGGCTCCGCCAGTTACTAGAATTTTAGACATATAAGCATATAATAACACGCTTTCGCGAGAAAAAAAAGGCCTGCCAATCGACGGTTTTTTCGACCGACGTCGGGGTTGCCAAGGTCAATATTTTTTGCTAAAATACTAGTAGATAATTAATAAATATTAGCCTGAAAAATCAGGCCAATTTAATCATAAAATACCCCTTTTTTCAGGGAATTTTTTGTTGTTATATGGCTAAAGAAGAAAAGAAAAAGAATAGTGAATATGGTGCCGAACAAATCACTGTTTTGGAAGGCTTAGAGCCAGTTCGCAAACGTCCAGGCATGTATATCGGTTCGACTTCCAGCGCCGGTCTCCATCATTTGATTTGGGAAGTTGTCGACAACTCAATTGATGAAGCGATGGCGGGATATGCCACGGAAATTTCCGTTTCCCTACTGCCCGACGGCCTGGTGTCGGAGGCTGATAATGGCCGCGGTATTCCGGTTGAGAAAATGAAAGCGACTGGCGTCTCCGCCTTGGAAACAGTTTTAACCAAACTACATGCCGGTGGAAAATTCGGCGGCGATAGCGCTTATAAAGTCTCTGGCGGTCTACATGGCGTCGGCGTCTCGGTCGTTAATGCTTTAAGCGAATATTTAAAAGCGGAAGTACGACGCGATGGTAAAGCCTGGGAACAGGAATATAAAATGGGCAAACCACTTAAAGCGGTTAAGGCAGTTGGTCCTTCTAAAGAAACCGGCACAACTATTACCTTCAAACCAGATAGAACAATCTTCACCGAACTCGAATTCAGTTGGGGAAAAATTTTGGATCGCCTCCGCCAGCAATCCTATCTGACTAAAGGCATTACCATTAGTGTCTTTGATAAACGAGATGGACACCGGGCCAAAAAATATAAATTCCATTTTGAAGGCGGCATTAAATCCTACATTAAATCTTTGCACCGCAACAAATCCGTCAAGAACGACACTATTTTCTATATTGACAAGGAGGTTAACGATTGTCGGGTTGAACTGGCCCTTCAGTATAACGACGAATACAATGAAAACTTATTGGCCTTCGCTAATAACATCCACAACCCCGAGGGCGGCACGCACGTGGCTGGTTTTCGTTCGGCCTTAACCAGAACGATTAATAATTACGCCCGGTCCAAAAATTTACTAAAAGAAAAAGATGAGAACTTGACTGGTGATGATGTTCGCGAAGGCTTAACCGTCATTATCAGCGTTAAATTACCGGATCCACAATTCGAAGGCCAGACCAAGGGCAAACTTGGTAATGCCGAAATGAAGGGTTACGTCGAAAATATCTTTGGCGAGTCTTTTAATACTTTCTTAGAGGAACATCCAAAAGAAGCGGAAGCGATTATCGGTAAATGTTTTCTGTCGGCCCAAGCTCGTTTAGCCGCCCGCACCGCCCGCGCCACAATTCTGCGTAAGGGCGCCTTGGAAGGGATGACTTTGCCGGGTAAACTAGCCGACTGCTCGAGCCGCCATCCGGAAGAATGCGAATTATATATAGTTGAGGGCGATTCCGCCGGTGGTAGTGCCAAACAAGGCCGTAACCGCAAATTCCAGGCCATTCTGCCGTTACGCGGTAAGATCCTGAATGTGGAAAGAGCGCGTCTCGATAAGATGCTGGCTAATAACGAAATTAAGAATCTGGTGATCGCCTTGGGCACTAACATCGACGACCAGTTTGATTTAGAAAAACTCCGTTACCACCGTATCATTATTATGACCGATGCCGACGTCGATGGCGCTCATATTCGAACTCTCCTGCTCACGCTATTCTTCCGTCATTTCACGCCGCTAGTGACGAGCGGCCACATGTATATTGCTCAACCACCTTTGTACCAGTTAAAGAAGGGGGCGGCGGTTCGCTACGCTTACAGCGATGAAGAGAAGGATCAAATTATTATTGAAATGGGCGGCGGGGTTGAAGAGGCCGTGGAAGTCGGCGAAGAGAATGATGAAGGAGAAACTCTCGAAGTCGCCGAAGAAGAAACGGAAATCGCTGAAGAAGAAACGGCTGGCAAGAAAGGTAAGAAAGGCGAAGAGGATAAGAAAAAAGTCAGTAAGATTACTATTCAGCGCTATAAAGGTTTGGGAGAAATGAATCCGGGACAACTGTGGGAGACCACGATGGATCCGGAACGCCGCATTGTTAAACAGGTAACCATTGAGGACGCCGCCAAAGCCGATCAAATTTTCGACATGCTGATGGGCGACAACGTGGCGCCTCGCAAAAATTTCATTCAAACCCACGCTAAGAAAGTTCAAAATTTAGATATTTAATTTATGTTTATTTACTTATTAACGCCCATCGTTGCCTTTACTCTGGCTCAGGGGGCTAAAGTTCTATTACGAGTTAGAAAACATAAACTTACTTGGCATGATATTTTTGCCTATTCCGATATGCCCAGCGGCCACACTTCGGTGGTCGTGTCTCTCGTGACTATCCTGGGGCTGAAGCTAGGTATCGACTCGCCGATTTTTGCCGCCGCTTTTGTCTTTGCCACAATTGTCATTGTCGATGCGATTGGCTTGCGTAATTACCTCGGCCAACACGGCAAAACTCTGAACATTCTTGTTAAAGACCTCAAGGAAGATGACTTCTTGGACAACACTTATCCGAAACTCTTAGAAAAAATCGGCCACACCCCCGCCCAAGTTCTGGTCGGCGCCTTGGTGGGTATCTTAACCAGCATTATCAGCTTTTTAATTTTTTAATGACAAAAACTAAAACTTCCGAGATAAGAAAAAACCCCGATTGAAAACCGGGGTTTTTGGTAGATAACGACTACGTTATTACGTTGTTGAGTCGGAAATAATATCTTTCTTCCAACTTTTAGCTATGTCCGCGAGGGCTTGGCGGGGATTCATAACATTAACCGGACTTTCTTTGCCCATAACCTTCAGGGCGGCCCGATAAACCGTACCGACAGCTACACCGTGAAGGTGAAAATCAATAGGCTGCCATCCGACAACGCAATCAACAATTGCCCGCACCGCTTCTTCTGGCTGTTCGGCCAAATTTGAATTAAGCCCGAGAACAGAGTCCAATTTTTTGAGAACAATCCGTTCGTGTTCAGTCAGCAGAAACGTTTTTTTCAAATTTTGCATCTTTATAATCCTCCATTTTTAAGAACAAAAAAAATAAATATATAAATAACAATCAAATATAAATAGGTTTAATCGATTAAGCTGTGACCATTCATTTCGACCGGAACATTTAATTTCAAGAGTTGAAGAATCGTCGGCGCCAAATCGGCCAGAGTTCCGGCCGGAGCCAAGAGACTTAGGTCATTGTTTAAAGGTTCGGCTAAACCAATGGTCTGCCCCTTAAATTCTTCACTAACAATAATAAAGGGTACCGGGTTATTGGTCATCTCCTTATCAACCAGATCCGTCCCCAAATCCTTGATCTTCTCGGCATTGCCGCCGGCGGCGCTAATCATCACGACGCCCTGTTTATTTAAAACGGCACTGATTATTTTTTTCAAACTTTTATCAACCGCTACCACAGCAGCTTGAGCCGCGGTCATGTCCCCAGTCGCGGCCGCTAAGTCAATCGTCGGAATCACCGCCGCGATAAAATTATATTTTTCTCCCTCAACCGCCCTAACAATTTCTCGCGTCAAACGTAGAATAGTCAGACGCGACTTGGCGGCATAATCATTTGTCTCGGATGATAATATTTTTAAATCTTCTCCAACCGCTTTGTTATCGCTTCGACCGTTAAAAAAATGGGTTAAAGCGGCCAAACGTTCAGATTCGGTAATCTTGATTTGTTTTAAGCCCGCTTCAGCAATTAGGCTAGTCAGCGTGACCAGGCGAGCAGCCGTATCTTCTTTATTCTGGTCAACCAGCGAGCACCCGGTGCCCATCACATAATACCGGTCATTCAAGCCTAAATTTTGCGTATCCAGAGTAGCCACCGGATAATTCTTGATTAAACTAAAAAAGGTCGGGGTGGTTACGCTGGTAATAGCGTTAGCTTCGCTAGGCGGAGCTATTCCCCAACCATCTAACAATAAAAAAACCACCGGGACTAGCGGAAGCGGAACTTCATCAGAATTATTGTTTAAACTAAGCTCAGTCATCTTATTTACAGATTTATTTTAACAATTCTTCAATCTCCAGTAAACGATTATACTTAGCTAAGCGTTCACCGCGAGATAGCGAACCGGCCTTTAAATAGTCGGCTCCGCAAGCGACGGCTAGGTCAACGATAAAGTCATCAACTGTTTCGCCACTGCGATGAGAGACGATTACTTTATAACCATGCTTCTGAGCTAGTTTTACACATTCTATGGTTTCAGTCAAGGTGCCGGTTTGATTAGGTTTAATAATAATCGCGTTACCCGCTTTCTCCTTCAAACCCTGACGCAAACGATTCACATCGGTCACAAACAGGTCGTCGCCGACGATCATTATTTTTTCACCCAGTTCAGCCGTTAACTCACGCCAATCGCTCCAAGCGTCTTCAGCTAAACCGTCTTCCAAATAGATGATCGGGTATTTTTTCAGCCAGTCCGTATACAAACCAATTAAATTAGCGGAACTAAAATAAGCATTATCCAAATTAAACAAATATTTTCGGCTCTCAGTCTCGTAAAGAACAGAGGAACCGACATCGATGCCCAAAAAGGTATCCTGGCCAGGCTGATAGCCGGCGCGAATTGTCGCTGCTAAAATTAGTTCCAGGGCTTCAATACTGGAATCAAGATCGGGCGCATAGCCGCCCTCCGCTCCGGTATCAGTATCATAATCCGATTCGCGCAAGACTTCACCGAGCTCATGAAAGATTTCTGCTCCCTGACGAACCATCTCAACGGCCGTCTGGCGTTTGGGAATAACTAAAAATTCTTGAAAATCTAAATTAGTATCAGCGTGTTTGCCGCCATTAAAAACATTAAAGAGCGGAACTGGTATTTTTGTCTCGCCCAAAGAAAAGGCTCCTTGCAAATAGACAAATAACTCCTGTTTGGCACTAACGGCCGCCGCTCGGGCACAAGCCAAAGAAACCGCCAAAATAGTATTAGCGCCCAAATTATTTTTATGTCTCGTCCCGTCAAGATCAATCAGCTTCTTATCAATCTCCGTTTGATCGGTCACCTCGCTACCGGCCAATTCAACAGAAATAAGTTCATTAATTTTCTTGACGGCCAGCAAAACACCGCGACCCTGATAACGGCGACGATCACCATCACGAAGTTCCACCGCCTCGTGCGATCCGACAGAAGCGCCGGCCGGCACCGCCGCTTTAGCTTTCAATCCGTTGTCTAACCAAACCGTGGCTTCCAAAGTTGGCCAGCCACGAGAGTCGAGAATTTCACGAGCGCTAATCCGTTTGATCTTCGCCATATAATTGTTATTGATAAATTGTTTATTTAACAACCAACTTAACTAAGCCTGGCATGACGCCGCCGCCCAAATAGGTCAACATTGCGCCACCGGCCGTCGAGATCCAGTCGACATACTCGGCCATCTTGGTCAATTTCAAGACTTCAATCGTTTCACCGCCACCCACCAGGCCATAGGCCGCGCCCTGGGAACGCGCCGCTACCAAACGAGCCACCGATAGACTGCCCTGCCTAAAACTGTCAACTTCATACTTACCCATGGGGCCGTTCCAAATAATCGTGGCCGCTTTTTTAATATAAGCAGCAAAAAGAGAAATCGTTTGCGGACCAATGTCTAAAATTATTTCTGTCCGCCTAACATCTTTAATTAGACAACAGCGCGCTCGACCCTGTTTGGTTTTGACCACAACATCCAACGGGAGAATTATTTTAGGATTCAAACGGCAGCCAGAATAAAAATTCTTGATTGCTCGAGCACTATCCGGATCGTTGAGTGATAAGCCAATTTCCAATTTTTGTAATTTAAAAAAATTATTAGCAATCGCGCCGCCAATCAAGACCTGACTGGCGAATGGCAAAAGTTTGGCGATTAAGGGCGCTTTGGTGTAATTATTTATTTTCGCACCGCCCATAATCACGACCAGTGGCTTTTGGGGTTTGAGAATTTTGTTTAGAGCCAGCACCTCCCGCTCTAGGAGCAGGCCGGCGTAGGCTGGCAAAAACTTTTTAATGGCTGACAGCGAAGCTTGGTCGCGGTGACTGACTGCGAAGGCGTCGTTAACATAAACATCAGCCAGCTTGGCTAGAGCCTGGGCAAATTGAGGATCGTTATCAAGTTCGCCCTTATTAAAACGCAAATTTTCTAAAAAAATCACCTCCCCGTTCTTTAAGTTAGCGGCCGCTCGTGAGGCTTTGGCGCCGACAGTTTCCGAAATAAACTTGACCGGCTGGCCTAAAAGCTTCTGGAGACGACTGGCTAAAGACTTGGCCGAATATTCAGGCACAAAACAGCCGTCTGGTTCGCCGAAGTGAGTAGCGATGATGACTCGCGCTTGTTTAGCTAACAAAAACTTAATTGTTTCCAGTCCGGCGATAATTTTGAGATCATCCTTAATTCGTCCATTAACGGCCGTAACATTAAAATCGACCCGAAGAAAAACTATTTTTCCGGACCAACTTTTGAGGGCGCGCAAAGAGTTTATTTTCATAACCAACAAATTTATTTAAACGAATTAACGCGGCTACTCCAGCCTAACGTGACTATTTCAGCGTTCCGAGAATAATCTCCACCTCTTTTTCAGCTCCCGCCCGAACATAGGTAACAATAATTTTGTTACCAGGCTGATAATTGGCGACAATATCGGCCAAGTCATTATTGACGGACAATTCCTGATTATTTATCCAGGTAATAACATCTCCAGCCTGCAAACCAGCCAAAGCCGCCGGACTACCAACTAGAACCGCCGCTTGTTTAGCGGAGGGATAGAGCCAGGCACCTTTAGTTAGGTTAACAGCCGAGGTCTTCACAACACTCAAATCTAAATAATTAACACCTAAATAAGGCCGAGTCGCGCCTTCCTTTTTAAGTAAAGATTGCCAGGAAGAATTATAGGAGAAAGCCGGAACTATTTTTTGATCGCTGGAAATAATGGCCATAAAGTCGCCGGCTAAATTAAAAACAAAAGAATTACTAAAATCAACTTTCTCCCGACCCGCGACTTCTAGATTGGCATTAAGCGAATCACTGCTGAGCACGCTAGGCGTCTTAATTAATGAAGTCAAAGTCGTCGGCCAGACCGAGTTCAAACCATTAATAACCAGCAGCGATTGGCCAAGAACTAATTCTGAGCGAGGGACAATTTTCTTAACTGGCAAATTAACGGCGCTAGCTAAATGAAAAATTAATAAATCACCGGAAGAATTTTTTAAATCAGAAAATTTATCAATTTTGTAAACCTGCTTGTCGCCACTAATAGCAATGTAACTTTTAGTTTTAAAATCCGCCTTGACTCCGCTCGAAGTAGCGGCAATCGCCCAACCATCAGAAGTAATTACTAATCCCACAAAGAGCGGTTCATCTAATTTATAATATTCTCCCAAACCATTGTCGTCGGCAGCGGCGGCCGGCACTTCCTTAAAAACACTAACGATAACCGGACGGATACTACTAATGGCTTCAGTAATTTTAACATCCTGATTAACCACCACTTTCTTGGCATCACGAATGACCAGTCCGGAACTGTTAGCGTTAAGATTGGATAAATTAAGTTCACCGAAATAACCGCCATCCTGGGCCAAATAACTACCGGTTAATGATTCCCCAATCACCCCGGCGGATAAGCCGCAAATAACACTGATTACCAGCATTAACCAAAAACTGCCATTAACAGGACGAGATTTAGACATAATTATTTAGAGCCAACTGGCTGTTAGTAATAGAAGTAAAATAATAAAAACACTTAAAATAATCGGATATTTCAGAGTTCGCCGCGATAAATGTCCTTGCCACTCCAAACGAAGCGCCGAGACAATGAAATAATAACCAATCGCCAGAATCAACGCCAGAATATTAAAGTTCAAGGGCAGAAGAGCTAAAACCCAGGCTAACTCAGTCAAAACAATCGTTCCGATAATCAGCCACAGGCCGCTCGTCGACAAAGTCGTCTTCTTAAAGGGGAGGAATTGTAAAAAAAGCAAACCAAAAAGCGGTATAAATATCACCACAATCGCCCACAACGGCCAATTAATAAAGGCCGGTAAATCCAGCAGAACGCCGGCACCAGCAAAGACCGTCAGAAAACCGCCGGAAACTAATAAGTAATCAATTTTAACAGCTCGATCTGGAGCTTCATAAGACAAGTAATAATAAAGGTTCTTAAAATAAGAAAATAAGAACCAAGCGGTTAGTAAAAATATGGTCTGAATCGCTAAGCGGTTGACGATAATGGCGGCGTAAGAACTAAAACTGAGAAAAAATAGAGTCGGGGCAATAATGTATAATGGCCAATCTCTTTTAGCGGCTTTCCCAACTAATATTTTGACACCGATAAAAATCACGATAATCTCTAATAAAACAGCAATTAAAAATATTGGCGGTACTAATAAAAATACTTGACTGACGAGCCAGGCTGACAAAGGTATTAATAACGGGACTAAACGACGATAATTCATATTAAATCAAAAGCAATATTAAATTCCGTAAATTCTGTTTAAACTCCAGTGCCACCCGGAGTGGAAGACCCTTGGCCAGACGCAGGCGTCTCCGGCAAATAACCGCCGGGAGTGGAGGACGAAGCGCCATCCAAAGAACCAGACGAACCAGAAGAACCGGCGGCGGAACCGGGCAGATCGGCTGGAGGCGGGACAGGCGCGCCACCGGTGCCAGCACCGGCGCTTGATCCGGGTACGGTGTCAGAACCAGGAGAAGTAATAATATAATCATCTCCCCCAACCGTCAACTCTAAACTTTTCTTGGCACTTAAATCCGTTAACGCGTTAATCTTTAGATATTTGTTGGAAAAAGTATAAAGGTTATCACCGATATATAAGCTTCTTTTGACCGTATTATCATAATATCCGTAACCATCCCAATAATCACTCTGAGTGAAGTGGCCGCCCGCTGAATGATCAATTTGACCCTTCAAATTAAGCTTGGCGCCATTGATAGAAAAAACTAAAGCGCCGGCAAACGTCAATTGGCCAGACACGGAGTCATACATCGTTGCCGGAAAAGAAATCAAATTCTTCTCTTCGGAGTAAAGAAAGGCTTTATGATCATTAAGAGCCACCGAATCGCTGCGCGAATCACCAATCAGATAGCTATCCAGCTCCTGCGGTTTTGATAAGTCAGTAAAATCAAACAGCGATAGTTTCAATCCTTGAATATCAACGCCGCCCGAAGTATTTTCCTTGGCCGCCCGGCCCAAGCCCAATAACTTAGTGCCGTTCTTATCGACCGGGTGCAAATAGTTAGAGAAACCGGGAATTTTAATTGAACCCAGAACAGTCGGACTCGTCGGATCAGATAAACCAATCACGTAGAGCGGATCGGTTTGGCGGAAAGTGACGAGGTAGACTCTGTCCCCCATAAAGCGAGCGGAAAAAATTCTTTCGGTGGTTCCTAAATCTTTCGACTTACCAACAAGTTTCAAATTTTTATCTAAAACATAAATGTTGCTATAAGAATCCTGCTGCAATTCAGTAAAACGTGACCAAGATCGACTACGAGTGGTCGCCAAACGGAAATAGTCGCCGCTCTCATCCATTGAGAACTGGTTAAGAACCTGGCCGCTCACTTGACCGATGGCCTGATAGGTAATTTTACTGCCGCTGATGCCAATCTTATGGATATAGGTCTGTTCCATTTCATTTTTTTTCTCAATCAGTTTAGCTTTTAATTGATTATCAATTTCCGCTTGCTCGGTCGTTTGCTGTTCCACGGTTAAAGAACCTAGATAGCGATCGATAATTTGAGCAATTTTATATTTTTTTTCATTGTCATTCAAAACAAAACTTTCAGCCGCTTCAATCTTGGTAACTTTATTCTGCTCATCGGTCGACAGCTTCGAAAAAATTAATTCTTTCTTGACGAGCGCTTCTAAATCATATTCGCTTAAATATTGAGTATAAGTAATATAAATATTATCCTTGGAGACATACAAATTTTGACCGTTATTAAGGAGATAAACCTGGCCGCTAATCGGCTCACCGTTATTTTTAACATTGATGGCCGTCAAGTTGGTAAAATTATAAGAATCGTACGGAATATCAAAATAATAGACATCGGGTGCGAAACATTTTTCCGAACCACTGCACTTGATCGGCAAAACTACACCATTTTCCAAGACGCGCGGGACTAACGGCTCCTTGGCGACATAATTTCCGTAGGTACTAGTTATAAAATAAACGTAATCGCCGATGAGTCGGGCATCATAGTAAGAACCCTCAAAATCCAAATCACGG
>Ga0172379_10005768_pt1 | contig 17100 bp, 17 predicted proteins | sample GrowelOW334metaG_FD_119756 | JGI IMG/M metagenome (GOLD analysis project Ga0172379, IMG submission 119756) | Groundwater microbial communities from an aquifer near a municipal landfill in Southern Ontario, Canada - Groundwater well OW334 metaG | ecosystem: Environmental > Aquatic > Deep... | reverse complement strand
GGCGGCGGAGGAGGTGGGGGAGGAGGAGGTGGTGCGAGTTAACAAAAATATGTTATAGTATTTCTTATGGCTACTTTATATACACACCAAGGACAAAATGTTCGTAAAACTTGGATGCTCATGAGCATCTTCCTGATTATTGTAATTGGGCTTGGTTTTGTTTTTGCTCGAATATATGATAATCCGACGATATTATATTTCTTTGTAATTTTTTCGGTTGTAATGAATATAGTAGGGTATTGGTATTCTGACAAAATTGCACTCAAGATGGCAGGAGCTTATCCGGCGACTCGTGAACAATATTTTGATTTCTATACTTTAGTTGAAAATCTTGCAATTACTGCTGGACTCCCAATGCCAAAAATTTTCGTCATTGATGATCCTTCGCCAAATGCTTTTGCGACTGGACGTGACAAGAATCACGCAGTCGTGGCAGTAACGACTGGTTTACTCTCAATCTTGAATAAGACAGAGCTCGAAGGAGTTGTAGCTCACGAGATGAGTCATATTGGGAATAAAGATATGCTTTTGTCGACTGTCGTCGTCGTGCTTGTCGGATTCATTTCCATTGTTTCAGATATGATGATTCGTATGACTTTTTTCGGAGGACACGATAATGATAATAAGAATAGTGGGATATTTGCAATTATCGGAATAGTTTTAGCCATTCTTGCTCCATTTGCAGCCGTACTTATTCAATTAGCTATTTCTCGTAAAAGGGAATACCTCGCAGATGCATCTGGGGCACTTCTTACTCGCTATCCAGAAGGACTCGCTTCTGCTCTTGAAAAGATTAGTCAATATGGAACACCGATGAAAAAACAATCAACAGCCATTGCTCATCTTTACATCGCAAATCCTAAAGGATCAGGTGCTTTTGGTAAAAAAGTTAGTGGTTTGTTCTCTACCCATCCTCAAGTGGAAGATAGAATTAAAAAATTGAGAGGAAGTTTATAATTGTTGAATAGAAACACTATTATACAATAAAATTTTCCTGAAAAAGCTTGGTAAAAAAGAAAAATTTTAGTATTATGTACCCAGATGTTCTTTTTAAGAGAGCATCAGTTTTTATTATTAATTCTGATGTTCTAGGCTAAATAAGTTTTTTTAAAACTTATCGCCCGGCCCGAGCTTCGGCTCGGGCTTAGGGAGGGTTCGCATAGCGGTCTAGTGCGCAGTCCTGGAAAGACTGTATGCCTGAAAGGGCATCGAGGGTTCAAATCCCTCACCCTCCGCCTTTGCCCGACGTAGCTTTTAGCGAAGTCGGGATTCGCCTGTAAAATTTTGTGAATTTTATTATTAATTTATTATTAGTAATATCGTCGGGCTACGGCGGACAAAGTCCGCCAGAAGTTTGTAGGTGTGAACATAATTTGTGTTATAATTTCAATATGTATTATGTTTATATTTTAAAATGCAAAGACGGTCCATATACAGGTTGCACGGATAATCTTAAGGATAGAATTTCAAGACATCAAAAAGGTTATGTTACAGCAACAAAAGAAAGAAGACCTATTGAATTAAAGAATTATATTGCTTTTAATGATAAATATAAAGCTTTTGAATTTGAAAAATATTTAAAGTCTGGCTCAGGCAGAGCCTTTATTAAAAAGCATTTTTAATCCGAATTTACATAGTTTAATTTTGATACTTATTAGAGATAGAGGATTTATAGTATAATACATTTATGGAATTGAGATATATTATAATTAAAGTTAAAGATATAGAGAGGGCCAAAAAGTTTTATATAAAACTTTTAAATACACATCCTTACAAAGAAGAACCTAATAGGATTATTGTATTTAAATTGGAAAATATAAAAATTGGATTATACAATCCTCTATTTGATGGTGATTCATTACAAGAATCTGATTTTGGTACCAATTGCAGACCAGCTTTTGGAACAGACGATGTAGAATCAGAAATAAAACGTATTTCAGGTTTTACCGAGATTACCAGCCGTCATAAAATAGATTATCATGATTGGTTTGAATTTGAAGACTCTGAGGGGAATATTTTAGAAGTGCACAAAATTTAACCACTACTCTTTTAATTCGTACGAGATACATCGTTATGATAATATAAAATTATTAGAAATAATGTTACAGAGCTTGTCAGTGAAAGGTTCTAACACAAGTATCCCCGCAATGATAGGTCAAGATATATTATATTTAACTATATGAAAGATAAAATTTTAAATAACAGAGCAAACTCTTTTGGCTTATGGTGGCTTAGATCTGATGAATTTTATAAGACCGCAAAAATACTTTGGCATTTGGAAACAATAGATACCCCAATTAGAAAAGATCAAGGGAAAGGTGATACCTCGAAGATTCATATTTATTATAGGACTGCTTCACTTTTGATGGGTTTGAGTTTGGAAACTCTGGCAAAGGCAATTATTGTAAAGCGTTCTCCGCTTTTATCAACTGAAGTAAGATTTCCAAAGAATTTAGACACTCATGTTTTAACTGATTTGTTTATAGAAGTGAGGAGTGATTTTAATGAAGAAGAAAAGCAAGTGCTGAATCGCCTAACAGCAGCTATAATTTGGGTATCTAAATATCCTGTACCTAAAAAAACTTCGGGATGGCAAATCAATAATTTACTTAGAAATGATAATGATTTTGTTGTTTTTGAAGAACTAAGGAAGAAATTACTCAAAATAGAGTCCTTAATACCACGACCTGCGCGAAAAGTACTAAAATAAACTTGTAAAAAAAGAAAATATGACCCGAATGCCTAATTTCGATGAACTCAAATGTGCTAGAATACGCTTACAAGGGTTGTATTCACGGGTACTTAACCCATATGTCCCGTCTTCGTTTTTTAATCTTAATTTATATAGCTCAATTTTGGTGCCTGTTGGAGACAGGGAACTTTTGGTATAATTAACTCATGTATTTCCATGGAGATAGGAATAAAAATAATATAGCAATAACTTTTGATGATGGACCAGCAGAAGAAACAATAAAAGTTTTAGAAATTCTCAAAAAGTACGATATCAAAGGAACTTTTTTTATTGTCGGTAAAATGATAAAAAGCAGAGAGTATATTATTGAGGCTATTAAAAAAGATGGTCATGAATTTGGAAATCATACTTTTTCACATAAAAGATTATGGTTTAAATCAAAAAAGTTTATACAAGAAGATATTGAAAAATGTGATTCTGAATTATATGGTTTTGGAATTAAAACCAATCTTGTACGTTTTCCAGGATTAAAATACGGACTTAATGCAATTAAAGTTTGTAAATTTTTAAATAAAAAGATAATTGCTATCGATTTTATAACTTTTAATCAATTTGCCTGGGATTGGTTTAATCCGTGGTTAAAGAAAATAGGGTTAATTAAGAATCAAATTAAGATTGATGATGTTATAAGGGTGACAATAAAAAATACTAAAAATGGTTCAATATTAGGCTTTCATGATTATTTACAAGAAATAGGCCATCATCCTGAATTGTCATTAATATTAGAAGGTATTTTACCAGAATTAAAAAAGAAATGTTTTAAATTTGTAACTGTTTCTGAATTATTATAAATTAAAAATCTAGCTATTATCCTTATTTTCCAATAATTCAGTTTCAACAGCGACCCATATCCCACACTTTCGGTTTTTAAGAATTATATAAAAGTTTAAGTTTATCTAACCCTCGATGTATTTGCACGGCGATGGTTTTTCTTGATTGCCCAGTAATTAAAGACATTTCCTTTAGAGATAAATCTTGCACGTATTTCATTCTCATTATTTTTTGATATTTTGGAGCTAATCTTTCTATTAATGAGATTGTCGTTTTATTATCTGGAGTATTTAAAAGGTGAGAGGATTGTTCAGTATCTGATTCTTCAAACCCTTTTTCCATTAAGACATCAAGCGAAATCGTCTTGCGTTTTCTGTATTCATCAATAATAAGATGATTGAGAATGTGATATAGAAATGCCTTCATCATTCCAATTTTTCCTCCCTTCACAAGATATGTCCAGGTCTTTAGGAATGTATCTTGAACTAAATCCTCACTAATTTGATGATCGTGCACCTTAAAAAAGGCGTGCCGGTTAAGCCCTTTCTCAAAGTCATTATGAGCCAAAGTCAGTATCAACTGCCTTTTTATTTTTTGTTTTAGGTTCATCATTAGTTATGCCGTCCATAAGGCTATTTTATTACATGATTATTACACTTATAAATTATTAATCTCAATATATTCATATTTCACAGGCTAAAAAAACACTAGCCGTATTTTTGGTAATTACATGAATATTACAGTATTTAATTTATTCAGTGTGGAAAAGGAGTTTTTTTACTCTCTATTAATCATACACTATATACAGAGAATAGATAGCTGTAATAATTTGGGAGTTAAAACGGCTCTAATGGTATGGAGATTATTAAAAAAGGGAAAATGCAGACCCTTAATTCTGCAAAATCTAGTTTTATAGATCGATTATTAAAAGAAGGATGGACGTACATTAAAACTGTTGTTGATGTAGATATAATGCGTGGACCTATTTTGATTCTCGATAAAGATCTTCGTGTCATGGCAGTCAACGAGTCCTTTTATCGAATGTTTAAGGTCGAGCCCAAAAATACTGAAAATAAATTTATCTATGAAATTCTAGGTGGACAATTAAATATCCCAGCTTTACGCAAACTTCTTGAAGACATTCTCCCTCAAAATACTTTTTTCAAAAGTTTTGAGATTACTCGCAAATTTCCTTTAATTGGAAGTAAGACAATGATTTTAAATGCGCACCAAATTTATCTTAAAGAGAATAACGATAGAGAATTATTTTCGCCGATGATATTTCTTGTCATGGAAGATGTTACCGAGATGATGGCAGTGGCAGAATCAATTGCTTTCCACTCTAGTAAGATTGAAGAGAAACTTTCTAAACATACAAAGAAATTAGAAAAAAATATTGAAAAATTAGAAAAAGAAATTAAAAAACTTAAAAAGAAAAAATTATAAATTAATAATAATCTTATCTTGGCCCAAATCATGATGAGATAAAAATATATGAAAAAGTTTAAATTAAAAAAAATCTCAATTATTGCACTACTGGCCATATTTTTTGTAGTTAGTTTTGTAGGAATACTAAAAGCGGCAACTTATGTAAATCTTGGCACTGCCGATAGTTTTGCTGTTCTGGCTGGATCAGGAATCACTAATACTGGAGCAACAATCATCACAGGAGATGTTGGGACATTTCCGACTCTAACAGAAACAGGTTTTGGGTCCATTACTTTAACAGGAACAAATCACGTCGGTGATGGTGTTACCCAAACTGCCAAAAGTGATCTAATAACTGCTTATGATGATGCAGCAGGACAAGTAGCAACTACCGTCGCCTCAGAATTAGGAGGAACTACAAAAATAGCTGGCGTATATGATACCGCCGATGGAGAGCTTCATGTCACAAACACTCTTACTCTTGATGGAGGAGGTGACCCGGATGCGATCTTTATCTTTAAAGCTGGATCAACCCTTACTACATCATCAGGATCTACGAGTCACATTAGCCTTATAAACAGTGCTCAGGCCTGTAATGTTTTTTGGCAAGTTGGTAGTTCCGCTACGATAGGAACAGGTTCTGATTTCAAGGGTAACATTTTGGCTTTGAGTTCGATCACTGATGATGGTGGGTCAACTATTTCTGGAAGATTATTAGCAAGAAATGCAGCTGTCACATTAAACAATACCACTCTTACCAGAGCTACTTGTACAGGTGCTCCAGTTCTTACTTTGGTTAAAGCAATTACGAATGATAATGGAGGAACTGCTCTTGCTACCGATTGGACTCTTGTAGGGACAGGCCCGACTATCATATCTGGAGTAACTGGATCAGTCGCTGTCACAAATGCAGTGGTTACTGCTGGTACTTACACACTTACAGAAACCAGCGGACCAACTGGTTATACCGCTAGTACATATAGTTGTGTAAAAAATGGTTTACCCGCAGTCATAAGTGATTCAATAACTCTTGCGACTAGTGACACCGCAACTTGTACAATAAATAATAACGATGATGCCGTTGTAAGTAGCAGCAGTAGTGGCACAGTTTATGGATGTAAAGATCCAAATGCTACCAATTATGATTTCTTTTCCTCAAGTAAACCAGAACTCTGTGAATATTTAGTTGTTGCTCCGATTGCTATTTCAACACCTATAATTGTCACACCTAGTTTACCAAAAACCGGGTTTGCTCCACTTGAAGAATATTCTAAATGGTACAGTATTCTATTTAGAAATGTTCTAAGTTGTTTCCAATAAAAAAAGTTTAATACACCTCAATCTTATTTATGAAATTATTTAAAAAAATATTGAAAGGAAAAATACTAATAGTAACATCGATGGTGTTTATACTCTTTGTAGGTTTTACTTCAGTTTTCATTTATAAAAATTCGGTTAAGATACAACCGGAAATTCTTGTCGCAAATGCAAATGTTGAACTTCCGTTGGTTCAGATTAATTTACCAGTGCGTCTCTTGATTCCTAGTATTGAAGTTGATGCTGACGTTCTATATGTTGGCCTTGCTCCAGATGGGTCAATGGATGTACCGAAAGGCCCTCTTCAAGTTGCTTGGTATATGCATGGCCCAAAACCTGGGGAGAAGGGCAGTTCTGTTATAGATGGACATTCAGGTTGGGTGGGGGGGATCCCTGCGGCATTTGATGATTTATCCAAAGTGAAAATTGGAGATAAAATATATGTAGAAAATTATATAGGAGAAATTACTACTTTTGTAGTACGTGAATTAAAAACATATAGTCCAAATGCTGATACGTCAGATATATTTATTTCAAACGATGAAGGATCTCACCTCAATCTTATTACTTGCACAGGGTTTTGGAACAAAATCCTGAAAAGCCACTCCAGTCGACTTGTGGTATTTACAGATAAAGAATAAAAGAATATAAATATGCTTACAACAATCGCTATAATTTTATTAATTTTATGGCTACTTGGTTTTATCGGATTTCATGTCCTTGGCGGATTCATCCACATACTCCTCGTCATAGCCATAATCATGATTCTAGTTCGAATAATTCGTGGAGAGTAAACTTCTTAAGCAAGGACCGTCCTTGCTTAAGGTTTTTGTTTAATTTTTATAAAATAGTATTCTAAAATAATAAATAATCCCTTAAATACATCTTTTAGCCCGATGTGTTTTCCCTCGTTTTTACTTCGAGGTATATAGTTGATTGGAACTTCTACAATTTTTCCACTTTGCGCAAGTATTTTGCATGTTACTTCGGCTTCAAATTCAAATCCAGTACTTTTTAAATTCTTTAATAAATCAATTCCTATTCTGCTTACATTAAAGAGTTTATAACCGGTATATGTATCAGTCAATTTTCCACCAAAAAGAATATTTATTGTGATGGTCAAAATTTTTGCCCCGATAATATAGTAGTATCCTCTCTTCGGCCATCTTTTAGACCCACGCTTACCATAGACGGCTGAGATATCACTCGACATTTTGTTTAAAAGAAGGGGAATATCATTTGAATTATATTCTAGGTCGGCATCTTGAATGATTATTAAATCACCTGTACACTCGCCAAGGCCTGTTTTGATAGCTTGACCTTTACCTAAATTCTTCTCGTGCTTTAAAAGTTTGAAATTATTTACTTCAGAAAGTTTTTCCAGTATTTTACTGGTATTGTCTGTCGAACCATCATTTACAACAACAATTTCTTTCTCACAAAAAAGTTGCAGAGCAAAAATTCTTTCGAGAACCTCACCGATATAGTTCTCTTCATTGTGCACAGGAATTATTATTGATAATTTCATTTTTTATTTTCTTCTAGATACTTTTTAATAGATAAATCAATCATTATCTCATCATTGGGGTATAGATACATCATCCAGTGCTTAGCTTTTTGTATTTGTCCTTGGTCCAAGTATAGCATTATAAGGTTCTCGTAAGCCCCATCATAAGGGAATTCTTGTCTTAATGCCTCGACATACAACTCTTCTGCTTTTTGATACTCTCCTTTTTTAAAATAGACAAGTCCTAAGTTGTTTAAACCCTTGGAATATATAGGTTTTATTGATTTTGCGAACTCAAGTTCTTCTTGTGCTTTTTCTAAATTACCACGTAGTAAATACATTGCTCCAGCATTTGATCTTGAGAGCACACTATTCGGAGCGCACTTTTCGGCTGACAAGAATAATTTTTCTTCATTAGTCCAAACTCTTTGCCTTATTAGCGAGGTTATTCCATATATTGAAATTATTAAAATAAATATTGAAAGAAAAATAATTTTTGCATTTTTATTTTTTAACTTTAAATAAAGTTCGTATATAATATAAATTATCCCTAGTGATATCCCTAGGGAAGGGAAGAACATTAGTCTTTCACCGGCGATGGTACCAATAGGAAATAATATGTTTGAAACAGGAATAAAACTTAAAATAAAAATACTAGCCGAGAGTGAAATGATTGGCCTTTTTTTAATATAAATAAAGATAAGTGATATAGCCCCAATAAATATAATAAAACCCATTATTGTACCAAAATTAAAAAAGTTATTGGTTACCGGAATTTGATTATAAGAATAATCTGAGCAAAGATTTGTTGGCCAGAATGTCTTCTCGATATACATCCAAAAGATTTGAAAAGAAGTACAGATGCGTGACCAAGTATCTGTGAAGATTAAAGGATTTTCTATTAAGGTTGTTTTTACTCCCAAGAAATGAAGTGGTCCAAGTGAAAAGAAGCGTAAAAAGAAATAAAACAAAGCCCCGATTATTACTGCGAAGATGCTACTGAAATATTTTTTTATCATTTCAATATTTAATTTTCCTTCTTTTATGTATAAAGCAATCAAAATTATCGGAACTATCGCGATAGCAGTTTCCTTCGCACCAATCGCCAAGAAGACCCACAACAGAGTTCTCCATAGATTAATCTTCTTTTCTGAGGTGAATTCAAGTAAGGCGAGTATTGAGAAAAGTAATGCTAAAATTTCACTTCGTCCTGCTATGTTTGCAATTACTTCTGTGTGTATTGGTAATACTAAAAATAAAAGGGTTGTGAAAAAAGCCAGATAATCTTTTTTAAACAATCTTTTAATAAATAAATAAATGAGTGAACAGGTAAAGAAATATAAAAGTAAATTAATCAAATGAAATCCGAACGGCCCATGACCTAGAAAAGTGTAGTTTATTGTATAGCTTAGAAGGGTAGTTGGTCGATAAAGTCCTGCATCAGTTGACCAAAATGGGTGCATAAAAGTTTGTCCGATACTTTGCAAATTAGACAGCATTGCTTCATTTGCGACTATGTTTCTATCATCAAAGACAAATTTTCCAGCTAAGGATTGTCCATATATAACAAAAATTAGGAAGAAAAAGATGCCTATAAATATCCAGTCCCTTTTAGATAGTTTCAGAAATGACATAAGGTAAATTATATCATTTTAAAATATATAATATAAGTATAGAATACATTATTTTATTTATCTGCTATAATATATCTATGTTTATTATAGTTATTTTATCTTTTATTCCAGTTATTATATGGGCATTTATGGAACCTTTGGGTTTGCGCTTTTTTGATTTGAATACAACCACTACTAGCTTAGGGCAGATTTTCGGACTTGTTGGTATGGTTTTATTCTCAATCAATTTGATTCTCGCTGGACGGTTTAAGTTCATTGACAGATATTTTAAAGGTTTGGATAAGGCTTATCATAATCACCATAAGATTGGAGCAATAGCTTTCTCTCTGCTTTTATTTCACCCATTATTTTTGGTTGTGAAATACATAACTATCTCTATAAGGGAGGCAGGGCTGTTTTTCGTTCCATTTATAAATATGCCTGTCACCTGGGGGATAATATCTTTGCTCATAATGATTGTTCTCATCTGTCTGACCTTCTATATAAAATTAAAATATCATAAATGGAAACTCTCTCATAAATTTATGACGCTAGCCTTTTTCTTTGCTGTTTTACACACATTGTTTATAACTAGCGATATTTCAAGAAACGATTTTTTGAAATATTATATTTTAATTTTAGCAGGTCTCGGGCTATTTGCTATTGCTCGGAAAGTCTTTTATGAACAATCAGCCAAAGATAGATTAAAATATAGGGTAAAAAATGTTTGCCCGTTAAATTCAGATATTGTAGAAATTGAAATGGAGCCATTGGGAGAAAAAATTATTTTTAACTCTGGACAGTTTGCCTTCTTTAGTTTTCAAAGTGATAAAGTGACATCGGAATATCATCCATTTTCATTTTCATCATCAAATCAAGAGCATAATATAAAAATAATAATAAAGAATTTTGGTGATTATACAAATGAATTACAAAATTTAAAAGAAGGGGATGGAGTTTTGATAGATGGACCATATGGAGGTTTTAATTATAAAAGAACCAAGAATAAAAATCAGATCTGGATTGCCGGAGGTATTGGTATCACTCCATTTTTGAGTATGTCTAAAGTTCTAGAGAGTGATTACAAGGTTGATTTGTATTATTCTGTAAAAGAAAATCAAGAAGCAGTTCGGGTGAATGATTTACAAAATGTTTCTCAGAAAAATATTAATTTTAAATATCAATTATGGATTTCTAAAGACAAGGGTTATCTAACAGGGGATAAAGTGAAAGGATTAAGTAATGGACTTGAGAGCAAGGATATATTTCTCTGTGGGCCACCGGTATTTATGGAAAGTTTGAGAAATCAGTTTGTCTCTATGGGTGTCGATATTAAAAAAATTTATTATGAAAATTTCAGTTTCTAATTATGAAAAAACTAACGACTATATCTTTGTTTATTTTTTGGGCGGTAGTTACAGCTTTACTTACTGCTGGTTTAGTTTTTTATCAAAATAATAAACAACCATCCGTAGGGAATTTAATTCAAAATACAATAAATCAAAATAATCTAACCGGAGGAAGCTTGACTTTGAATATGGCAGAGATTGTCAAACACAACAAATCTTCTGATTGCTGGATGTTAATCAATAATAAAGTTTATAATATTACGAGTTATTTTGGATCTCATCCTGGGGGTAATGGGAAAATGGCTGCAACCTGCGGGAAAGATGCCACTGTAGCATATAAAACTCAAGATCCCAATGCCGTAAGTAGCGGAAGCTATTCGGCCCATTCGTCAAATGCCGTTAGTTTATTGGCTAATTATTATATTGGGGATTTAAATCAAACCATAGGTGGAAATAAAATTATAGAAACAAATAATATTGTAGCCCCGAAAACTCGAGGGAGTGACGATGAAGATGATTAATTATGTCACATCAAGGAAATATTTGGGAAAAAGAATATAAGAATCCATTGTTTGTCACGAAGAATGAAGGCCCTCAGGCGGACACTTTGCGCTTTTTCAAATTTCTTAGAAAAGACCAAAAGTACAATGTTGAAGATCGGACGATACTAGATCTCGGTTGTGGGACGGGGCGGAATGCAAATTATTTAGCCGAACATGGCAACAATGTTATTGGAATAGAATTATCAAGAACAGCGCTCGAGCTTGCTCGTACTCGGGCTCACGAGTATGGATTAGTTGTGGATTATCGTCTTGGTGATATCGGAGAACCTTATAATGTTGCTGATAGAACTGTTGATATTGTTTTAGATGTCACAAGTTCAAATTCTTTAAATGAAGAGGGAAGAAGTATTTATCTTCGAGAAGTGAATAGAGTTCTACGACTTGGCGGCTATTTTTTTGTTAGAGCTCTTTGTAAAGATGGCAATAAAAATGTCAAAAATTTATTAAAGCAAAGTCCCGGTAAAGAATATGATACATATTTTATGAAAGAGATAGGTTTAACAGAGCGAGTTTTCTCGCGTGATGATTTTATTAAAATATATAGCCGTTATTTTAAAATATTATATTTAGAGAAGAAAACAAGCTATGCGACTTTCAATAACCGCATTTATAAACGCGACTATTGGCTCGCTTATCTCACTAAATAAACTTTTACGCCTATGATATAATGATTAAATATGATGAAAATTGGCGTATTTGATTCAGGAGTTGGAGGCTTGTGGATATTGAAACATTTACAGAGTGCCTTGCTGGCATATGATTACGTCTTTTTCGGTGATCAAGGGCATGTTCCTTACGGAGTTAGATCGATGGATGAGATCAGATCTTTTTCTGAAACGATAACCAAATTTTTAATTGAAAAAGGTTGTCGGGTAATTGTTATTGCTTGCAACACCGCTTCAGCTGCATCTCTCTCATATCTTCGAGAAAAATACACCGATACAATCTTTGTTGGAATGGAGCCAGCTATTAAACCAGCTGCTGAATTATCTAAAACCAAAAAGGTTGGAGTGTTAGCGACACCGGCAACTTTCCAAAGTGAATTATATAATTCAATTGTAGAAAGATTTGCCAAAGGGGTAGAAATTTTCAATGATACTTGCCCAGGATTAGTTGGTCAGATTGAGAAGGGGAACTTGGATTCTCCAGAGGCAAAAGATATTTTAGAAAGAGCCCTTTTCCCAATGATAGAAAAAGGCATAGACACAGTTGTCCTTGGTTGTACTCATTACCCATACGCAATCCCACTTATCAAAAAAATAGTTGGAGAAAAAGTAAATGTTATTGACCCGACCGATGCAGTTGTCAGGCAAGTTTGCCATGTACTGGAGGAGAATAAATTATTTACTGGATTAAAGGAAGATAAAATAGGCAAGATAAATATTTTTACTTCCGGAGAACCAAGCACTATGAATCACGTTTTATCAAAATTATTTAAACACTATTTAGAAATACAAAAAGTTGAATGGAATAATGATTTGAATATTATGCTAAAATAAATATATGAGCAATTTATTAATTGAATTCGATAAGGCTTACAAGGGACTAAATAAAGCCCAGAAATTGGCTGTTGATACTCTAGATGGCCCTGTAATGGTTGTAGCAGGCCCTGGAACGGGCAAAACTCAGATTCTAGCCTTACGTATTGGTAATATCCTAAAGGAGACAGATACTAGCCCTGATGGTATTTTGTGCTTAACTTTTACCAATTCCGGGGTGGGGGCGATGAAAGAAAGACTCGAAAAATACATTGGTAATAGAGCGAAAAATGTTATTGTTTCGACTTTCCATAGCTTTGCTTTTAATCTTATAGAAAAACATTATGAACTTTTAGATTTTGATCAAATGCCAGTTCTCTTGTCAGATGATGAAGCCGTATTTTTGGTAGATGATATTTTGCATAATAATGATTGGGAATATATTAGTCCACGAAATAATCCGGCTATGTATTTCGGAGATTTGAAGCAACTCGTCTCCGTATTGAAAAGGGAAAGAATTTCTGCTTCGCAATTACTTTCTTATGTAGAAGAGGAAATAAAAAATATAAAAGATGATCCAGACAATATTTCTACTCGAGGCGAAAGCAAAGGCCAGCTCAAAAAAGAAACAGAAAAAAAGATAGAGCAATTACAAAGAACTAAAGAAGTAGTTTTATTTTATGAATTATATGAGAAGAATAAAAAGGAGGCTTCCCTTATCGACTATGATGATGTCTTAGAATATGCAGTTGTGCTAGTTGAGAATTTCGAAAGTGTCCGTGATGATATTAGGGAAAATTATCTATATGTCTTAGTTGATGAACATCAAGACTCGAGTGGGGTGCAGAACAGTTTCCTAAAAGCTGTTTGGAAAGGAGTCGAAAGCCCGAATATTTTTGTGGTCGGGGATGACCGCCAGCTTATATATGCCTTCTCAGGAGCTTCGCTTTCTTACTTCGAAGAATTTTCTCACATTTTTGGGAAGGCCAAGCTAGTTGTTCTGACTGAAAATTATCGATCGACAGCCCCGATTCTTTTAATTGCCGATGATCTTCTCAAAAGTTCAATCGTTGATGACAAATTAAATAGTAATAAAAAAGGTAGCCACAAGATAATGCTAAATGGTTACGCTTATCCTCGCGATGAAATAATCGGAGCGGGGCTTTACTTCAAAAATAAAATTGCCGAAGGAGTGGACCCGAACGAGTGCGCACTTCTGGTTCCAAAGAATTACAGCGTCCGCTTGGCAATAGAAATTCTTTCTGATATGGAATTACCAGTTTCATCTGGTAAAAATTTGTCACTCTTTTCTGTTACCGAAGGCGATTATTTGAGGAGAGTTTTAGGAATAATTATAAACCCATCAAATTCAATGTTGCTCGCAAAATCAATGTTGGATAAGACTAGTGATATTCCATATCTCTCGGCGCATAATTTTTTGAATAATATAAAACCAGATAAATTAACAATAGAAGAATTAATTTCTTTCGGTAGTGATGGAGGTCTTTTTGCTGGAGAGAATCCGATATCTAAATGGGGGAATAAATTGAAAGATTGGGTGAATGATTTATCTGGTGAAAAACCCAGTATTGTGATTAGTAATGTCGGGAATGAGCTTTTAATACAAGGGTCAAATGGAAATGATGAATTATTAAATAATGTAGAGGTTGTCAGAAGTTTTATTCATTTAGCTATGCTTTATGAAGAAAAAAATAAAAAACCAACTCTCGTTTCATTTTTAGAATATTTGGATAGGCTTGAATCATATGGTACTCATATTGAACTTGCGAAGTTTGGTAATGATAAAGGGATAAAAGTTATGACTCTTCATAAATCAAAAGGGCTTGAGTATGAATGTGTCTGGATTGCCCACATGAATGAAGAAACTTTGATGTCTGAAAAGAGAGGTGGTTTTACTTTGCCGGAGAAAATAAAAGAGCATATGAATAAGAGAAATATTGAAATGGCCAGAAGGGAACTCTATGTCGCGATAACCAGATCGAAAGAATTTTGTACTTTATCTTATGCTATAGAGAATTATAATGGTAATGTCATGGAAGTAGCTTCAATTATAAAAGAATTAAAAGATGATCACTTTATTAAGAAAAATTCTATTGAAACTGAAAAAGAAATTCTTGAACAAGGAGCTTCTGTCTATGCTAAGTCAGGTCTCTTGATAGATAGTAAGAAGGTTTTAGATTTGAATAAATTAGTTAAAGATAATTATCAAAATATAAAAATTTCTGTTTCAATGCTCAACAATTTTTTTGAATGTCCATGGAAATGGTATTTTAGAAATTTTTTGCGCTTGCCAGAAGTTAAGCCGACATATTTAGCTTTTGGAACAACGGTTCACGAGACGATTGAATATATTTTGAAATTAGGCAACCTGCCTGCGCAGACAGGATTACCAAACGAAAAAGATACGAAATTAAAAATTAATGAGATACTTCAAAAAGAAGGCATTACAGATGAGAGTGATTTAAGAAAACTAGGTCTTGATGCTTTCAAAATAGTGAAAAATTGGGCTGACAATTATTATCCTCACCTTAGCAAAGATTTTAAATCTGAACGCTCAGTTTCATTTATTGATAAGAAGAATTTTCCACATCTTTCAATGTATGGCAAGATTGATCTGACTGAATATCAACCTGGTGGGGATATATGGGTGACTGATTTCAAAACTGGAAGCTCAAAGACGGCAGGAGTAATAGAAAAGATTGATGAAGAAGGTAGAATGTCAGAATATATGCGCCAGCTCGCGATGTATTCGTATCTTCTATCTGGAGATAGTGGAGAGATGAAAGTTTCAAATTCTAGATTGTTATTCCTCGAAGGAGAAGTTGGTGATAAAAATGCACTTTATCAAACAAAAATTGGGGAAGAGAAAATTGATTTATTAAAAAGAGATATTAAAGAATATGATGAATCACTTTCAAGTGGGACTTGGTCAGATAGGGAATGTCATTTTAAGCCATATGGGGGGAATCAAAGAGATTGCGAATATTGTAAAATGGCTCAAAAAATATTTGAAAAAAAGCTTTAAAATGCTATTATCCTATATATGATAGAGTTTCAAAAGGGCAAGGAACACCCGCTTTCAATAATAATAAATGATGCCGTAAGGGTTTTTACAGACCTTGGTTTTGAGGTGGCGACAGGGCCTGAGCTTGAGGATGTTTACCATTGTTTTGATGCTCTTAATTTCCCTAAAGACCATCCGGCTCGAGATATGCAGGACACATTCTTTATTAAGAATGAGAAAGACAAAGTATTAAGAACCCACACTTCTTCAGTCCAAATTCGTTTTATGGAAGAATTCGTCAAGAGTGGAAAGAAACCACCTTTTGCAATTATTGCGCCGGGAAAATGTTTTCGCAATGAAGCTACAGATGCAACTCACGAAATGCAATTCAATCAGATAGAAGGCCTCATAATCGGGGAAGATATAAGTATGGCCGACTTAAAAGGGGTCCTTTCTCTTTTTTATAAAAAAATTCTTGGAGCTGATACCGAACTTCGTTTTCGCCCTAGCTTTTTTCCTTTTACTGAACCATCAATAGAGTTCGATTTGAAGTGGAATGGTAGGTGGCTTGAGATGGGTGGAGCAGGGATGGTTCACCCAAAGGTTTTAGAAGCCTGCGGACTCGATGGGAAAAAATATCAAGGATTCGCTTTTGGCCCAGGGCTTGAACGTTTGATGGTTATCAAATACGGTATTCCGGATATCCGACCAGCTTACCAGGGTGACTTAAGATTACATCAGTTCTAAAAGAGTTATAAAGTAGAAAGTTTATAAAGTTATAAAGTAAAATATGAAAATTAGTTACAATTGGTTACAAAATTATTTTGAAAAAGAATTACCAAAACCAGAAGAATTATCTGATGGTCTTACTTTCCATTCTTTTGAAGTAGAAGAAATAGAGAAAGCAGGGAATGATACAATTTTAAATATCGACATTCTTCCAAATAGAGCACACGATTGTTTATCTCACAGAGGAGTAGCCAAGGAAGTTTCTGCAGTTTTTGATCGTAAAATACAATACAAGAGTTGTAGAACTTTTGAACCAAAAGAAACAAAATTGGAAATTGAAATACAAAGCCCCAGTTGTTTTCGTTATATGGGGCGGATCATCAAAAATGTGAAAGTTGGTGAAAGCCCAGCTTGGCTCAAAGAAAAATTAAATGTAATCGGTCAAAAATCCATCAACAATATTGTCGATGCGGCGAATTTCGTGATGTATGATCTCGGCCAGCCAATTCATTCTTTTGATTTAGATAAAATGACAAGTAGTAAGGAGCAAGTAGTAAGTATCAAGGTT
>Ga0172379_10005767_pt1 | contig 17102 bp, 21 predicted proteins | sample GrowelOW334metaG_FD_119756 | JGI IMG/M metagenome (GOLD analysis project Ga0172379, IMG submission 119756) | Groundwater microbial communities from an aquifer near a municipal landfill in Southern Ontario, Canada - Groundwater well OW334 metaG | ecosystem: Environmental > Aquatic > Deep... | reverse complement strand
GATGGGATAAATTAGCCGCAACAATAACATTCCTAGGCAATATCTTGAAAGCACGCATGGAGGCCCCATTATATAGTCCTCTCATTAATCCTCAACTGTACGTGATGTGTTGTGGCCTAGACAATATTACCAGGATAAAACAAGTAAGAAGATAAACCGCAGATTTACCGCACTTTCTCCGCTAGATTATCCCAACCTCCTTTTAATCTGGTTCGAATCTGTAAATGCAGTATACAGAGTCGATCCGAGGATTCCAAAAATAGCAAGTTGCGGAACAATGTTCCCCCAAATAAGATAAATCCAAGTATTTATAATTGCAAAAAGTACCAAAAGTAACCAAAACTTTTCGATTGGGAACCATTTAGTAAAATGAAACACCGTAAAAAACAAAACTGAGGCCAGAAACGTAACCCCTATATTTCGGAATAAATAATAAAAAGTGTCAGTAAAAACCCAAAAGAAAAATATTTGCTGTAGTCCCCCAAATAATACATATGGCAAAAGGAGTTTTTTAAATCTTTTAATTCTCCGTTTAAAACTGCCTGAATTGATACAGAAAAATAGAAAGACTATGGTTGGCACGATCAACAGAATGGCCGATGAATAAATAGTTTCTCGGTTAAAAAAACCCAAGAAGGGATAATCTTTTAATATATAAAACCTTAAAAATAAGGCTCCCAATCCCAAAGCAAACATTAAAATTCCCCAAAAACGATCGAATCTTGCTACCTTACGAAAAACAGGAACAACCGACAAACACAAAGCTAAAATTATAAGAAGATATATATTCACAACTAATCTTAACTTACCTTTAGATAAATTCCAAAAAGCGTAAGTACAGCAGCCACAAGCAGCCACTGGGTTGATGCAAGCCAAATATCATAACCAATCCAGCCTAAGACAGAAAATAAAACCGCCGCAACCGCTCCCCCGATTAACATTCTTGAGTATTTTTCTTTATTCTTTTTATTTAGTTTCACTTTTTACTCACCCCCTTTTAATTCATATTAGCACTTGACTAATAAATACTTAAAACCATAATAGTTCCCATTAGGGTTGTGTTTAAGGAATTGGGTGAAATTCCCAAGCTGTGCCGCAACCGTCAAAGCCGGAAAACTAACGACCCCATTTTAGTCCCGAGCAGGAATATGTCAAAAGAATTGGATTTCATACAAACTTGTTTAAGTATTCATCCTTCGCAACTTGTTGAGAATATCGCTTCAGGCAGCCACGAAACAAGACGAATACCAGACCCATATATTTTTCTTATAAAAGATATTAAATTATTAACCCCGAATGGAGTAGTAATTGAGGAAAATATACGAAATGATTCATTTCTTGATTCCATAGAGCTTAAGGCCTTTTTAGCCATTCAGGATTGGGCAGAGAATAATGGTCAAGGAACCGCTTTTTGGTTCAGTCCACCATTTCCCGGAAAATACGACAAGGGAAAAGTTGTAGTCAGTCAAATTTTACATAATTACGACGAACAGAAAATACTATTTAACCGCAACATCGTTCTTGATGTCGATACCAAAACAATTCTCTCAATTGCAAATAATATATCTGGAAAAACGGGCTCGGACTTAATAACCGATCCAGAGTTATTAAGGCAGACTCCATTTTTTTCCGAACACAACCAGCTTGAAGTATTGCTAAATGAAATTTCAGCCTATACGGATCAAGGCCAGATGGTGGAAAAAGGGATCGATATAGATTCAAAAAACATAACCTACGGCAAGCTTTTACTAATAGAAAAAATGTCGAGGTTTATGTATGCCAACACATCCGACTCCCAATATTTATACGCTCATCGAATTGCCGAGGAACAAGGATTAATTGGAAAACATATCGGAAGCTGCGGGCAAGGGACCAAGCTTAGTGCCTTCGAGGTTTTCTCTGAAGGAGGCACACAAGAAAAATGGGATTATCATTCGGGTGTTTGTAGGGTTTGTGGAAATTCAACAGATGTTGGTCCCTGTAACATCTGTAGGACCTGTGAGAAAAAATTCTGATATAGTTAAGTGGGTAAGGAGGTGATTTATATATGACAGGCTATGTAGGGAAAATCGAAGAATTGACCTTGGCAAACACATATTTTAGGCAGGTTATCTTTACTGCACCGCACTCCCAGTTAGTTTTAATGAGCCTTTTACCAAAAGAGGAAATAGGCATGGAAATGCACGCAAATGTGGATCAGTTTTTTAGGATTGAAAAGGGGCAGGGAAAAGTAGTTATAAATGGCGAGGAGAGTGTAATTTCAGATGGATTTGCAATCGTGGTTCCTGCTGGAACCCAGCATAATGTAATTAATACATCAGAAACCGAGGAATTAAAACTTTACACAATCTATTCCCCCCCGAATCATCCAGATGAGAAAGTTCATAAAACAAAAGCTGAGGCAATGGCTGATGAGACCGATCACATATAAGAAGTTTACTTATTTGTTCTCGAAAGGTATTCGTCGGTTGCCGTATCTATTGTGATATTCTCACCAACCTTGATAAAAAGAGGAACTTGAACTTCAACTCCGGTTTCTACTTTTACTGTCTTTTTAGGAGCGTTAATCCTATTTCCAGCAACTTCGTTGGGGCTTTCGGTTACCTTTAAGGTAACACTAGAAGGAAGGGAAACTCCTATTGCCTTCTCTTTATACCAGACAACCCAGCACTTTAAGTTGGGAGTAAGATAGCCAAGTTTATCAACTAGGGCAACAGGGACCGAAGCCTGATCGTAGGATTTAGGATCCATAAAGACAAGCTCTGACCCGTCTCTATATAGGTACTGCATTTCTCTTTTGGATACCTCGGCAACTTCAACCTGTTCGCTTGTTTTATAAGTGTATTCCCCAGCTGAGCCCGTCTGGACATTTTTAAACTTAATTCTCATTACAGGAGAGCCTTTACCTGGGGACATAAATTCTGTCTTTGTAACCCCAACTGGTGCTCCCCTAAAAAGAATATAGCTTCCTTTGGTTATATTGCCCGCATTAATTGTTTCCATGACGAAGCTATTTTAGCATTTTATTTTAAAATGGCCAAGCCTTACCCAACTTAAAAAGATCTAAAGTTCAAACAGCTCATCTCCCGGGAAAAACAGGGTTTCAGAAACTGAAGGAACATCGGCCGCAAGCATGACAAGCCTATCAACCCCAACTGCTATACCTGAAACCTCTGGAACTCCTTCTTTCAAGGCATCTATTAAATCACTATCTATAGGATAATTGGTTTTTCCCAACATCTTTCTTTCCTTTTTGTCTTTCTCAAATCTCTTTCTCTGCTCTTTATAATCAGTTAACTCAGAAAAGCAGTTTCCGAGCTCAACTCCCGCCACAAATACTTCAAATCTTTCGGCAAAACGGGAATCCTTTGCACCTCTTTTGGCTAAAGCTGCTTGGGAAATAGGATAATCATACAAAATTACAGGTTTTTTAGATTCTCCTAATTTCGGTTCTATTTCATTAAAAAATATCTTGTAGAAGTCTTCATCACCAACATCCTTAATATCTTTACTTGCATATTTTTTAAACGCTTCTTTGAAGCTTATTCTTGTCCAGGGTAGTGAAATATCGTAAGTTTCGCCTTGATACACAAGTTTTTCCTTTCCAATTATTTTCAAAAACAAATTTTCAAAGTCCCGCATTATGTCTTTATAGTTAGCCCCTACTCTGTACCACTCAAGCATAGTAAATTCTGGATTGTGGAGAGAGGAGACTTCTTCTTCATTTCTAAAACATCTTGTTATTTCAAAACAGCTTCCAACCCCCGCAGCTAAAAGCTTTTTAATTGAAAATTCTGGGCTCATTATTAAAAACCCTTTTCTTTTAAGTCCTTTTGAAGTTCTTAGCTGGGTTTCAAATACTTCTAAATTCGGTTCAATTGAAGGAACTGAAACTAAAACAGGAGTAAAAACTTCATGAAAACCCTCATTTTTAAAAAAGCTACGGATTACATCAATTACCTTTTCTCTTATTAAGTACTTTTCCAATAGCTCGGGATTTTTCCGTATTTTCTTCCATGTTTTCATAGTTGGAGAATTATACTACCAAAAAGCCTAGAATTCCGACTAAGGTGACATAAATAAGACAAGGAATAACCACTCTTTTAAGAACTTCTCTTTCTTTTCCCTTAATTCCGACAACCGCCATGGCAGGTAAAATATCTGCTAGAGAAACCATATTTCCAGCGGCAGCCCCAACAAGTTCCAATGAAAGGATAATTGCCGAGGCGGCACCTACATCAACTGCAGCTTTTGCTAAAATGCCTCCAAACATAATGTTGGAAAGTGTTGCCGAACCCGTCATAAAACTTCCAAAGGCCCCTAAAACCGGAGAAATTAAGGGAAGGGCTGCGGTTTTAAGACCTTGGGCAAGTACATCATCCTGACCTGAATTAATCATAATTTGGGCAAGAGCAGACATTGGGGCAATGATAAAGAAGGGTTCCAGAGATCTTTTAAAAGAGTCTTTAACTATTTCTCGCGCCTTGGATAGATGCTTCTTCCAAAATAGGAAAAACACAACTGATGTTAGAATAAAAATAACCCCAGGGTTAAAAAGACTAAATTTATGAGTAAGACCGAAATTGAAGGAAAAACCGATGTTTCCCAGGGCAAACTTGCCTAGAATAAGAAGGGTAACTAAAAGAAGGTAGGGAAAAATTACTTTTCCAACAGATAGTTTCACATCCACCGGTTCCCTTTTTTCCGACAGCATTAAATTTTTAGGAACAAGAAACTTGAGTCTAATTGCCAAAAGAACGATAGCAAGGCCTACAATGGAACCTATTATTGAGGGGAATTCCTGACCAAGGTAAGTTACGAAAAAAGCTGGGATCGAGTAGGCAAGGCCGACAAAGATAGCAAAAGGAAGGGCTTCAAAAAACCTTTCCTTCCAGTTTTCTTTCCTAAAAGTTATAGCAAAAAGCATAAATACTGGAACTAAAGAGCCTATGATATTAAAAAGACCTGAGTAATACGGAATTTGACTAATGTCTAAGCCCGAAAATCCTATCCTTATCGGTGTCCCCGCAGCACCAAAAACAACCGAGGCGCTATTGCCCAAAAGTGCTATGGCAACAGCGGGAATCGGAGAGAGCCCTAAACCGACCAGAATCGGGGCAACAACCGTTGAGGGCGTTCCAAAACCTGATGTGCCCTCAAGAAAGTTTTCTAAAAACCAAGCAAGTAAAATTACCTGAACTCTTAAATCTTTTGAAAAGGTTTCAAGGTAAAAACAAAGATTTTGAATTACGTTTACTTTTTTAAGAAGAGAGATAAAGAAAATTGCACCAAAGACAATTAAGAAAATGTCAAAAGCAATAAGTCCCCCTTTAAGAAGGGCTGAGAGAATCAAAGAAAAATTCATTTGCCAGTAAAAAAATGCTAAAAGTGCTGAAAGAAGAAGCGAGACAAAAGAAGCAGTAAGAATTTTAAGTCTGCCGACAAAAAGAAGGCCGACAAAAAGAACAAATGGCAAAATAGCCAAGAAAAACATTAAATTAATCCTAGCACAAATTACTAGTTACCAGGCGTTGGAATATTAAGGTTTTGAAAATCACCTAAGTCTTGGAACTTAATATCAACGGGTGGATCAAACATCGTATCGGAAAAAATGGAAACTTTACAAAACTGTTTTTGAGCCTCAAGCCCATCAATAATTCCTTTGGATGCTGTGTTTATATCTTCTGCCTTGGTAGTGTCCATGGGAAATATGATTCCTTCTTTTTTGGCTGTATCCCAAGTCCAAAGCTTGTTATCCTTAATGATCGCCGCTGAACTGTTTTTCCCATCCCAATTACCCTCAATTCTTACAGATGTTCCCTTTATGTAGGCAATTGTGGTATTTTCCCCAACTTTGTATTCGCATTTAAGGCTTAAGGATTTAGTCATTGCGTCTTTGATAGAACTAAATACTCCCCCACCTTGACTGGACCCTCCACTTTTGGAACTTTTGCCCTTAAACATAAAAAAGGCTGCAATAACCACAATCAAAATAAGGACAATCAGTATTAATAAATTCTTTTTCTTCAATTTAATCACCCCCTCTTTACAATACAAAAAGCTTTCGTATAATAGCCATTATATATAATGCTAAGAAGGTTATCTCTACTTATTTTATTTCTAGCCGCATTTTTTGCTATTGCCCCTCTTGTCAAAGCCACTGAAGTTCAATTTTTTGATTCAACCAATAACTATCTTGGGGCTTGCCAGTTAACCAATAAGTCGGAATGGGAGCTTACCGAAGATGCCCAAGTTACCAAATTTGAAGTTTGGTACAGTTGGAACCAAGGAGAAACAACACTTCCAGTTAAACTATTTTTCGATGGAGAAAAATTTGCCGAATTTGAAGCAACCCGTGCAGCCTGCGACCCCTACCAAAAGCAGTGGTGTAACGCCGACTACCAAATTACAAAGCTCTTTCCTAAAGGAAAATATACAACAGAAATTCCTAACTCAAGACAATGTTTAAAACCCGGAGGAACTGGAGCCATTAGACTTTACAAGGAAGAGGCCCCTGTTAAGAAAGAAGAATAGTCTCTAGCAACTGCAGCAGTAACGGAAGAGACTATTAAACCAACATCGGAAGTAGTTACGCAGACAACTTCTTGTCCCTGTAACCAAAAGGTTGTTATTATCAGCGCGGTTGTAACATCATTAATTACCTCAAGCGCTGTTTTTTTCCTTCTTAAGAAAACTGTTTGACCTTAGTAATCTCCACCTATTCATTCACGATTAACTACAGTTTTACAAGCCTACATTTTCTTTTGGGGGATAAAGTAGATAAACCAGACAAACCAAGTAAGCCAAATTAAATCTTTCCAGTCTAAGGTAGTAATTCCCGGAATACCTAAAAAACCAAGGAACCCTAAAAACCCCAGCACCCAATTTTTCTTCATATTTTCATTATATATTAAATAACTATTATCTGTCCTTCAGATGATAGGCCTGGCCTAGCCATCCCATTAATTCTTCGTCGATTTCTTCAATGTTATTTATAACTATACAATTCTTGATATTTTTTTCTGATATCGGAAGAGACACCCTCAACCTGGAGCTATTAAGTTTACTATCTAACCCAAATCTTATTTCCAGTTTACCTTTTTTAGGAAGAGCAGCTAAAAAATCGTAACTCCCGAATAAATGAATGCAACAAGGAAGGGAAATTATCCTGCATTTACCGACTTTGCTATTAATCTTTCCGACCAAATAGTTAAATATCTCTTTTGCCTTGTCTTTATTTTTGAAATGCTCTTCTAAAGAAACTTTTTGACAACTATGAGGCTGTTTAGTTTTTTCGAAGATTCTCCCGCATTCAGAGCAAGTCCACATATAATTGTTTTACCCCAAACTATTTCCAAAAAATAAATTCGGCCTCTTTATCCTCCGGTTCGGTGAATTTTATTACCCTAATCAACTGATCGCTCGTGACCGTAAAATCAATGTCTTTGCCGGCCGGAAAAATTAACCCGTAAGGATTACCCACATCTTTCTGGCAATTTAAACATTTTATCTGGTTATTGGTTGTAAAATTAATTTTTTCACCGTCGGCTTCAACCTTCGTAAACTGGATTCCTTTTTTTAGTGGCTCTTGAAGTTGCAAATGATAGATATACTTTTTGCTTGACGAGTCAAACTTGGAGGTAAAATTCCCCGCCATATGATAACGATCTAAAAAAGTGAGCGATTGCTGCGTATAAATGTTGGGTAATTCTCCGCCTACAGCCGTATTTACGTTCATCGTCCGATCACGCAATTTTACACTATCCAGAAGTGGATAACCTATGGTCGCGGCAAAAACAATAAGCAAAGAGGTCAAATAAAAAGTATTACGCGGAATTGAGATATTTTTTAAATAGATAAAGATATTACCTAATAGATTTCGAACGGCAAAAGAAACAAAAACTGACAGCGGAATCAGCCACAATACGGGAAAGCTAAAAACAAAATCATTAAGCCGATATTCTTTTAGTGATCGAAAAAATCCCCAGGCGATAGGGGGAATTGGAACAAAATAAATACCTAGAGCAAAAATCAGAAAAATAATATTAACAAATAAATGATATTTCTTACTAAGACAAAGAAATAAACCAAATACGATAAAAAGGATGACTGTCGGGAGAGTCAAAATATTAAGAAGAAGCGGAAGGGATAATAAAATCAGTAAAACTGCAAAAAGTCGGTTAAACCCAATTTCCAGTCTTGTCAAAGCATATCTATCTTCAATCATAGGCCTTGTTTAGTCTCAGCAATAAATGCTTTAATTTTATCGTACGATGGTTTAAAAGTATTATCTACCCGCACTATTCCCCAACCGGTTTTACCATCTATTAATGCTAGTCTTCGGTCAGACCAATGAAACCAAACAATGGGAATTTTATTCTCTAAAGCTGTTTGAAACAGTTTTAGAGCCAGCTCTGCTTGCCGTACCTCATTTGAATCAGAATCAGGCGTGCCGATTTCACTAATCAAAAGAGGTTTATTATATTTTTTGGCAAGTGCCTTTTCCTGTGCAACTGTTTCTACTAAATTGAATCTCGCTTTTGGGTCAATTGCGTTATATGGGTGAAAACTCAAATAATCAAGATAGTCAGCACCACCAAGTTTTAAAAATTCACTAGTAAAAGCTTCTGCTTGAGTGTCTGTATAATCTATGGTGACAATAATTTTGGCTAAAGGATTTTCTTCTCTGATTATTTTCTCGGTTCTTTTAAGAAGTTCTAAATACTCCGCAGGGGTACCATACCGAAACCGCAGTTCAGTCATTGCAGGTTCATTCCAAACCTCCCAAAAGTATATGATGTTTTTGTTTTTCTTTACCTCACTTTTAACAAACGCTTCCCAGTCTGCTATTTCTTCTTTATTAAATGCCCTATCTTTTGGTTTTACGCCATGACCAGTAAATATTCCAATTGGGTAAAGCCCAGCCTCAGCAGCTTTTAAGGCAATTCTGTCAGAATAATAATTGTTTCCCTTGAAGTTAAAACTCAACTTTATGCCATCAAAACCAGCCGTCTTAATACCCTGTATGTCTTTTTTAATGGCACTGCCCAAATCTGAAGCTGCAACTTGCTCTGATCCAAAAGAGAAGGATATTAATGAGGTTGATTTAACCCCATAAATATAATCAACACTAAAAAAAGGTATTTTTTCCGGAGCGGAAAGTTTTACAATCCGCGGAACAAGAAAAAGCTGATATCCAAAATACATAATTACTCCTAAGAAGAAAGCACCCGGAACAATTAAAGAGAACCTTTTGGTCATATTTATACTAAAGAAACTTTCGAATTTATCTTTAAATTAGTATATCAAAAAAAATAATTGGAGATTGTCTCATCACTACTCGCTTACAAGGATAGTATCGGAACTTATCTGAAATATGTTAAAATTAGCAGATGAAAATAAATTTGCCAACGTCGTTAAAAAAGTACTTTTGGGGTGACAATTTAAACGATTTAAAGTGGCCAGATCACAAAAAATACATCATTCAAACACTTCTTGAAAAAGGTAATGGTCGTGCAATCAGGTGGTTATTCAACCTTACCAGCAAATCCCAAATAATCCAACTACTTCCAGAGTTTAGATTATCCAAAAAATCACTAAATTTTTGGGAAACGTACTTGTCATGAATAACACTCTTTTTGTAAATACTCTCCCTGTTAAAACGGGTGTCTTGATTGCGGAACTTCAAAAAAAACAGCTGTCTTTCCTAAATAATTTTTACTTATCTGGCGGCACAGCCCTGTCATTACAAATCGGACACAGAGAATCTGAGGATTTAGACTTTTTTAGCGAAAAAGATTTTGATCCAAGACAGGTTGAAACCGCCTTGAGGTCTTTCGGACTATTGAAAGAAACTGAATTAGACAAAAACACCTTAAACACATATCTAAATGGGGTAAAATTGCAGTTTTTGGGTTACCCGTATCGGTTAATAAAACCCTTGGTTGATTGGCAGGGGATAAAATTAAGCTCGGTCATTGATATTGCCTGCACCAAACTACAGACTGTAGGCATGAGAGGGAACAAAAAAGACTTTATAGATATATATTTCTTGCTTGAGATTTTTTCTTTGGAAGATTTATTTAAAGCACTGAAAAAAAAATACCCCGAAATTGGATACAACATTACTCATATTTTAAAGTCATTGGTTTACTTTGAGGATGCAGAAGAACAACCCATGCCCAAGATGCATAAAGAAGTAAACTGGGAAATAGTTAAAAACAAGTTAATAGGTTCTGTAAAAAAATATTCTCTTTAATCTCGGCTCGCTTACAAGGACAGTATCAGAACTATAAACCTCTTTTAATCTCTTCAAAAAGAATTTGGGCTGTTTGCTCATCTGTTAAGAAATGGGGTAGCTGATAGGTCCCAGATCTAACAATTCCCAAAATGTATGGGTAAAGCGCCTTTTTGACCTCCCTTGCAGAGAGATCTCTGGTTGCAGCAACAAATGATGTGTGCGGCTGTGGTCTTTGGATGTAAAGGCGATTCAAATCAAAGGGTTCTGTTTGTTGTAGCCCTCGATATATAATTTCTAACCAATGGCGGTTTTCGACATTGGCACACCAGAGAGCCGGAGCAATTTGTTCATGAACCCCTAGATAATGTTGCTCGACAGACACTCCCTCTTTCTTCTCGGGTAAAAGAATTAGTGCATCAACCAGATTAGACGTCGACCACAACTTTTCCCTGTATTTGATGTCAACAATAGGTTTTCTTCCTTTTTGATTAGCGATATATGAATCTGGCTCCAGCATTATAACAAGGGGGGATTTTTCTGCTCTCAAGGCTCGAGTCTCCCACATCTCTTTTGCAGCCAACACATGTCCTTTTGTTCCTTCAAACCCTCCTGACATGACAATTTTTGGAGTCCACCTAAAATCGCTGAAAATTGGTCCACTCTTTTGCTGCAAACCATCATCTAAAGAAAGGGTAAAAACAGGACAAGGAGAATGAGTAAAACTTTCCTTTAATAGAGGTAAATTACTGATAACCCAACGGGCGACTTTTTTGTCCTTCCAACTAGCTTGAATGTTATTTTCTACCTCACTTCTTGCGCTCATTTTTAATGATGGCAGTATAGTTCAGTAGCTAAAATATATCAAAGACACAAGTCCTGTCGACAGTTACTATAGCTTGATATACTTTTCTGAGACTAATTTCCTGAGCCCCGTGTTCCCAGTTTTGCACTGACCACCACTTTGTCACGTGTTATCAAGGCTCTTCAAAACTCAATCTGGGCGGAGCAAGAAGAGATAGACTAAAGTAAATCAAGTTGTTAACTGTAATTTCGATCAATAGCGCAATACTAATACGCTTTAGAGATTACTAAAGGGGTGGGTAGCAAAGACTATTATGCAAATAATAGAAAGTAAAAGTAATAATATATCTACTCTCCACCTCATTTTCGAAGAGAACATAAAATAAATACCTGAGGCAACGGGTGGAAGAAACAAAACTGCCAATGGTGGATTCACAATCATGCCTATAAAAGGTAGCATGGGAGAATGTTGAATAAAGAACGCAACATATTCTAATCCGCCGATTATCCCGAGACCCAAAATAAACCGCCCCGCAATTATGTAGTTTCTAGATTTATCGTCCACACCAAAATACTACTACATATTAATTAATTTTACTAATTTCCCAGTGGACCGTAAATTATGCCTAAAATTATTTTGTCCACACGTTTATTAAAAAGCTATCTTACTATATCATGCACTGAGATATCAATGAAAGCAATACCATAATTATAAGGGGTAATCTTTAAAGTATATTCTCCCTGTTTATCGGCAATAAAATTAAATTTTGTAAAGAAAATAGAGTTTTTGATTAGGGAATCTGAAGCCTTTCCCTCAAAGGGTTTTTCTTTGCTCAGATAAAAAACCCTCTTTTTATCGGGATTTTGTAACTCTATTTCCAAAAAAGCCTCTGGTTTGGCAATTGGTTGGATGGAAATTAATATCTCTAATATTAATTCTTTATTTTCTTTTTCTAAGGAAAAGAGTTCTATTCTTGGCTTGCCCGGTTCAATATTCTGCGGCAGTAAGAAGTCTTTCTTGCCGCAACTGTCCCAGTAGCAAACTGCAGTGCCAGGAAATGTCTTTTTCCAAAGGATCGGATGTTTACTATTTTCCCATTTCTGAAATAACGACATTGCTAAAATAATTAAGCCGGATAGAAAAAACATGAGAAAGATGTAAAAAATGGCTTTCAATAACTTAGAAGATTTCATAAAGCTTTTTTTTGAGAAAATCTATAGTCATTATATCTTTATTATATCCCATGTTTGTACGAGAGAGTACGATTATCAGCAAAGAGGTTGTAAGTTATAAAACAATTTTTGTTATTTCCAAAATGCCTAGGGCGGCAAGAAGGATATTGTTAAGCTCCAATTTGTATTTGGGTAAAAATTTAGGTTTGGTTAAAAAAATTTAGCTCGTTTACAAGGACAGTTTTGGAACTACGCAAACCGTTTAATTTTCTTTATTCATATCAGAACCGCATCCCGTGCACACTATTACGGAGGGAGCATTTGCTAGATCCGTTCCAAATACTTCCTCATACGAAGGATCTCCAACGGAATTCTTACAATCAGGGTTTGTACAAACATAAATCGGGCAGTGGGCTTCTTTTATCAACTTTTGTAATTGTTCTAGAAAAGCCATATTTTTATGAATTATATCAAGGTTCGAATCCTATTTAAAGTTGAACTATTTGATATAGTTTTTGAGGCTAAATAATTTGCTCGCTTACAAGGACGATGTCGGAACTTTTGTTAACAGGTAAGGACAAAAATTAAGAAGGCTTATTCTAAAATACTCAGTAGATGCTTTTTCCCCTGATTAGCCATCCGTTGAAGAAACTCTTGGTTATCCTGCGATACGCTGCTTATTCTACATACCGAATGACACAGTTGTTCAATTAAACTTTGATAAACAAAGGGTATTTTTTCTATAGCACTTTCAACTAAACAATTACTAGCGTCACACGGGTGATACCCCGCTTCTTTAAAGCAAAAGGTGGGTTCAGGTAAGTAAGTTTGTTGATAACAAATTTTGAGCTCTTTCATTGTGACAATTATATCAATTTTAAAAGGGTAAGTATATCAAAGAGTATCAGTTCGCTTACAAGGACGGTTTCGGAACTTATTGCTGAAAGTAATTACTTACGGAAAAATTAAACTGATTAATAAATATTTGCTTAAAATGATAAATATTATTTGTTTCATAAAACAAAAGCATCGCCTTGACGTATTCAACTTCATTTAAATCGCGGTACGATAGTGGGTATAAATCGTGCGCTACTAAAATAGCATTAGCTAGGGTTCTGCCAGTCCTTTTATTACCGTCCACAAATGGTTGTAAATAAGCAATCGTAAGTACTGCAATCAGGGCTTTAGTTAATGGAAAATTAACTTTGTTTATCGCTTCAACAATTTTTTGCAAGGCTATCGCGATATCTGCTGGCTTGTCCAACGGCACGTATTCTGTCCCTGTAATTGCCACTTTGTTTTTTCTAATTCCTGAGGAAATTTCTAAATCCTTGGTCAAAATGTTGTGAAGATTTACAACCTTCTCAAAAGTAAGTATTCTAAATTCCTCTGGGTTTTGCAAAATATAATCGATTGCATTTTTATGATTAAGGATCATTATCGCCTCATACTTTGTGTGTCCCACCGCCTCCTTCATTTGTTTTATTAATATCTCTGTTTCCAAAAGCGAATAGGTGTTTCCTTCAATTTTTGAAGACTTCCAAGAAAATTCAACCGTAAAACGTTCAATTTCCCTTTTAAAAATACTTGGATCAATTTTCCTTTTCTGTTCACTTATTTTTTTTGATATAGAGTCTAGTTCTTTCTTTTCCTCACTTGAAAAAGCGTTTTCAAATTTATTAACAACACCTAAATTAAAGTTTTTTGCTCCTTTGATTCTTATATGAGAATACTCACTAAAATACTCATTAAGGTCTACATATTTCAAAAACGAATCTTGTAAAGAAGTATAAACAATATTTTTCCCTTTTCCCTGAACTTTAATTAATTTTTGATCCTTAAGAAAGGCGAGCTCCCTCATTAGAGTTGCCTTCGACATCGGATAAAAATCTTTTGTCTTTTCAGCAATCTTGATACCAGTAACTGAGGTTTGGGAAAGAACACCTAAAATTTTTGCCTGTCGTGGCGTTAGCTCTATATCACCCATATCTCATTAATCGTATCAAAATGAGACGAATAGTCAAGCATATTGAGACAAACGAGGCTAAGTATTTCTAAAATTGGCTCACTTACAAGAACAGTTGTAACCGTATATTTAATGACCCCTGTTATATTTTAGGGTTTAGTTTGTCTAACACAGGATCCTTAAACTTTCCGTCTTGCTGAATCACGTCTCCATCTAATACCACTGATACTAAAATAATTGACGAAATCCTTACTTTTACAAATAATATTGTTAAAAGGTACGACGAGGTAGATATCGATCACAGACGAGCCTTCTTACACTTCTTCTTCAGAGAAATATTTGTTAAAGACAAGAAAATCGTGAGGATAACCTATACACCAGCTCTTCAAGTTCTAAATGAGGCTAAACTGGGTATATTAAGTCACAACTGGCTCGAGAATCGTAACTCTAATATAACCATTCAATTGTCTTGTATTATCAAGGCTTTCTCTGATTTTAGGCTGGTAGCTCAAATCAGGGAGGAAATCGAGAAAGTAAAACCTTCCCTAATTCTTAATATTTAGCGCCCGATTTCCTTTCTCTGTTGTCCTTCCCTATCTTCTTTTCGTAAAACTCCTTCAATCATCGGGATTGCTCTTTCCAGAGAAGTAAAAGTTATTCCCAAAGATTCTGCTTTGTTTGTTTCAATAGACGCATCTTTTGGCCTTCTTGCTATTTGCTGTTTTTCCGGGATAGGCACTACTAAAGATTCTTTTCCTAGTAATCTTGCAAGCCTTAATGTTAATTCAAACTTGCTTATTTTATCTGGGCCAGCAAGATGTAGAATACTATTCATTCCTAATTCTTGCATTCTCTGCAAAGCTCTCCCAATATCATCAACTAACAATGGCTGTCTTATTTGGTCGTTATTAACTTCAAACGGTTTATCTGCCATTATTTTTGATAATAAGTCATTAGGTTTTCCCAATCCGTTATAACCATAAAGTTTATCGAATCGATAAATTCCCCAACTGGGCAAAGTCATTACTTCTTGTTCGGCTCTTAATTTTGTTTCTCCATACCAATTAATAGGATGGGGTGTGTCTTCTTCGGTATAATGTCCTTTTTCTCCGTCGAATACATATACTGTTGAAATATAATCAAGTCTTGCACCTGTTTTTCTGCATGCTTCAACGATATTCTTCGTTCCTAAATAATTAATTCGTTCCGCACCTTCTTTTCTTTGCTCACATACATCAGGGTCAGATAAGGCAACCGTGTGGATTACAATATCAGGACGAAAGCGAGTAATTAAATCATGTGTTTGAGAAGAATTGGTTACATCAAGAGACACAAGTCCTTCTCTCGAATGACCGAAGTAAGTTCCAAGTATTTCAGTTTTCGGAGCATACATTTCAGATAGCTTCGTTCCTAAAAACCCAGATGCTCCTGTAATTAGTATTTTACTCATAAAGAACGCTGCACTTTGGGTATATTAAGTGCCAACTGGCTCCGCGGGAAGGGCTCGGACCTTCAACCTTATCCTTAACAGGGATCTGCTCCACCATTGAGCTACCGCGGAATATAAAGGAACAGGCTGATTATAGCAGTTAAGAAGGTTAATTTTCTACTTCAAACCAGTCAATTGGAGTATCATCATCTGGTTCTCCGTTATAGTTAACTAATATCTCTTCTTCCTTTTTTATCTCTTTTAATGCTCTATAAATCATATTTTCTTCCTTAAAGTTTTGTTTCCAGTCTGCGTTTGGGTTAAAAGAGTGATTATATATTGAACCATAGCCTAAAACCACTGATCCACTCCTTGTACTTCTCCAAGGATATATGTAGAAGTTTAATATTGTTTTTTCGCAGTGCTTTCTTTCTTCGGGAGTTATATTTATTATTGGACACTTTTCAATAATTTCTCCCTTTTTAAAATCCTTTAAGGCAAATACTCCCCTTCCCTTACTCTTTGTCCTTCTTACTTCAATTGTTTTTTGCATTTTTAGTTATCTTAAGTCAAGAAGATAGTGATTCGTGGGGTGAAGTTTAAAGCCTACTTTCTGGTAAAGGCCGTTGGCTGCAATTCTTTTTGGATTCGTGGTCAGTTCAAATACTTCTACGCCATCTTTTTTGCCTTGGGCAATGATATCCAATAGTATTTTTTCTCCCAAACCCTTTCCACGTTGAGACTCATCAACAATCATATCTTCAACAATTGCCTGATTTCTTAATATCGTTTGTCTGGGAAAGGCCCAACCCATTCCTAAAAGTCTTCCTTTTTCTTCAATTTTGGCTACATATCCGGTTAATATTGCCTTATAAAAAGACTGTTCTTTAACCTCGGCTGTTGAATCTAGCTGGGAAACTAGTTTTTTTACATCTTCCCAATTAACAGTAAATTTATCTTTAACAAACTTCAAAATGTCCATATTTGAATCAAAAGCAACCGATTTAATCTCATTAATGGGAACCCAAAGCATTTCAGAGACTTCGTTTGTTTTAACTTTAGGTTCTCCATCAAGCTCGGCTAAGTAACAAATACTGACAACTGGGAATTCAAAATCGTGATATTGTGAAGTTCCCGGAAAGTGACCCAATAGAGTAAGGTCGCAGTTAACTCCGAGTTCCTCTTTAATTTCCCTCTTTAATCCTTCTTCCGGAGCTTCTCCTTTACTTAAATATCCTCCAAATAAATCTAATTCCCCCTTAAAGGGTTCTTCGTTTCTTTTAGCAACAAGAAGTTTTTGGTTTTTAATTATTACAGCAGTAACCGATATTTTCGGGTTTTCAAATCTGCAAAGCTCGCAATCACATTTCTTCATCTTTTAATGTTAGTCATTAGTGTATAATATCTGGAAATTATGTCTACTACTTCTTGGATTGAAGAGGAGTTAAAGAAACTAAAGTCGGAAGGACTTTATAACAACATTCTGGTAGTTG
>Ga0172379_10005766_pt1 | contig 17104 bp, 5 predicted proteins | sample GrowelOW334metaG_FD_119756 | JGI IMG/M metagenome (GOLD analysis project Ga0172379, IMG submission 119756) | Groundwater microbial communities from an aquifer near a municipal landfill in Southern Ontario, Canada - Groundwater well OW334 metaG | ecosystem: Environmental > Aquatic > Deep... | reverse complement strand
TCGTCCAAGCCGTGGCCGTGGCCATATCAGCAGTCGCATCAGTACGAACTTTTACTCTCGTAGTTTGTATTTCATTATCAGTCCATTCTATAGTTTCCCAGGCAAAATTTGGAGATGTTTGTTGGAAAACCGAAGAAATAAGATAACCGGTATTACTCATACCTGTTGAAGCCCAAATTACAACTTGAGAAATAGTCGGAGTTATTGTCGAATCGTCAGTGGTCATAACCGCTTTCCATTTTAAATCCGAACCATAAGCGGTAAAAGTATATTCACTGCCATCAGGTGTAATTGCCTCCCATGTAGTACCATTATCAACACTTAAATAATAAGTAATAGAAGTGCCGGTCGGTTCAGTGTCAGTTGCGGTTAAAGAACCTTTTAAAATCGGAGCTGCCAAAGTATCGATGCCTATTGAAACAACATTTGAATTTTGCGTTTTTAAATTCAAAACTTCTACGCCGTGATATTGCGTAGCCAAATATATTCTATTTCTTTTGACAAAAAGTCTGTAAGTTGCGCTTTTACTTATATAATTGCCAATATAAATCGGCGAAGCAGGAGTAGAGACATCTAAAATTAAAAGTCCGCCACCCCAATCGCTAATATAAGCATATCCACCGGAAACTTTTACATCATAAGCATTGCCCATTGTGTCATAAGAACCAACCAAATAAGGCGCGGCCGGATTGGAAATATTATATATTGAAAGACCGGCCGTATTGTCAGCGACATAAACATAATTTCCTTCAACAAAAAAATCATAATGAGCGCTAACCGGCAAGGTTGAACCTATTTCCGAAGGCGAAGTAGGCGTAGTAATATTAATAATATGAAAACCCGTAGTGGCATCAGTCACATAAGCATAATTGCCTTTTACCTGAACTCTCTGGGTCGCCACACCGGTATTAACAACTGTTTTGTAAACAGGGTTGGTTTTAGTTGTAATATCAATTACTTTAAATCCGCCCGAATAATCTGCCAGATAAGCGTAATTTCCTGAGACCGCCACATCATAAGTAGAACCGGTTGAATCATAAATGCCGACTCCTTGCGGTGAAGATTTATTTGAAGCATCAATAATTAATAATCCCCTGCCAAAATTAGCCACATAAATGTAATTGCCGCTGACCGTTATTCCCAGAGCATCATAAATTTTTATTCTACTCTTTAAAGTGGCCGGACTGGTACTTGTATCAAAAATAGACAAAACGGAAAATGCTGTTGAACCGCTCCCGGGACTGCTATTCGCCAAAACATAAGCATAATCTCCTTGTACTTCTATGTCTTGCACATAACCGCCACTGGCAGTATTTACTACGGGCGTTTGTGATAATAAATTAAGATCCACTACCCAAAGACCTCTTAAAGTATCAATCAGATAAGCATAATGTCCGGAAACAGTTACAGATATAACTCCGCCAAAATAAACTCCGGCCCACAATTGATTATCTTTAATTCTGTCAATACAAGATAAAATATAAGGAGCAGTTGGATCTGAAACATCTATTACTTGCAAACCGCGAGTATAATCAGCAATATAAACACGCGTGCCACTGACAAAAAGATTTAAAGCACCCCTATCACTCTGTCCTGATATATCATAATCAAGAGTGCCGACAAGCGCGATATTATATGGATCGGCAATATTAAAAATATATAAATTATATCCTTTATCAGCCACATAAGCATAGTCGCCGGAAACAGCTATTCTCCACACTAAACCTTGAGCACCGGTAATATTATAACTGCTGATCCATTGCGGCGAAGCTTTGTTGGAAATATCAAAAATATTTATATAAGCGCCATAATCTGTAACATAAGCATAATTGCCTTGAACATCAATACCTGACGCGCTTCCATTTACGCCGGCAGTACTGATTAAAGACGGATTTGATTTATCAGTAATATCAATTATTTTAATACCATAAGTATAATTAGCCAGATAAGCGTAATTGCCAACTACCTTAATATCATAAACCGAGCCGCTGCCGGGCCAAGTATAAGATTTAGTCAAAACCGGAGCTGTTGGATCAGAAATATCAAATATTTCCAGACCTCTATTCTGACTTGCCACATAAGCATAATCGCCGTCCACGGCAATAGCATATGGATTACCAAAAGATTGTGCTGATCCGACAATACTTGGCGTACTGGTACTTGAGACATCAACAACTATTAATCCCCAACTGTATTCCGCCACATAAGCATAATTTCCCGAGATTGCTACATCTTGAGCGTTACTAACTCCGACAGCCATAGTAGTGGAAACTTGAGTTGGTGGCGACAAATTACCCAAATCAATTATTTTTAAACCACTAGTATAATCGGTTATATAAGCATAAGTACCTTCAACAATCAAACCCCAAACATAGTCAGATGTATCATAGCAGCTAACCATAGCCGGCCGGTATGGATCGGCAACGTTTATTATATAGAAACCTCCCTGCCTGTTAGCTAAATAAACATAATTACCAATTACTTGTATATCATAAGCTTCATTATTTATAATACTGTAATTACCGATAAAAAATGGAGCGGCTATATTCGTAATATCATAAATATAAAGATCATTGCCGTCATTAGCTAAATAAACATAATTGCCACTACTGGAAACATCAACTGCCCTAAAACTATTTCCTGCGCCAATAAATGAAACTTCAACCGGATTAGCCGGATCTGTTACATTAATAATTCTTAATCCTCCGCCGGAAAGATCTGCCACAAAAGCATAAGTTGTATCACCGATAGTTTTTACTCTCACATCCCAAGCATTGCCCGGCGTATCAAAAGAGCTGATTATCGTGGGCGTAAATGTTGAAATAATATTAGACACAATCGGTTCAACCGTACTGGTAAAAGGATATTCACGAACCAAAAGACGACCCAAATAACTTGATAATGTCCAACCATAGTTACCATATAAATCCGTAATTTCATCAGTCGTAAGGACTCTATTAAAAAGATTCACTTCATCAATAATGCCATTAAACGGATAGGCCGTATATTCAACATATCCGCCAATTTGTTGTTGAACACAGGTAGTTAAAGAACCTATGCCTAAAGCTCCATTATAAGAAATAGCTGCTTCTCCATCAACATATATTTTTGAACCAGTCGCATTATCCCAAGTAAAAGTTATGAAATGCCAAGTGCCGGCTGTCCAAGAACTGACATCAACTTTTGCCGTACTTTCACCAGGATGAAATTTTATATAATTATCCGTATCTTTGTATAAACCAAGCCAAGCACCGGTGCAACCATTGCGATGATTCCAAATACCGCGCTTAGTATTATCATTACCGTTCCAACTTGGTTGGATCCAAAGACTAACTGAACCGGCCGTGGCCGTAATACTACTTGTCGCAACATTAACATAATCATTGGTAGCATCAAGATTTACTCCATAACCGTATTTTCCTGTAGTCCAAGTTGGTCCGCTTGTTAATGTACCGGTGGAACTATTTCCGCTGCTGTCTGCGGCAGTTGTTAAAGTATTCTCATCAAAATGCCAGCTTCCTATTAACGGTTGTCCTGTATTTATTTCTCTTATTACATCATAAGTATTTAAAAGACTACTAGCAGAAGACGCATCTCCGTCTCCATAATACATATATATAGTCGGATTATAACCTTCCGACATACTGTCTTGCACTTGTACATAAAAAGTGGCCTGATCAGAATCAACATAAGTGCTGCGCCAATGATCTAATTCAGTTATTCCATCATCATCATAAAACCTAATATCATCAAAATCTGTTTGGCAATGACTGGAACAAGATAAATTGGCTCCTATTTTACTGGCATAACTGACATTAACTTGAATGCGATAATTTGTTCCCGCATTACCGGCTCCAATTAAACTAATATCTTTTTTATATGGAAAGTCTCCATTACCCGAAGCTTGCTCAGTTAAATCTGAACCGCCAGCGTTGTAAATATAATTATTTATTTTCGGATCAGCAGTAACAGATTTACGAATAAAAGCATTATCAATTTCATAAGCAGCATCAGAATTAATAAAACCGATTTTTTCAGTCGCTTCCGTGGAATACGAAGAATCATAATTCAATACCCAATTTCTTCCACCATCAGTGCTTCGCATATATTTTGCTCCGCCACCGGTTTTCAACGGCATTCTGACTTTATAAGTGTTATTAGCGATCCAACCACCGGAAAATTGTCCTCTGTCATTATTATCTTCGTAAATACGACTTGTATCGCTAGTATCATAAAAAGAATAAATTAAATCCGTATAGCTCTTGCCGGAAGTACTGTCTTTCCAGCCAAACATTACAGAGGTTCCGCCAGTCGGTTTATAATCAAATAATAATTCCACGTTATCAGCTCTGGCAAAATCACTCACACTGTACAAACTGGTATTTCCCCAACCCGCCCCGCCGGTAACAACAATTTTATCACTTTGACTGATTTTACTGGATGTATCTGTTTCAACCCATTTACCGGCATCAATAGTCGTACCGGTAAAATCATCAAAAAATAATGGAAAAGTATTGGCGCCACTGGAAGTGGTGCTGGCATCGCTGTCGCCATAATACATATAAATAGTCGGGTTTTGCCCACTGGATAAACTATCTTTAACTTCCACCCAAAAAGTGGCCTTGTCTCCAAGAGCATAACTTTCTCGGAAATAATCTAATGGAGTAATACCGTCATTATCATAGAATCTGATATCATCAAAATCTGCTTGGCAATTTCCGGAACAAGTTAAATTTACTCCAGTCGCGGTGCTATTATAACCGACCTTAACCATAATTTGATAATTTGTACTGGCATCGCCGGCTCCGGTTAAAGCAATAGATTTTTTATATGGGAAATCTACATTATCAGAAGATTCCTGCGAAACATCTGAACCATTTGTTCCGCTAATCGCAACTATATTCAAACCGCCTGTATCACTGGCCAAATAAGCGTAATTACCACTAAGTTCAATTCCGTTAATATTACTTCCAATATTAACCGAACTTGCTATTGTCGGACTGGCCGGCGTAGTCGCGTCAACCACTTGAAGTCCGAGTTGATCCGTGCCAACATAAGCATAAGTTTTACTGCCTTGAACTTTTGCCTTAACGTCCAAACTGTTGCCGGTTAAAGAAATATTTCCGGTTGCCGAAGGCGAAGCCGGATTTGAAACATTAATAATTCTTAAATCACTACTATAATCAGCCACGTAAGCGTAATCTCCCAATTTATCTAAACGATAAGAATTACCAGGTGTGTCGAGCGAACCCTTTAGGCTCAGTCCTCCTATAGTATGGGAAATATCTAAAATTTTTAATCCTGCGGGATAATCTTCAAAATAGAGATAATTACCGGAAATAAAACTGCCCCGCACAGTATTGGGGGTATCAAAAGTATTCAGATAAGTCGGACTGGCCGGCGTAGTTACATCAATTACGTGCAAGCCGCCGGTACCGGATGATAAATAAACTTTATTACTATTGTAAGTGATAAAACTGCCGGAATTTTGCGAATCATTTAAACCCCATTGACCTATTTTAGAAATAGAAGCCGGATTGGAAATATTATAAATCGCTACGCCACTGGAAGCGGTGGCATAAGCCACATAAGCATAACTGCCACTAACTTTAATGCCATTTAATTGACGATCATTTTGATATAAAGAACCAGCCAATGTCGGACTGGCCGGGTTACTCACATTAACTATTGTTAAATTTGGATTTTGATTATAACTGGTTATATAAACATAATCTCCAACTTTATCCAAATAATAAGCGTAATCGGAACAATTATACGAACCTGTAAGAGTAGGAGCCGTTGGAACAGAAATATTAATAATTTGCAAAGTAGCGTAATCAGCCACGTAAGCATAACTGCCATCAACTATTACTTCATAAGCATAACTCGGCGTATTATAAACGCCTTGATAAACAGGATTGGCCGGATCAGAAACATCAATAATATAAAGACCGGCATCATAACAAGAAACATAAGCATAATTGCCGACGACTTTAACATCGTTACAATAAGTGCCGGCCAAATCTTTATTAGATAAAAATACTGGCGCGGTTTTATCAGTTATGTCAAAAATACTTAAACTGCTATTTGTTTCTTCAGCCATGTAGGCGTAATTACCACTGACAAAAACTTCGCGGCCATAATCAACTGTCGGCGTGGAAGATAATGAAGCCGGCCGAGTAATATCTACTTTTTGAAGTCCGGAAGAACGCGCGGCCATGTAAGCATAATTGCCGTCAACCATTACATCCATCACATAATCAGGCGCATCTATTTTTTGTTGACGATTTATTGCGGCCGGATTTGAAATATCAACCACGTCCAATCCTCCTCTTTCATTGGCAATATAAGCATAATTACCGGATAAAAATATTCTCACGCTGTAAGTTGTTTCTGCACTATATAAATAAGTAGTGCGAGAGATAGAACCTAAATTGGTAATATTTAAAACTTGAAGACCGTAATTATAAGAAGCTAAAAAAGCATAAGTTGAAGCGCCCACTGTTTTTACTTTAACATCATAAGCCTGATTGCCGTATTCACTGCCATTGTATGAACCGGCTAATGTCGGACTGGCAGGATTAGTTACATTAACTGCAGAAAAACTTGGATTTTGTCCATAACCGGTTACGTAAACATAATTTCCAACTTTATCCAAACCATAAGCAGCATCCGGACAATTGTAAGAACCTGTTAAGGTCAACGAAGCTTTATTACTGATATTAATAATTTGCAAAGTAGTAGCATCAATTACATATGCATAATCACCATCAACCACAACTTGATAAGCAGTACCCGGAGTATTATACCAACTGACAAAACTTGGCGCAGAAGGAATAGAAATATTAATAATTTGCAAACCCCAATCACTGTCTGCCACATAAGCATAATCGCCGGAAACAACAACATCACGAGCATAACCGGGCGTATCATAACTCCCGACATAACTTGGCGTACTGCCTGTTATATCATAAATATAAAGTCCTTGATAACCTTCGGCCATATACGCATAATTTCCGGAAACATAAACCCCCTGACTGTCAGATAAAGTTTTTAAACCTTCTGAAGCGGAAGAGTTGGGAGAAAATGGCTCGCTCACATCAATAATCACAAGTCCATTAGTATATCCATTTGCCACATAAGCGTAATTGCCGGAAACAGCAACTTGATAAGCGGAATTATTGGTATCAGCAACATATTGCGGGGTATCAACCATTGCTATTTTACTCGGATTTGATTTATCAGTAACATCAATAATCTGTAATCCATTTATATGACTGGCGATATAAATACGATTACCGCTAAGATAAATTCCTTCCGCACCATCCAATGTATCTATAATACTTTTTTCTTTAATATCAGACGGAGTAGAAACATCAAGAATTCTAAAATAATTCCCATCACTAACATAAGCATAATCGCCATCCACCACAACATCACGAGCATTATCAGTATCAAGAGTATCTAAAAGAACCGGACTAGCCGGATTGGTTACATCAAAAATTAATAATCCCGGCGCTCCGTCAGCCACATATGCATAAATATTTCCGCCAACTTGACGAATCTTAACATCATAACAAGAACCCGTGGTATCATAAAATCCTGTTTCTGAAGGATTGCTCTTGTCTGTAATATTAACAATTCTTAAACCTTCGCCACCGTGAGCTATATAAGCATAATTGCCCAAAACATCCACTTTTAAAGTATTATTGGCCCATGGATAATATCGTTTAATTAAGGTCGGACTTAAAGGATTTGAAATGTCAACAATCCATAAACCCCAGTCATTACCGGCCACATAAGCGTAATTGCCGGATAAAGTAACACCATAAGCATTTGTTATACTGGCTAATCTACTTTTTAAAATTGGGGTACTGGGTGTGGAAATATCAAAGACTTCCAAGCCTTGATTATAATCCGCCACATAAGCGTAATTGCCGGAAACCGCCACGTCATAAGCAGTACCAGGGGTATCATAAATATTAAGTATGCGTGGCGTAATTGTTTTCTTTAAAGTAAGCTCGTCGGTGCCACTATTCCAATCAGCCGTAGTTTGAGTAGCATCTCGCTTGGTTGTGCTGGAAAAATTTTCTGTAATTGTCTCTTCCGGTTTGGATAAACCAACTTGACCGGACTCAGTGTAAACAACATTTGAACTTTCTTTAAATTTAGATGTATCAGTAAAATCAGATTGATTAGCGCCGCCAGTCCAATCGGTTTGCGAAAAAACAGGAGTTAAATCACCGGGTGAAGCCTTGGTGTAAGTTAAACTGACATCATTTACTTGTGGAGTATAATCTAAACTGTCAGTGGAAAGAAAGATTTTATATTGAATATATTTTTTATTATCAAGACCAATATAAATAGCCGTGCTGGTGGTTGATTGATAGTAAGTACCTGTATCGCCGTCCGGACCAAGCCAATTAGTAGACGAGAGCGCGTCCAATGTATCAGCAGTTCTTAATTGAAATCTGGACAAAGTACCGCTCGGCTCGGTGACAGTAGAAGAAAACTCTCCATAATTTATTCCTGTTCCGGTTTCATAGGCGGAAGAAATTAAACTACCAGTATAAGAACCGGTTGGTTTTTCTCGTTCGCCGTCAAATGAATAAGTTGCGTCTTTGGCAGCAAACCCATGTACGATCCAGTCATCTAATTCAAAAATTCCGTCAAGATCATCAAATCCTAATCTGACATTATCTTCTACGCTGTTATAACTATCAAAAAGCATTGACCAGGTTTCGCCATTATCACTACTAAGATAATAAGTACAACCCTTGGTTCGACCATAAGTTGTTGGATGAACCACCCATTTTAAACGATATTGTTGATTAATCGCCCAGTTGTAAGCTGGCAATGCCGCACCACTACCGTCTTGATAGTAATTAAAAGTACCGCCACTAATAAAATATTCAGAATAAATCAAATTATTGTAATGACTGGAAGCGGTTTGATCATGAATACCAATCATAAATGACTTAGAAACTGATGTTTTTGGCGTTAATTTAACCTCTGCCACAAAAGGACGGCTAAGATTAGTTTTTGAAACAAGTCCGACTTGACCCCAAGTACCCGAACCGCCGGAAAGAAGAATTTTATCATTTTGGGTCAAATAATTACCGCCAGTATCATATTCGGTCCATCTATCAGTGTTAATTGTTGCACCATCAAAAGTATCGGCAAAAATAAAAGTATCAGCTGCCGAAGATGCAGCAATGGCGCCAGTATTACCATAATACATGTAAAGTAATTTGGAAGAAGAAGCGCCAAGAGTTGGTATTTTAACCCAAATATCAGAGTAATTAGGCGTGGTAGTATTATAAGCATAAACTTCCGTAACATGACCATAAGTGTCAGTGGTACTGCCGGAAATCCAAACTTTAATATAGCGAATATCTGCAGCATCATGATTAATGGTTTGTAGTCCGGTATAGTTAACTCCTGAACCAGTGCCATCAAACCAAGTGGTCCAATCAGTATTATTTCCGGAAACGGCCACTTTATAGTTATAATAGCTTCGTGCGTCACCATTATAGAGTTGCACTTTAACTTGATTAACGGTTCTAGTCTGCCCTAAATCAATTGTTCCCATCGGGGAAAGATCTTCATTTTGCGCGGCCTGTATGTACCATTGATAACTATTATTATGAAGGCCATCTATGGCATATGCGCAGTAACTTCCACCCGAACAAGTAGCTCCATTACTGGTGCGAGTAAAATCTGTAATATTTGTTTGATTCCAACTTTCAATCCAATATTTAAGTTCAGTATGGCCGTCAGAATCTATAAACCTGAGATCTTCACCGTTGGTTTTGGTTTTACTAAAATCAAAGTTATCACTGGTTAATCTCACTTTTAATTGATAGTTGGTTAAATCTCTGGCTGAATTTTCAGTAAGGGTGATTTCTTTGCGATAACCCCAACTATCGTTATACCAAGCGGTCGGCAAATTAATTTTAACTTTATTTGCGTCAGAAGTATCAACATTGGTGCCTGAATAATATTTATTAGTCTCTGACCAAGATTCTTCACCTTCGCCACCAACCCAATCATCTTGCGTCCAAGTATTGGATGGTGAATTGATCATTAAACTGCCTTCTTGCGCAGTTGAATCAATATCATTCAAAGTGCCGGAAGTCAGCTCGCCGGCAGTTGTCCATTTTTTTTCTTGAACAAAAGCCCAACCTTGCCAAGCCGGCCAAATCAATTGTGAAATTAAAACAAAAACAACCAAGGCAGCCATGGTCGCAATTAATTTCGGTTTGCGAATTTGTTTTATTCGTTGAATAAATAAATTTTTACTTGTTTCCTTTTCTGTCCAAAATTTAAAAATATTTTTTAATTTTAAATTTTGGAAAATATTAACTTTTGCAAAAATATTTTTATGTTGAAATTGTTTTTGCAGATCATCAAATATATTTTTTTTCTGTTTTGATAATATTTTTTTATTTTGCGCGAGATGAATTTTTTGATTTTTATTTACTGATGCAATAATTATTTTTTTCGAATTTCTAATTTTCCCTAAAAATAATTTTACTGCCGAGCACGCAGAAAAAATAAAAAGAAAATATTTTTTTATTTCCAAACGGGCAATGGAAAAATTAAATTTAATATTTTTTATTTTATTGAAAGATTTTAATAAAAATTCAAAAATTATATTTTTTGAATTTTTAATGATAGAAAAATATTTATCAAATAAATTTCCAATTTGATTTTTTATTTTTATTAAAAAATTATTTAAATTTAAAAATATAAAACCAAAATTCAATTTTATATTTTCTTTTTTTTCGCCCGAGGCGAACCAGCCTTGGGCTGGTATTTTTTTTATTTTCCAACCCGAGTCCGACAAATTTTGAATCGGAATTTCTTTCGCGTACCATCCGGAATAAATTATCCGGAATGACTTGTCATGCTTAATATGAATTAAATAAAAAAATCTAAACTTTTTAAACAGTTTAGATAACAAAACAATCCCCTTTTGATAAGAGTAAATCAAAAATATTCTCAAATTATTTAATTTGAATCGCGCCATTAGTTATTTCAATTAAACTAGGCATTTATACTATAATTATATAGGGAAAATGACCAAAAATCAAGAGAAAATAAATAAGGCGTGTGGATAAACCAAACCCCTTATTTTCCTCTTATACTTCCCTGTAATTTACATTCGCTCTAGCACATTTATGCCCATTAAATTCAGGCCATTTTTCAACACTTGCGCCACTGCCTGAATCAATATTAAACGCGCTTTAATCAATCTTTGATTTTCCGCCTTTAAAACCTTATGTTTATGATAAAATTCATTGAAAGTTTGGCTTAATTTCAATAAATAAGTCGCCAAACAAGTCGGATTATACGAAACAGCTGATTCTTTGATTACGCCCGGAAAAGCCGCTAATAGCTTTAGAATCGCCACTTCTTCCGGATTGCCTAATATTTTATAGTCAATTAATTTGTCCGTGATTTCTTCCGCGGGTTTTTTCTCCAATATACTTTGAATCCTGGTATAAGTATATTGAACATAAGGCCCGGTCGCACCTTCAAAAGCAATTGATTCTTTGGGCTGAAAATGAACTTCTTGCTCCGGTGTAAATTTAAGCAGAAAAAATTTCAAAGCGGCCAAAGCAATAGTTTCCGCTCTTCGCGAAACTTCAATCGGACTGATATTCGGATCACTGGACATTATTTCGCTTTTTGCCAATTGCTCTATTTCAGAAATAATATCATCTGCGTCCACTACCGTTCCTTCTCTTGATTTCAATCTTCCTTCCGGAACGAAAATCAAACCATAAGAAAGATGATAACAATTTTCAACTCCCTTAAAACCGAATAATTCCAGAATTTTAAATAAAACTTGAAAATGATATTTTTGTTCCGAGGCCACAACATAAATTGATTTATGCGGTTTGAAGTCGCGATTTTTTAAAAAAGCCAAACCAACATCTTGAGTAACGTAAACACTTGTGCCATCAGCTCTGATTAAAACTTTTTTATCCAAATTATATTTTGACAAATCAATTTCTATCGCTTTATCTTCGCGGCGATAACAAATTTTTTTTCTTAATGCTTTTAAAATTATTTTTTTGCCTAATTTGTAAGTATCGCTTTCAAAATACCATTTGTCAAAATTGATTCCAATTTTTTCGTAAGTTTTATAAAAACCGTCAAGCGCCCATTTATTCATTTGCTGCCAAAGAGCGATTATTTCCGAATCCCCTTTTTCCCATTGCTCTAATATTTTTTGCGCTTCATTCAATAGTTCCGGATTTTCTTTGACCTTGGTGTTAAATAAAACATAATATTTTCCGACAAAATGATCGCCTTTTATTTTTTCCGATTCCGGAGTTTTTCCTTCGCCCCATAATTTGTAAGCCAGCATTGATTTGCAAATATGAATACCCCGATCATTGATCAAATTAATTTTAATAACTTTATAACCGATAGCTGATAATAAATTGGCCGTGGCCTGACCCAAAAAATTATTTCGCAAATGTCCCAGATGCTGCGGCTTATTGGTATTAGGCGCTGAAAATTCCACCAAAATTTTTTTATTTTTTCCAAAATTTGAAAAACCGAAATTATTTCCTTTGGATAAAATCTCTTCGCAAATCGCTTTAAACCAAATTTTTTTATTAATAAAAAAATTAAGATAAGGTCCGATATTTTTCGCTTGTTCAAAAACAGAAAATTTTGTTTTATTCAAATTAAGTTGTGAAGCTAATTCTTGAGCAACAATTGTCGGCGCTTTCTTAAAAACTTTCGCTATTCCAAAACAAGAAATACTGAAATCTCCCATTTCTTGATTAGGCGGAGTTTCCAATTTTAAATCTTCTTTAAATAGAGAAAAATCAAAAGAAAGACTTGTTAAAGCCCTTTTTAAAGCTTCTATAAGATGTTTTTGTAGTATTTCAGTGGTCATTTCTTGTCATTTATTAACTTATCAGCTTATTAACTTATTTACTTATTTGCTTCCCCATATATTCAGCCATTTCCACATATCTACATGAATAGGCCCATTCATTATCATACCAAGCCATTACTTTAATCAAATCATCTTTAACCATAGTTAAAGGCAAGTCAACAATTGCTGAATGAGAATCACCGCGAAAATCAGAAGACACTAAAAGTTCGTCAGATGTATTTAAAATTCCTTTTAATTTTCCTTTGGTTGCAGCGATAAATTTATTATTAACTTCCGCTATGGTGGTCGCTTTTTCCACTGAACAAATAAAATCAACTACTGAAACAACCGGAGTTGGAACGCGTAAAGAAATGCCGTCCAGTTTTCCCGCTAAATCAGGAATAACCACTGCCACTGATTTGGTGGCGCCGGTCGTGGTGGGAATCATATTTTCCGCAGCCGCGCGTGTTCGGCGCAAATCTTTGTGAGGCAAATCAAGCAAGCGCTGATCATTGGTATAAGAATGAATCGTGGTCATGAATCCGCGTTTGATTTTAAAATTATCATTTAAAATTTTCGCTATTGGAGCCAGACAGTTAGTTGTGCACGAACCGTTGGAAATAATAAAATCTTTTTTTGAATCAAATTTTTCTTCATTGACTCCCAAAACATAAGTTGGAATATCTGAATTTTTCGGCGGCGCGGAAATAATAACTCTTTTCGCTCCGGCTTCAAGATGTTTTTTTGCTCCTTGATAATCGGTAAAAAATCCGGTGCATTCCAGAACCACATCCACACCTAATTTTTTCCAAGGCAATAAAGCCGGATCTTTTTCCGCAAAAACCGGAATTTTCTTTCCGTCAACAATTAAATTTTTTCCATCCTCGCTCACTTTTTTATCAAATTTTCCATAAAGAGAATCGTATTGCAAAAGATGAGCTAAAGTTTTTGTGTCAGTCAAATCATTGATTGCCACAATTTCTATATTTTTAGATTTGGAAGCGATGCGAAAACTTGGTCGGCCAATTCGGCCGAATCCGTTAATTGCTATTTTAATCATATTTTTAAAATTATTAATTAATAAATTAACGAGTTAAAAATTATTTCTTTTCCTTTTAAGTTAAATGTCCTGTTTCTTGTGCTAATTTTTTTAATTCTTCCTGGGCAATAATTCTTGCTTTTTCAAACTCAATTTCTCGTTGAAGCCGGCGAGCCAGAACAAAATTATCAACATCTTCAATGTCTAATTCTTTTTCTTTTGCCAATTCTTCAATCTTTTTTTCAAATAAAGGAAAAGTGGCTGTTTTCTCATCCCAATTCGCCGATCCGACCAATTTGCCGATTTCTTTATCATCTAAATCTAATGCTTTTAATCTTTCAATTTCCACAATACCGCTGATTAAAACATCAATATCTTTAAAACCATACCCCTCCTCTAAATGCTTAACCAATCGAGAGGGTGTCCATTCTGTAAAACCAGCTGTTTCATCTGATTTATAGGCTTGTATTTCTCTAAGAGCACGATAAGATTGTTTTTGTTTTTTTTCTTCTGCCTCTCTAATGGATTTCTTAAAAGGATGAAATAAGCCGGATATAATACTGGCCGAAGAAAACATACTTTTGACTTTCTTCGCCTTAGCTGATTGTAAATTATGCGTTAATTCATGATCCAGTACGCCTATAGCTTCAACATTTTTTCCTTGAAAATTTCCATAATTTGATATACTCAGCCACATTTCTTTTTTAAATGGCGGTTGATCTTTAATAAAAATTGAGTTTGCTTCTTTTATTGTAAATCCTCCTGAATTTTCTTGTCTTATTTTTTCTTCAGCTAATTTTGCCACAAAGGCTATCTTAGAATCGGAATCAACCTTTCTTAATTCTCCTTGTTTTATCATTTCTTCTATCGTTTTAGCTAAAGCTGTTTCAAGAGCTGGTTTAGAATCTGAATTCAAAGTTATGTTATTTTTTACAGATCCTTCTAAATTTCCTTGTCTTATTTTTTCTTCAACTGCCTTTTGGGCCCTTTCTATATCTTTTTCATCTCCTTTATCAATAAATGTAAGCAGTGATTCATATTTACCATTCTCAATGCCTTGAGCAAGATTATAAATAATACCCGTTTCTTTCAATTCATCAAAAGCCTTGGTTTCTTTGGTAATTCTTTCTACTACTTTAGTCCATCCTTGCTTAAAATATTTTTCACCAAGTCCTCCCATACATTCACCCTTATTCATGTCAATCATTGTACGAAAGTCCAATATTTCCTTTTTTCTTAATGCATCTCTTTCTTCAAGTAAAGCTTCAAAATCTATATCTAATTTAGTTCCAACCTCTCCTTCTTTCATTGCTCCTCTTTGCTCGGGAGTTAAAAATTCCTCTCTTTCCATATTCATAAAATTTAATTATTGATTTAACAGTTCAATTATTTTTCGTCCGAATTCGGAAGAAGCGGCCGGGCCATTGGCTGTAATAATTTTTCCGTCAGCAATTACTGCCTGATTTATATATTCAGCTCCGCCGGCTCTTAATACGTCAATTGACGTTTTATCAAATTCATCAGTCCAAACTGTCGCTTTTTTTCCGGACAACACTCCGGCTTTGGCTAAAATTTCCGGAGCAATACAAATAGCGCCTAAAATTTTTCCTTCACTTATCGCTTGCTGAACCAATTGATGAACATTTTTATTTTCCGCATATTCGAGCGCTCCCGGTCCGCCGATAAAAACAAGGGCATCAAAATTTTTAATTTCAACGTCCTCTATTTTTTTATCAACTTTAATTGTATCTCCTGATTTTGAAATAGCTTGATCGCCTTTTAAATCGGCGGTCATAATAACAATTCCGGCTTTTTCCAAAACAGCCCTGGTTTCGCTGTATTCAAAATCTTGGAAACCTTCGTCAGCAATCACAATAACCGCTTTTTTGTCAGTGGAATTTTCCATATTTTTTTTCTTTTCTATTTTAGTACAGCCTGATAAAAAAAACAGAGTTAAAAAAATAACAAAACAAAGGAAAATTTTTGACCTCATAATTAAAATTTAATTTTGTCCACCTCCACTTCTATTTTTTCGTCTTTCAATTTCACCACCACGGTTTGTTTTAAAACATGGCGTTCAATTACTTCTCCTACGCCTTCCGCAGTTTTTACTTTAGCGCCAATGGCGGGTAATTTTTGAGCCAGCTCTTTATACATTTCTTCTTCAAAAACCAAACAACATTTCAATCGTCCGCACATACCGGTCAATCGATCTGAACCGCGCTGAGTCAATTGCTGCTCTAAAATTAAATTAGTGCTTACGTTTCCCAGTTTTTTCAAAAAACTCATACAGCAAAGTCCTCTTCCGCATGATCCGATATCTCCGATTAATCCTGTTTCTTGCCTGGCGCCGACTTGATGCATTTTAATTGATTTGTGAAATTCCTGAACCAATTCTTTTACAAGTTCGCGAAAATCAATTCTTGACGGCGAAGTGAAAGCAAAAGTCATTTTTCCTCCGTCAAAGGCGAACAGAACATCAATAATTTTTATCGGCAAATTCGTTTTTTTAATTATTTTCTCGCATCTCTTGATCGTTTTATCTTTTTCATTATTTCTTTCTTCGTATTTTGACAAATCTTCTGAGCTAGCCTTTCTTAATATAAAATTTTCACTGGTTTCATTGCGGGCAGCTTCTTCTTCGGTTTCTTTAATTTCATCTATCTTTGTTATTTCTCCCAAATCTCCGCCAATGGAAGTTTTTACAATCACTTTATCGCCAACATTAAATTCTCCCTTTTTTATTTGAAAATCTCCTCTTTTCTGAATAAATTTATAAGGGTTTATCCATGGCGCTACTTGAACGGAAATTACGAACATAAATAATAATAATAATTAATTTGTAGCATTCGCATATATTCGTAGATTCGCATTATTACAAAGCAAATCTAATAAATCTTTTCACTTTGATATTTTCCCCGAATTTGGCGATTTTTTCTTTAACCAAATCTTCAATGGCAAATTTATCGTCTTTAATGAACGGTTGTTTCAAAAGACAAAATTCACTGTAAAATTTTTGCATCTTGCCGTTTAATATTTTTTCAATAACTTCAGCAGGTTTATCCTTGGGTAAATCAGCGCTGTAAATTTCTTTTTCTTTTTCTAAAATTTCCTGAGGCACGTCTTCCGGAGACACCCATTTTGGATTAAGAGCCGCCACTTGC
>Ga0172379_10005765_pt1 | contig 17105 bp, 18 predicted proteins | sample GrowelOW334metaG_FD_119756 | JGI IMG/M metagenome (GOLD analysis project Ga0172379, IMG submission 119756) | Groundwater microbial communities from an aquifer near a municipal landfill in Southern Ontario, Canada - Groundwater well OW334 metaG | ecosystem: Environmental > Aquatic > Deep... | reverse complement strand
AAATGCGGCTCCTCTTGAAACCATCAGGCAGACGTTCGTCGGGTAATAGGCCTGTTTAAGCTGATATTCCCTGACTGTGCTCAATATCCACCCGGAAAGCAGGATGTCCGAGGAGTCGGAAGCGATATCTTTTTCCTGGAGCGTCCATCCCCCGTCGGATTTCTGCATGGCGCTGAGATAATCCATGGACTTCTCTATCGGGGTTCTCTCGACCGATCCGCATTCGACAAGGGACCTCAAGGCCATCATCGACATCAGCGGGCTGCTGTTGTATCCCTTGCTGATCCCGAATCCGCCATCGGCGTTCTGGAACGAGAGGAGCTTCGCCTTGAGCGCGTCGGTACTCCCGTTTGAATGGAAAAGGACATAGAGGCTTCTCGCGATCCCCACAGTGTTTTCCGGACTGCCGGACACCGTCCAGTTTACGGCCTTGTCTAAAAACTCCCCGCTCTTTCCTGCATGGTAGAGGGTAAGGAACGCTTCTGGCGTATCGGTCGGCTGCTTCGCGCCGGCACCCCAGGAGCCGCCCTGGTTCTGCATGGAGATGAGCCACTGGCGGGCTTTGTCAAGATCCGCCCCCTGGACCATCAATGAGCAGAAGATAATTGAAAAGATTATGACAAGGTGTCCGGCGCTGCGCACGCCCCGGCTGAATCCCGTATTCATGTTAAGTCCCCTATGTTGCATATTTTAACCGGCAGGAAATAAGACCGATACAAGGAAAAAGAGGAGGAATATCATGGCGCGGTAAAAAACGAAATATTGTCGCATGCATTCACCCGCGCTGCCGTAGAAATGAAAAACTAAATCACAGTTCATCACCGGATATGGTGGCGTAAAATATACCGGCGGTAAACATAGTCAAGCGGAAAAACACAGGAGATTTGCAAGAAAACCATACATTGAACCCCATAAAAGACAAGGAGCTCCGTCCGTATGCAGCCGGAGAGTCGGTCTTTTTCCTGAAATACTGTCTTGATTTTTCCCGGCCGGCTGACTATCTTTGCGGTGTATGAAAATCAAAACTCCCATCATCATCATTTTATTTTCCATCTCCGTTTGCATTTTTATTTCAGCGGCTGAACAAAAGGCGAAAGTACAGTCGTTCCGGATCCATGAGGTTGAAAAGGCCGTGGGTGGAACGGTGAAGACGCAGTTCAGGGACAAGCCTGTTCCGCACATTGAGGTTGCCGCAGGTGAAACAAAAGCCTACCTGTTCAATACCGGGGATCTCAAAGTCAGCCGCCAGGGCTTCAACAAGAAGGCTGTCGTAGATGTGTTCGTGCTTATTGACGCCCGGGGAAAGGTGATAAATGCTTCAATCGGTGAAAATGCCGACGTTCCGGGATATGTCCGAATGGTCGTTGAAAGCAGTATTTTTTCCAACTGGCACGGCAAGGAGGCCGGTGACAAAGCTCCGGACGCCGTTACAAAAGCTACTTTCACATCAAAAGCTGTGAACGGCGGAGTTGAAGCTCTTTTGAAGAAGCTCAGGGAAATAGGGTTCTTCTCAAATTTGAAATGACTTTGAGGATCCGCCACGACATTCCCTGTTGCTGAACCACATAAATTATCCTGAAAGGAGAATCTGTCATGAAAGTGATTGGAATCAACGGAAGCGCACGCAAGGACGGAAATACTGCAATCCTGATCAGAACCGTTTTTAAGGAACTGGAAAAGGAGGGGGTTCAGACAGAACTCATTCAGCTTGCCGGGAAAAAAGTGGGCGGATGCATTGCGTGTTATAAGTGTTTTGAGTCTAAAAACAAGCGGTGTGCTGTTAAAGACGATGTAAACGACTGCATTGCGAAAATGGAAGACGCCGACGGGATAATTCTCGGATCTCCGACATATTTCGCCGATTGCAGCGGACAGATGAAGTCATTTATTGACCGGGTGGGATTGGTATCTCGCGCCAACGGGGACATGTTTCAACGGAGAGCGGGGGCGGCGGTTGTGGCGGTCAGACGGGGCGGGGCTATTCACGCATTTGATACGATTAACCATTTCTTCACAATCGGGCAGATGGTAACTGTCGGTTCTTCTTACTGGAATGTGGGAATTGGCCGTGAAGCCGGTGCTGTTGAAAAAGACGAGGAAGGCATGTCCACAATGACAACCTTGGGCAGAAACATGGCATGGCTGCTGAAGAAACTGAATCAGTAGGAAAGGAGATTCTTAATTTTTCCCTGCGGGGAAAATTTATTTACGGTAATGTTGCGAATGTTGAAAAAGCCGTGCTTGAAATTCAGGATTTCAGAACTTCTTGCATAAACCGGTTAGAGGTATATATTTACGAAAGCCAAGAAGGAGTTTATTATTCTCTCAAATTCTTCGGACTGCAAATTTTACAAAGAATATATACAAAAGTTAGCATACGCTGGCCAAATACGCGAGACAGGCAATTCTTTCCCGCCGATGGTACTCCGCATCAACAAAAAGAGGTATTATGAATTTCAATGATTTCAATCTGGATCCCCGTCTCATGCGTGCCGTCGCAGATGCCGGTTACACAACCCCGACAGACATTCAGGAAAAGGCGATCCCCATATGCATGGAAGGTTCCGACCTTATCGGGACAGCGGCCACAGGCACGGGTAAAACTGCGGCGTTTGTGCTGCCCCTGCTCCAGCATCTGCTTAAGAAACCGGCCCGCTTGACCTCCCCCAGAGTCCTTATAGTTGCGCCGACACGCGAACTTGCCGAACAGAACAGGGAAGTCATCAAGGTGCTAGCCCATAACACACATATTCGTTCAGCCGCAGTATACGGAGGAGTAAGTTTTAAACCGCAGTTGCGCGCATTGAGCGACGGAACGGAAATAATTGTATGCTGTCCGGGGCGCATGCTGGACCACATGAGACAGGGCAACGTTAACCTCAAGCATGTTGAGGTCGTGATTCTTGACGAGGCGGACCGGATGCTCGACATGGGTTTCCTTCCAGACATAAAGAAAATCCTGGCATCATTGCCGCACGAACGCCAGACGCTTCTGTTTTCAGCGACATTCGAGCCAGCCCTGATGGATCTTATTCAGCACAGTTTAAAGAATCCGAAACGGATAAGCGTCAACACTGAAGCTCCTGCGGAAACCATAGACCATTGTTTCTATCCGGTTCCCGAAAGCCAGAAAACAGCCCTGCTGCTGGAAATTTTAAAGACCATGAAACACGAATCAATTCTGGTGTTCACGCGTACTAAACGCAGGGCCGACCGTGTAATGGACAGTCTCTCAAGGGCCGGATTCGCCACAGGATTATTGCATGCAAACAAATCTCAGAATCAGCGCAAGGAGGCTCTTGACGGCTTCCGCTCAAAGAGGCTTAAAATAATGGTTGCCACCGATATCGCAGCGCGCGGCCTTGACATTGAAAGCATTTCACATGTGATAAATTACGACATCCCAGACACCGCAATCAATTACATCCACCGCATAGGGCGTACCGGCCGTGCCGAACGGTCAGGAGACGCAATCACATTAATATCTGCGGAAGACGCCTCCGAAGTGCGCGATATCGAACGCCGTCTTGGCGTCACTGTGGAAAAACGCAAGCTGGAGGGTTTCGAGTACAGTAAATTCGATATTCCATCCGGACGTAAGTCCGCTGGTGGTGGTGGTGGAAGAGGCGGTTCGAGGCAGGGTTCTCCACGTAGCGCCTCTATTCCGATGCGCGGCTCATGGGGCGCAAAAAGACGGCGGAGATAATATTTCCATTTCATGACAAATCTGGAAATAATTGAAAAAATTTATAAGCTGCAACTTTTGTTGAAGGGCAAGAACGGACCTGTCGCAAGCGCTCTGGAAAAGGCGACAATCCCGCTGATCGAACATGAACAGCCCCTGTACTCGGCTTCACGGAAAGATCTTCTTGAAATCAACGGCATCGGAGAGGCGACGGCAGTCCTGATTATGAAAATCATAAACGGCGAGCACGTGTATGACATTGCCTCCACTGTTCCAAAACCCAAAAGGAAGCCGAAATGGGCATAAGTGTAATCGGAAAACTTCAGATATTTTAAATCAAAAAACATTGAGAAGAATAACTTGGACTTTTCAAAGGCAATCACAGGGGGAAAGTCAATCTTTGCCGATTTGTGGTTAAAACACCGTCAGATGCTGGCTGGAACAATTCTACTGCTGGCCGTGCTGGCAATCTACCGGCAGACGGCCTGGTTTGATTTTATCCTTTTCGATGATCCTGGCTATGTGTTGAAAAATCCGCTGGTCAATCGCGGATTGTCATGGGACGCCTTTTGCGGAATATGGACCAATGTCACTGTGTCTAATTGGCATCCTTTAACAATGTTTTCTCATCAGCTGGACGTAACCGTATTTGGTTTTAATGCCGGGGGGCATCATCTGACAAATGTCCTGTTGCATGGCATCAACACAGTTCTGCTTTTCATGGCCATTGGGTCGTTCACCGGCACGCTGTGGAGAGCATTTTTTGTGGCTCTCCTGTTTGCAATTCATCCATTGCATGTGGAGTCGGTGGCCTGGGTGTCGGAACGCAAAGACATGCTGAGTACGTTGTTCGGGTTTTTATCCTTGCTGGCATACCGAAGATACACTGCCGAGCCAAGATCGAGTCGTATGGCGCTGGTGACAGTGTTTTTTGCATTAAGCCTGATGTCCAAGCCAATGCTGGTCACTCTTCCTTTTCTAATGCTGCTACTGGACTGGTGGCCCCTCAGCAGGTTCAATGCTGAAGGGGAAGCATTAATTCAAAATGAAAACAGACGGGTAAATTGGAAAAGAGGGATTTTCACATTATTGCGCCTTACCCTTGAAAAATGGCCTCTGTTCCTTTTAAGTGCGGGATTATGTGTAATTACCATTGCGACACAACATGCAAGCGGTGCTGTTTCCACAATGGAGCAGTGGCCATTGGGAATTAGAACATCCAACGCGACAACATCTCTACTTGAATATTTACTCAAAATGTTTTTGCCTACAAATCTTGGAGTGTTTTATCCATTGCCTCCTTTTGGACATCCTGCGGTACAAGTGGCTCTGTCTGCAGGAGTTGTTATGGCCCTGAGCATGCTGGCCCTCATACTGGCGCTCCGTCGCTCCTGGTGTTTCACTGGCTGGTTCTGGTATTTAGGGACGCTGGTACCGGTTCTGGGGCTTGTACAGGTTGGTTCCCAGTCATGGGCTGATCGCTATGCGTACTGGCCATTGACCGGATTATTTATTATAATCTCCTGGGAAGGTGTGGCATTATGGAATACTATTTCTTCATTTAAGACAAGGGTTTTGTACATGACGTTGGTGCTGGCTGCATTATCTGTGCTTGGATTTACGGCCTGGCGTCAGGCGTCATATTGGAAAAATACGGAATTATTGTTTAAACATACCGTTGAAGTGGTGCCGAACAACTGGCTGGCGCATGGCGTTCTTGGAATTGCTGTAACGAAAGAAGGCCGTTTGGATGAAGCTCTTGAACATTACCGGGCTGCATATGCGATGGGGCCTAAGAATGCGAATTCCTGCAACAATTTGGGAAAAATTTTTGCATTACGCGACGAGACTGAACTAAGCTTGGAATGGCATCTCCGTGCCATTGCGGCGGAACCCAAGTCATCCATGGGATATTACTGTGCGGCAAACGCCATGGTCAAATTAGGGCGGACAGCCGAGGCAGAAGCAGCTTACATGAGGGTTCTTTCTTTGGAGCCTTCCTTTTATGATGCACTATTCAATTATGCCAACATGCTTCGTGACAGCGGACGACACGGGGATGCCGAAGCCCGCTATCGGGATTTAATCAGATCCAAGCCTGATCATGTTGGAGCTAGACTCAATCTTGCCGCTATGATTGCATCCGACGGCAAACACACGGAGGCTGTCGGGGAATATACCCGCATACTTCTCTTGGAACCGGAGAATACAATGGCGTTGAACAATATGGGGAAGTCGCTTCTTTTTCTCGGACGTCCGGAAGAATCTGCCCGTTTTTTTGCCAATGCAGTGCATATCCAGCCGGATAACGCGGATGCCAGGTTTAGTTTTGCATTAGCTCTGGCCGGTTCGGGACGCAGGAACGCAGCAGTAGAAGAACTGCGTTCGGCTTTAAAAATCAATCCGTCCCATTCAGACTCACTCAAGCTTATGAACGAGCTGACATCGCTTAAGTAGGGAACATGGTTCCGTTGGATCCGGACGGCATATAATGCGAATAATAAAAAACGTCGTTATTGTTGTTGAATAAAAAGATAATGATTGTATAGTAACCCCCTTTTTGACTAAATTTACATCTATTTATTTTATTAATTAACGACAGGGGAATGTGCAGAAATGCTGGCCTGGGGTAAGAATACTTGTGTTTTTTCTGGAACTGCGAATCCCGCACTTGCAGCTGAAATAGCGAAGGAAATGGGGAAGCCTCTCGGCGACCTTGAGGTGACCCGGTTTCCAGACGGTGAAATATTTGTCAAATACAAGGAGAACATCCGCGGCGCGGATGTCTTCATAATCCAGCCCACATGTTTTTCGCCAAATGAAACCCTGATGGAACTCCTCATACTTATTGATGCCGCAAAGCGCGCATCCGCCACAAGGATTACTGCCGTGATTCCGTACTACGGTTATGCAAGACAGGACAGGAAAGACCAGCCGAGAGTTCCGATTACCGCCAAACTTGTCGCAAACCTCATCACCGTAGCGGGGGCTTCAAGGATTCTGGCGGTGGATCTCCACTCGCAGCAGATTCAAGGATTTTTCGACATTCCGGTCGATCATCTCAATGCGGCGCCGGTAATGGTTCCATATCTCAGGGAAAAACTTGGCAAAGAAGGCGTAGTGGTTGCTCCTGATTCAGGCAGCGTTAAGCTTGCCCAGTCATATTGCGACATGCTGAACGCCGGCCTTGCCGTTGTGGCAAAAAGGCGCATTAACGCCCTTTCGGTTGAATCGTCACACCTGGTCGGAGATGTCGAAGGAAGAATATGCCTGCTGACCGATGATCTTACGACAACAGCCGGCACTCTCACGGCCGCAGCCAACCTCCTTAAAAAAGAAGGTGCGAAAAAAGTTTATGCCGCTGTGACGCACTGCCTTGTCGGAGATGTCGGAAGAGACAGGCTCATGAACAGCTGCATTGACGAACTTGTGGTTACAAACAGCATTCCTGTAACAGATAATTGCAACGGCAAAATAAAAGTTTTAAGCATTGCAAAACTTCTGTCTCAGGGAATTACACGAATACATGAAGGTACTTCCGTATCTTCTCTTTTCAGAATACATGAAAAATAAAAAGGGGATTTACCTAAAATGAGCAAGAAAAAGAGTGTTTTAAGCGTTGTGGAAAGAACTGATTTTGGTTCCGGTGCGTCCAGGAAAGCGCGGCGCGAGGGGAGAATCCCCGGGATAATCTACGGCCATGGAATCAAAGCCAAGTCTTTTCTTATTCCAGAGGGCGAATGGCTGAAACTCGCCAAACACGGCAATATCCATCTTGTTGAACTCAAGCCTGAAAGCGGAGATGTTTTAAATGCCATTGTAAAAGAAGTCCAGTTCGATTATCTGAGCGGCAAGACCATCCACATAGATTTCCTGGAAGTCAAGATGGATGAACTCATCACCACGTTTGTAGATGTTATCGGACACGGAACGCCCGTCGGAATTATCCAGGGGGGTGTCCTTGAACAGATTCTCCATAAGCTTGAAGTCAGGTGTCTTCCAAAAGACATTCCCGAAATTATCGATATTGAGATCACCGGAATAGAGCTTGAAAAGGCTATTTGCGTAAAAGACGTAAAGCTGCCTGAAGGCGTGACAGCGGCAAATCCTCCTGACAGCGTAGTATTCCATGTCATCAAACTGCGCATAGAAGAGGAAGCCGCCGCAACTGCCGCCGAGGGCGCTGTCGCTGAAGGTGCCGAAGGCGCTGTTGAACCCGAACTTGTCGGAACCAAGGGCAAGAAGCTTGAAGAAGGAGAAGAGGCCGAAGGTGCCGCCAAGGGGAAAGAGCCAAAGGATAAGGGAAAAGAGTCCAAAGAGAAAGAGAAGAAGAAATAGTCCTTTTTCAATAATAAGATTATATGGTTTCCGGAGAAGAACAGAGATTTCATCTTGTTGCAGGGCTTGGAAATCCAGGCAGGGAGTATTGCAACACCCGTCATAATGCGGGCTTTATGGCCGTAGATGCGCTGGGCGGGATCATGTCCGGAAAATCCGGGGAGAAAGAAATCCACGGGGGACTCTTAAGACAGGTCAGGTGCAGGGGTGGAATTGTCAGTCTTGTAAAACCTGTCACATATATGAACCTGAGCGGAGCGGCCGTGTCGTCGTTCATGCGGGAAAAAGGAATTGACGCAGACGGTCTCCTTCTTGTATATGACGATATGGATCTTCCACTCGGCAGGATAAGGTTCTGCGTAGGCGGGGGAAGCGCCGGACACAAGGGCGTGGACTCGGTGATAAGGGAGCTGGGAACTGCGGATTTCGCAAGGCTGAGAATAGGAATAGGAAGAAGGGACAAAAGTCCGGATAAGGCCGACTACGTCCTGTCCGAGTTCAGCGAAAGTGAAAAGGAATTGTTTTCAAAAGTAATTGATATGGCGGCGGAAGCGGTTAAATTGTTGCTTTATCGCGGCCTTCAAAAGACGATGAACGAATACAACGGACGCTTTCTCGGAGAAAGCGCTGATAATAAATAGAACAAGTATTGTATGGAAAAATTTTAACGGAGGTCCGTAAATTTGAAAAAGTACGAGTCAATTTTTATTCTTGATGAACGCCAGGTGGAAGATCAGGGGAAGATGTTTTCCGAAGAAATGGCTGAATTAATCAAAAGCCTAGGTGGCTCCTTAGAGGAGACAATTCCCATGGGCAGAAGGCAGTTTGCCAGAAAAATCGGGAAAAAGAAAAGCGGAATATACTATGATTTTGTATTCTCAATGGAAGAGGACAAGGTCGCATCTGTCAAGGACAAGTACCGCCTCGACCCAAGAGTACTCAGAATGCAGAACTTCATTTATGACGAGAGGGTCAAAACAGCGGCGTCCGTCAGCAAGAAACTGGCTGCAGCCGAAGCCGAAGAACAAAAATATTAATAAAAACAATCCGGATTCGAAATGGCAAATTTAAACAGAGTTTTTCTTATTGGAAATCTTACCAGGGATCCAGAGCTGAGATATACACCGCAGGGTTCGGCCATATGCGATCTCGGTCTTGCCGTCAACAGGCAGTATACCACTAACGACGGTGTCAAGAAGGAAGAGGTGTGCTTTGTTGATATAACCGCCTGGGGGCGTCAGGCCGAGACTTGCAACCGCTTCGTAAAAAAAGGATCCCAGATCTTTGTCGAGGGCAGGTTGAAGCTGGATTCCTGGCAGGACAAGGAAACTGGAAAGAACAGGAGCAAGCTTAACGTTGTTGCCGAAAGGATACAGTTTCTCAGCGGATCCGGAGCCGGGAGACATCAGGATGACGGGCAGGACGGGCAGCAGCAGCCATATCAGAAGTCGGCCACTCAGCCGCCACAGGCGCAGAAACAGGAATATTCAAGACCGCAGCAGGAGCAGCGGGTTTCCGTTCAGCAACAGCCGGCTAACCAGAATCAGCCGCCACCGCCGCCATTGCCGCCAGAGGAAATTTTTGAAGTGGATTCAGAGCCGGATGACGATATTCCTTTTTGAAATTTAACGTAAACATAAAAAATAATCAGGGAGATTTATAAAATGCCAGGAAGAACAGCAAGTCCGAACAAAATGAGAAGGAAACCCAGAATCAACATCAGGAAAACCTGCCGTCTCTGCGAGAACAACATAAACTTTGTCGATTTCAAGGATTCCGAACTTCTTCGCAAGTACCAGACTGAAAAAGGAAAGATTCTCGCAAGAAGAATCACCGGCAACTGCGGTGTTCATCAGAAACTTTTCGCAGTGGCAATAAAAAAAGCCAGAACCCTTGCCCTTGTAATGTAGAAATTTTATCCGCGTTTAAATCGTTGCGGATGTGTGAAATAAATTAATCTTGGAGATATATGCCATGAATGTAAAACTCATTCTTCTTGAAGACGTTGAAGATCTTGGAAATGCCGGAGATACGGTGAATGTAGCGGCGGGTTTCGCGAGAAACTTCCTGGTACCGAAGGGATTTGCGGTGAAAACGTCCCCGGCGGCTCTACGTCAGGTGGAATCCAGAAAAGGTAAAATCGAGGAACACCGCAAGATTGAATTTGACAAGGCAAAAACCATTGCTGCGAAAATTTCGGAACTCGAACTTACCATTCCCATGCAGGCGGGCGACGACAATCAGCTGTTCGGATCAGTCACTTCACATGTAATTTCCGAAGAAGCCGCGAAGCATGGTGTAGAATTTGAACCCAAACGCGTAAAGCTTGAAAAACCGATCAGGGAAATAGGCAATTACAGCGTTGAAATTAAACTTCATAGCGAAATCACGGCCTCTTTAAAGGTCTGGGTTGTTAAAGCCTAAATAAAATGGCAGTAAATGGCAGAGATCAGAAGGGGGCTGAAAGAAAAAGGGCTGTCTCATCATCCCGCGAAGACAAGCCCAAACCCAACGACCTGAACGCTGAAAAAGCGGTTCTCGGCGCCATTCTGATTGACTCTCCGTACTCAATAGACACCGCAATAGAAAAGCTGGGCACCGGACGGGTTTTCTATTCAGACGCACACCAGAAAATATATGACATTGCCATCGAACTCCACAAGGAGAAGACAGGCATAGACTATATTTCCATCACCAAGTCCCTTTCCGACAAGGGGATTCTCGAGCAGATCGGCGGGGATTCCTATCTGGCTGAAATGCAGAACATGATTCCCACCACTGCAAATCTGGAAAGCTGGTGCAAAATAGTCCACGACAGCGCCGTTCTCCGTAGAATAATTGACGCATGTTCGATAGCTTCTGAAAAATGTTTTGACTCCGAGAAGAAAGTTGATGAGATCCTGGATGAAGTCGAGAGATCCGTCCTTGAAGCAAGAACCCTCGGTGAAAAACAAAATGTCTTTGAAATAAAAGAACTCATCTTCAAATCGGCCATTCCGTATCTTGAAAATCTCTCAAAAAGGGATGAAAGCGTTATTGGAATTCCAACCGGTTTTCCCGATATTGACGATAAGATAACAGGAATGAAGGCCGGTGAAATGTTTGTCATAGCCGCAAGGCCGTCTGTCGGGAAAACGTCACTTGCACTGAGCATCATAAGAAACGTCACCCTTCGTGCGCAGACTCCAAGATCCGTTCTGTTTTTCACAATGGAAATGACCGCCGACCAGATTGCCAGGAGAATACTGTGTGCCGAAGCCGGAGTGTCGGAAAGGAATTTCCGTGACAAAACCCAGAGCAAGGGTGAATGGAACAGGATAACCGGAGCGGCAAGCCTCCTTAATAATGCAAAAATACTGATAGACCCCACCCCTGCGATGAAAGTCATGGAAATGAGGGCCAGGGCGAGAAGATTTAAATCCCAGAAAAAAATCGACATGATAGTAATTGACTATCTTCAGCTTATGAGGGCTGATATTGACAAGAAAAACGACAACCGCCAGCAGGAAGTTTCGATGATTTCCGCGGGAATAAAATCTCTTGCAAAAGAACTTGAAATACCTGTCCTTGTCCTGGCTCAGCTCAACCGCGCCACCGAAATGCAGAAAGGAGGAATACCCAAACTCAGCAATCTGCGTGAATCAGGCTCTATTGAACAGGATGCCGACATAGTGGGGTTCATCCACAGGGATACCGAGAAACAGAAGGATGCAACTGAAGAGGAGAAACTCAAAGGACTTGAAGCTGAATTTATCATTGAAAAAAATAGAAACGGTGAACCCGGAAGGATTCCTCTTTCCTTCTTCCCCCTTCTTGCCTCCTTCGGTTCAAGATCCAGATACGGGGAAGAAGATGTTCCTCAAAAATAGTCCGAACCCCTGAACGGAACCTGAATTTTTATCATAACTTTTTTGAAATTAGCGAGATATATAATATCTTATTGCTTTTCATTTTATTTATCCGAGGGGCTTGAATTTAAAATGTCCATTTCCGCCAGATTCGCAATTTTAATATCTGCTTTCTTTGTTTTTGCGCTTAATGTGGTTTCCGCTGAAATCAACGACGTGAAGTTTGAGCAGAAGGGATATGTATTCCCGGAGGAAATGCTTAAGTACAATATGCAGACCCGAAAAGGCGAGAATTTCGATCAGAAAATTCTGGACGACGACATTAAACGCCTTTATTCCACGGGAAATTTTTTGGATGTGCAGTTTGAAGCCGGCGAAGTTTCCGACGGTAAAATAAATGTCACGCTTAAAACTGTTTCAAAACCCAAAGTCAAGGCTGTAATATTCAAAGGGAATAAAAAGTTCCCCGAAGAAGATTTTAAAGACAGCGTTACGGTGAAAAAAAATGAAGCCCTCAACGACCAGCAACTCCAGAAAACTCTTTCGAATCTTAGAAAATACTATATCGACAAGGGATACAATTCCGTGTTGATTTCGCATTCGACCGAGGATGCCGGAGAAGGATATGTAAATCTTATAATAAATATTACGGAAAACCTGAGGTTGAAGGTGAATGGCGTTGATTTCACTGGAAACACCGTCTATTCCTCGTGGAAGCTCAAAAACAATATCGCAACCCAACATTCCTATCTGAGCTGGCTTCTGAACATGGGGCTTTACGACAAGAATGAAATGGCAATAGACAAGGAAAGGCTAAGGGAATTATACTGGAATCTGGGATATCTGGATTTTAAGGTGACAAGCATCGATGTGAAAGAAGATGCAAATCCGGAATATGTAAACATCACATTTAATATTGAAGAAGGGGAACCCTACAGGGTCTCCGAAGTTTCAGTTTCAGGGAATAAGCAGTTTACAAATGACGAGCTTATACCGGTTATAAAACTGAAAACTGACGACATATATGACAATCGCGTGGAAAAAAAGGATATTGAGGCCATAGGCAATAAATATTATCCTCTAGGATATGCGGATTTTCAGTGTAAAGCCGTGAGGATTCCGGACTTCAGCACTCATACGGTAAACATCGAATACAGGATAGTTGAAGGGGATCCCTATACTGTCCGCAACATATATATTTCAGGCAATCACAACACAAAGGACAAGGTTATTCGCAGAGAACTTGCCATCCAGCCGGGCGATCCCGTGGACAATAACAGGATTGAAGCCAGCAAGTCACGACTTATCGGAATGGACTACTTTGAAAAAGTAAACATTGTATCGGCAAATACCGAAGACAAGGGAATGAAAGATGTTGATATCGCGGTCGAGGAAAAAGACACAGGAAAATTTTCTGTCGGAGCAGGATATTCGGATTCCAACAATGTTTCAGGTATTGTAGAGCTCTCCCAAAGCAATTTTGACCTTTTTGACCCCGGAAATTACTTTGTCGGAGGAGGACAAAGGGTAAAGCTTCATGCTGAATACGGGGTTGACCTGAGCAATTTCTACCTTTCATTTACCGAACCATGGCTGTTTGATATTCCACTCGCACTTGACATGAAAGGATTCTACAACACCAGGACTTATGAATACTGGGATGAGAGATATATTGGGGGTCAGTTCAGCCTGACCAAGAACTTCTCCATTCCATGGATAAACCTGAATGACGATTTCACCTACGCTAAACTGGGATACACCATTGAACAGGTGAATGTTAATCATATGGACAAGGATCTTTCACAAATCTTTCAGGATTCAAAGGGTACCAGCGTTGTCAGCAAATGGTCTCTTACCCTCGCCCGCGACACCAGGAATAATCTTATGGATCCCACTTCAGGATATCTGTTAAGCGCTTTGGGAGAACTCAATTCAAAAGTTATGGGAGGAAGTGAGAATTATTACAAATTTGAAGCTGTCGCCAGTAATTATTACCCGTTTTTAAACGATTGGTTCGTATTGCACACGGGTTTGAAGATCGGGCAGGTTTCTCCTATTGGAGGGGGGGGGGGATCAAGTAATCTTGCCCCCATCTATGAGCGCTATTTCCTGGGCGGCGGAGACACGGTAAGGGGTTTTGCATATCGTAAAATATCCCCCGTTGACAATGATAACAAAGGATATGGAGGCGATTCAATGATCCTTGGCAATGTCGAAGTCACGCATCCTATCTATGATTTTATACGTGGCGCGGCCTTCGTTGACATAGGCCAGGTTAAAGAAAAGGCATGGAATTTCAGCATGAATGATTTTAATATAGGCATTGGTTACGGACTAAGAATAAAACTGCCCTATTTCAATGCTCCTATAAAACTTGATCTTGCATATCCAATTCTAAACAACCAGTCCGGTGAAAAAAGTACGCTCCGCTTCCACTTCAACCTCGGATTCACCTGGAGTCCGTAAGGTGTCGTGCAGAAATAACTTTGACATTTGGCGGAAAATACAGGTGTTTGGATTCAAGGCGCAAGCCCCGCGTTCGCCGCGGCGAATTAAGGGGTGAATCAACGAAGAAGACAAATACATGGGAATTCCGCCCCGAAGGACTGGCGTTCTTTTGGCCGCTTATCACGCTGTTTGCTCGTTGCATGTCTTCAGATATGCTCCTCACAGACATCATGATAATCAATCCAAAATCCCGGCCAGCAAATGTAAAAGTTATTTCTGTACGGCTCCTAAGAAGCTTTTCCGAACCGTTACGCAATATTTGCATCTGATTATGCTTCCTGCAGCACTTTTAAAGAAACCGACTCAACCATATCCTTAACTTTTTCTTTGTACGTAATCATATGTGGGGCAGTCAAGTGGATTTTAAGATCCTCAACGCTTTCCCATTTTTCAATGATGGTGACTACGTCACTGTCAAGCCTCTGCACCGGTATTTTAGTGTCAATATCAATCGTCGGATAATAATCAATGCAACCCTTTTCATTCTTGACAAAAGGCACATTTGATTTGAAAATCTTGAGAAACTCAGGTTTTTTGCCGGATTTTACTTTTATTGATGCAATAACATTAATCACGATATCCCCCTAATTAAATTTCATCAATGGAATTTTCCTGTTTTTAAAAATTATGACAGACAATACCGTCACGCAACTTTGGTTCGAACCAAGTTGACTTCGGAGGCATGATTTCACCGGCATCAGCAATAGCCATCATTTGCCCGACAGTTGTCGGAAACATTGAAAAGGCAACCATCATCTTTCCGTCATTAACAAGTTTTTCCAACTCGCCTGTACCTCGTATACCCCCGACAAAGTCAATTCTTTTACTCGTCCTCGGGTCGTCAATTCCGAGAATGGGAGAAAGTACGTAATTTTGTAGAATACTTACATCAAGGCAGTCAGTAACTCCTAATTTCGATATATCAAAGAGGGGGGTGAGCTTATGCCATTTCCCTTCAATGTACATGCAGACCTCTCCGGGTTTTGAAGGAGCAGGGGTGTTTGAAGGACTTACTGCGAATTTCGCAGATATTTTCTTAATAAAGTCTTGGAAACTCAATCCATTCAGATCTTTCACTACACGGTTATAGGGAAGTATCCTGAGCTGTGATGACGGGAAGATAACTGCCAGAAAACAGTTATAATCCTCTTTTCCGGTATGGTTGGGGTTTTCGGCTTTGCATTTGGCTGCCACACGGGAAGCGGAGGCGGCACGGTGGTGTCCGTCTGCGATATAAAGGCATGGCACTTTTTCAAAAAGGGATGAAACATCCCTGCTGATTTTTTCATCAATTCTCCAGACTTTGTGGGTTATTTTATCCGGAGCAGTGAAATCAAATAAAGGTTTTCCCCTAATTGTCTTCTCAATGATACCGTCAATATCCTTTACGTCCCTGTAAGTAAGAAAAACAGGGCCGGAATGGGAGCGGGTCACATAAATATGCCTTGTCCTGTCGTCTTCCTTGTCTTTCCGGGTTTTTTCGTGCTTCTTGATAATATCGGAATCGTAATCTGCCACCGAAACTGCCGCAATTATTCCAGTCTGCACATGTTCACCCATTTTCAGAGAATAAACATAAAGATGATTGCCTTTGTCGAATTTCAGGGGGGCCTCTTCGCAGAGCCTTCTGAAATTTTCAGCGGCTTTCGCATAAACCCTGTCACTGTAAAGATCTGTTCCTTTTTCCAGTTCAATTTCAGGTTTTGAGACACGGAGGAAGCTCAACTTGTTGTTTTCTGCGAGTTTCGCAGCTTCTTCGGAATTGACTACATCGTATGGAACTGAGGCGACCAGTTCAACTTTTTCCGGGCTGGGAAGAAGACCTTTGAAAGGGAAAACTTTTGACATCAGGAAACTCCTTGTTTTGCAGTTATAAAAATATCTTCGAGAATATAAGAATAAATCTGTTCGATTGACATCAATTCCCTATTGCTGGGCAGGTGGTGGTTGTAAATAAAAAGAGGAACAGGATTTTTAGTGTGCCTTTTTGTCGTGATATCTTCACAGTTGCCGTGATCACCTGTTAGGATAATGAGAGTGTTTTCCGCAGCCGCATCAACAAGTTCACAGACAAACGAACTCAGATTCCCAAGCACTTCCCTGAGAACGTTTTTATCCGGTTTATGCCCGACCCTGTCCGTAAGAAAATACTCGAAAAGGGTGAAATCATGTTTTCCGGCTATATTCATGAGATCCATGGCCGCCTGTTTCGGGGAAATTTCGCGGATGGCAAGCTTGTCCATTATTGTTTTTCTTGTAAGATCATGATAAACCGCTTCGCCGGAAAGAAGATCTTCCATGTTTCTAACCCAGCCGATGGAGGATTCAACCATGGTTGTTGTTACGGATTTGAGGCGCATTTTGTCAAGTTCTTCAAGGGTAAACTGAACGTAGGCGTTCGCAAAAGCCACCTTTTTGCCTTTTTCCAGCAGATTCGAAAAAAGGTTTCTGCTGCAGATGACCTCCCTCAATTTCGGATCCGGGAATCCCTGCATGTGCATACCCATGATCTGGGCTGCGTTGAATCCGGTAAATAACGCCGTCTGACCGGTCGCACTTTGGGGAATGCCGTCAACCCCCATACCTGTAGTGACGGGAATTGAAAAATCAGACAGAAGTTTGACAAATCTGCTGTCGCAGAATTCGGAATAAATTGAATTAAACCAGCCGTTTTCGGGTATTCCGAATCCGTCAACCATTATCATTATGACTTTTTTGCTCATTTT
>Ga0172379_10005764_pt1 | contig 17106 bp, 20 predicted proteins | sample GrowelOW334metaG_FD_119756 | JGI IMG/M metagenome (GOLD analysis project Ga0172379, IMG submission 119756) | Groundwater microbial communities from an aquifer near a municipal landfill in Southern Ontario, Canada - Groundwater well OW334 metaG | ecosystem: Environmental > Aquatic > Deep... | reverse complement strand
TTGACTAAAATTCAAGACATTAGTTGATCGTTTTTTCGTTCACCAGGAGAAAGTTTAGCCAAAGAACTAGAAAAATTTTCAGCTACCCAACACAATTTAGACCTACGAACCTACGAATTTACCCAAAAAGACTTCAAAACCACATTGACAAAACTAGCAGAAAATGGCGTGAATGTCAGGATAATCGTCGAAGATAAAAAATTCCAACAATTCCAAAATACGCTCAAAGTATTGAGTCAGTATTTTTCTTGATATAAAAATATCCAGCTCAAATCTGATAAACAAATGGGGACGGAATACGTGCATGCCAAGGTCAATCTTATCGACAGCGGATTTATCATTCAAACAGCGAATCTAACAAACAGCTCATTTGCTAGCAATCGCGAACATTTTTTCCAAAGCAATGACAGCTGAGTTCGAACAAGTTTACACACGATTTTTGAAAAAGATTGGGTAGGAAGCAAAATCACTATGAAAGATATTCATCCAAATCTTGTCGTCTGCAATATCAACTGCAGGGGAGTGATCGAGCAGTTGCTCAGTTCAGCAAAAGAATCCATCATCATCCAAACACAATATATTACCGATGAGGCGCTGCGGACGATTCTCAAAGCCAAGAAAACGCTGCCTGAATTCAAACTTCTCGTAGCCGATACGGACGATAATAATGAGCTTATTCGTTATTTTGGAAACGACTATGCGAGAAAATTCAAAAAATATTATAACCATACCAAGATGATCCTTATAGACCACAAAACCTTATTGCTGGGAAGTATGAATTTATCTGCTACCTCTTTGGACAAAAATAGAGAAATCTGAATTTTACTCACCGATCCAACCATTATCAACGAATTTGCTAGTCAATTCGGAATGGATTGGGATAGGGGAAAATAAAACGATTGACTGTTCGACTTATAGAACTATGGAGAAAACCAAAATCTATCGTTCTATCGTTCCCGAAACCATCGTTCTAAATGGCTATTGACTTTGTCATTAAAAAGATTATGATATAAGATATAAACAAAAAAAAACAAAACCATGAAAAAAATAATAGTATTATTATCGCTGCTAACCTTGATATCACATGCAGGATTTGCTCAGACAGATCTTTTAGAGATATTCTCAGATAGTGCCTGTTATAAGATAGTTCAGTGCAAAGTGGACCAGGCAAGTGACGGAAGATATGTAAAAAATATCATATTCTCCTTTCCGGATGGTTCATTACTTGCAGAAGCCTATCTGGAATCCAAGGCATTTAGAAATGGAGACAAAATATCTGTAGGATATCTGAGTATTGACAGCAGTGATGGCACCAATTTTGGCTTCAATGCCAAAGATCTCAAATCCATGAGCAAGGATTTGGTCAAACAATTAAGCATAATTCTCCGAAGAGAAAAAATTACAACAAAATATTAAAACAAAAAAACCTATGAAAAAATTATTATGTATTATTATATTCCTTAGTATAGGAATGGCTTCGTCTTCCGCTCAGCAATTTAAATCATTGAAGATAAGCGATAAGATAATAAAGGAAGACATCTACATCAAAGAGATGTCCCTAATGACGTTGCTTAGCGAAGCAAAAGCAACATGTCAAATAGATACAACTATCCAAGGTGGTATTGTGAAAACAATAAAATTCTCCTTCACGGATAGTTCTAATTTCAAAACGTTATACATTTCGTCCAACGAAGTAGTCCCAGGGAGAAAACGATATAAAATAAAATATATCGTATTAGAAAGTTGTCAAAAATCTTGGAGTATAAAACCCCAAAAGCTGAAACGATTAAGATTCCTCTGGTTAAAATTGGACGACCAGATGAACTGACATTAAAAAACAATTCATGCTATAAACCTCTCTGTAATTCAGGGGGGTTTTTTTAACATTGAAAAAAAAAATCGTTTGGTTATATACAATAATCTTATTAATCTTTTATTTTTTTAAATGTTTCTTATGTTAGTTATTCCATTTCAGAAGCTCTCAGCAAAAGCAAAGATACCTTCACAAGCAACATTTTCCGATGCTGGATATGATTTATTTGCTACAGAAAATTGTATAATCAGACCAGGAGAAAGAAAATTATGTAAAACAAATATAGCTACTGCTATTCCTCATGGGTATTATGGAAGGATAGCGCCACGTTCATGATTGGCATACAAACATGGAATAGATATCTTAGCGGGCGTAATTGATTCAGGATATAGAGGTGATATTTGAGTCATTGTCATCAACTTTGGACTTGAAAATTTTCCTATCAATGAGGGAGATAAAATAGCTCAATTTATCATAGAAAAATGCCATTATGTTGAGTGGCAAGAGGTTACTGAATTGCCGGAAAGTCAGAGAGGGGAATGAGCGCGAGGTTCTACAGGACATAAATAAATTAAGCATAGTCATTTATTTATTTACCATAAAAAAACCACTTATGTCCAAACAACAAAACATCATCATCAAAAATGCCAAGCAAATCGAAAATATCAAAATATCAGGGAAACATCTGACAACACTTTTACGTTTGCTCTACACCAAGGCGAAAGCTGGTATTTCTTTGATTGAATTAGAATTTATCGCAGAGCATTATATCAAGACCAATAACATCAAATGAGCGTTTAAATGATATCAAGGATATCCTGCCAATCTCTGTTTATCAGTAAATGATTGTGTGGTCCATGGAATACCTAATGAATATGTGCTCAAAAATGGAGATTTGCTCAAAATCGATTGTGGGATTACGTATAATGGCTGAATTACGGATTCTGCTATCACCATTCCTATCTGAGGCGAAGCAGCCAATCCACTAGGATATCAATTAGCAAAAGCCACTAAAAAATGACTTGATGAATCTATCAAACATATCTGACCAGGAAAAGCAATCTACGAATATTCTCATCGTGTTCACCAAATAATTACTGCTGCCTGATTTTCTATCTTATGAAAATTAACAGGTCATTGAGTAGGGAATAAAGTTCATGAGAAACCGCATATTTACAACACCCCAAATTCTGAGATGAAAAATATTTTACTTCAACCTGGGATGGTATTAGCATTTGAACCGATAACTGCGGTAACCTCTACCGATTTTGGGACTAAACCAGGAAACAATTGGAACTTATACTGCAAAAAATGAGATCTTTGAGCACAACGAGAATATACAATACTCATAACTAAGGACGGATACGAGATTTTATCTTGAATAACTGAAGACATTATATAAAATTACTACAACGATATTAAGGATTAAGGATTAAGAAATTTATACGTAATAGAGAGAGATGATCGTAAATGTAGTGAGAAAGCCCAATTTAATTATGGAAAAATCTTTAAAATTTAGTGTAAAAATAATAGAAATATACAAGTTTCTTACCAAAAAAAATGAGTTTGTGATTTCCAAACAATTATTAAGAAGTTGAACTAGTATAGGGGCTAATATAACTGAGTCAAAGTTTTGAGCTTCAAAAAAAGATTTTGTTCATAAAATGACCATTGCACTCAAAGAAGCGAATGAAACAATATATCGATTACAACTTTTACAAGAAAGTAAAATGTTAGAAAAAGATTATAATGAATATATAAAAGAAGCTAATAGTATTGTTTGAATATTGGTAAAAATAATAAATACTACCAAGAAAAATATGCTTAATCCTTAATAAGCGAAGCTCTTAATAATCGCCATAGGCGATCTTAATTCTTAATGTATTAGAGATGATCCTCTGAATAGACCCCGGTGTTAGAAAATTAGGTTACGCAGTCATCAAATCGAATCTGGAAATAGTGGATTCAGGCATTTTATTGTCAGAAATAAAATCTCCCACGAGAATGGATCAGTTTGAGAGAATGAGAGAGATAGATGAATATTTCACAAAATTATGTAAAAAATATACTATACAGACTATGTCGATGGAAAAACTTTTTTTCACGAAATTCAATCAAAATAACGCAGAATTCGTTTACGGTATCAGAGCAATACTTATTACCTTATGTCTAAAAAATAATATTAAAATAAAGGAATATACACCTATTCAACTCAAAAAATTCGTTACATGAAACAGCAAGGCAGAAAAGAAATTAGTGCAAAATTGCATTATGAAATTATATGGTTTAAAAGAATGCCCAGAATTCAACGACGCAGCAGATGCACTTGCCTTAGCTTATATAGCTACGAAAACTAAATAAGGATTAAGAATTAAAAATTAAGGATTAAGAATGAGTAAAAAAAGATTCCTACATTCTTAATAAGCGAAGCTCCTAATAATCACCGTAGGTGATCTTGATTCTTAATATGTTTATTGTTTTATTTAGTTTCCATTTCTTTTTCTATTTCCTTGATTTCTTTGTTCTGTATTTTGTTTTCTTTTTCCATCTGAAGCGCCATTTTCTCTGCTTCTTTTGCTTCTCTATGATATGCATGGATGCTTGTTTGCAGCATCTTTTTAAATTTTCATTGAAATACGATTCATGTGAATCAGATAAATAACGGAGCACCCATAAATCCGTAAAACATAGAAACAATTTTACCTGCATAGGTAGCAGGAGCCATATCTCCATATCCGATGGTTGACATCGTTACTGATGTGAAATAGAGTGAATTGAAAAAGCTCCATCCTTCTAGATTATAAAATGCAATAGTACCAGCAAAAATAACTATAAGGATGATTATAACAAAGAAAAGTATTGTGTATTCTGCTATAAATTCATGTAAAAACCTTTTGATAAAGTGCATTTGAATCCATAAATAATTAAATATGCTAACATATTATAACCAGAAATGAAAAAAAAGCAAATTTACGAAATAGAATTTCGGAAGATAAAACCAAAAGATGTCAGAAGATGAAAAATCATTTGGAATCATCAGGAAAATCATCTGAAATATTGCCCCTCTAATATTTGACAAATAAACAATTCTGAGTATACTTAAGACACATTTATTCTTTATCGTATCTAATGGTCACAAAGTTTGACAAACTGTTCTCAGAGTTTTTATGACTAAATCATGATGAGAAGAAGCAGAAAGTACTAGCAATGCTAGACTATATCAAAGACAAAATGGATATGGCGCAAGCCATTAGTACATTTATCCAAAACACACCAAACATCACGGATGATTTCTTAGAAAAAAATTATTCAATGATTATGAACGTCGCATTAGAAAGTAATGAACAAAAAATAACAGCAGATGCGCAACAAAAATTAGAAAAAATTGCTTCTATTCAGAAAGTTACTAGTGAGAAAAAAAATAAGGATCAGGAAGAGGCAGACAATATCTTAAATAGTATATAATTGTATCTAATTATATAGGACCATACCCTTTTATTCATTTACTACTATTAAAATGACAAATGCAACTTTAGACAACATTCTCAAAGATGAGGTGAAAGTTGAAAACGGCACCTTAAACCAAACAGACAAAAATCTACTTAAAAATTTTGAGCAAACGAAGTTAAAAGCTGAACTTGATAAGGTCAAAATCGATGGCGCTGACATCAAGGACATCGTTAAGGCAATATGAACCAATGGCGAAAGTTTCTCTAATGGCGGTTGGGCGAGTACCTCACTAGAAACCAAGGGAGTAAAAGTAGGAGAAAAAACAATCAAAATCGGACAAAATTCAGAAGCTATGTTTCTTATCCAACTATTTTTACAAGCAAATGGACAAAAATTAACGCATTATGGAGCTGATGGTTGGTATGGATGAGAATCACAAGGTGCTGCATATAGATATTATATGGAACAAAAATGAGGATCTACAGATACAGGAACTGACACAGGAGCTAGAAATATAGATATCGGAGATAATATGGAAAGGCTTATCAAAACAACAATAGATAACTTAAGTTATGGTGATGTAAAAAGCCATATTACTCCTACAATGGAAAAGGCCTTCCTTTGGGCTGCGATCAAATTAGTCTTTAATAAGGACAAAAAACTTCAAAGTAAGACACCTGATTCTAGCGGTTATTATACTATTGATCAAACAAAGAAAACATTAACTATCCATATAGTAAACAATAATAAGAGCCTTCCATCCATTCAAGGCAAGGCATATGCGCTTGATTTAACTAAATTCGTAAACAAAAAATGAGAGGTTGATCCAGCAAAATATGTGCCAGAACTATATAAAGCTATAGATAAAATGTATAATGAGGAAGTATTGGGTGGTGATTTGTATCAAGAATCTGCAAATATATCTCTTGCTTACAACGCAATTCTTACATCCAACGATACTCCTCTTATAAAATCAGAAAAAATTAATAAACTGATCGTAAAATTGAAAGCGCTCAAAACAAAAGCAGAATGATTAAAAGTAGCTGGTTGAACTACATATGATACATTTATTGGAGGTAGAACAGCAGAGATAAATGCTTATACAACCAAAAGCAATGAATACATCAGACTATCTGCAACGCAGTCATTAACCAACCTCTATAAATGAAACACTACTAAAGAAGGAGATACTACATCAGCAAGAATCAACTTTTTAAAAACAGAATCTACAGAATTAAAGAGGTTGAAAAAGTTCATTACCGCATCCGCAAAAAGTTATGTATGACATGAAGCGGAATCTGCTAAGTTATTAAAAGCAATTAACGATAGATTAGATAAACTTCCACTAGAACAAGCGTATATCACGACCAAAAAAAGTGATTTAGAGGATATTGCTCAATTAAATAAAACACCAGAAGGAATTCTCAAAAGAGGCGCTGTAGCGCAATTCAAGGCAGAAATAAAACTTGATGCGCACAGAGAAGCATACACAAACTATCTATGAAGTGCGGCAGGTAGAGCAGAATTTATCAAGATATGCGGTGCTTATTTCTAAATCATATGGTTACAAATAATACAAACACACAAAAGCTGTTCACCTCTGGGCAGCTTTTTCTTGTTCTTGTAATTTTACCCTAAATCCCTACAGAGGTATATGGAGATAATTCCAACATTATTCACTTTTCATTATTCATTTTTAATTAGTTTTTGTCGTGGTATGAATTTAGAAAAGCTCTTTGGCAGCAAAACCAAGGTAGATATACTCAAATACCTCTTATTCAGGAGACAAGGAGTTTCTATGAGAGCGCTCGAAAGCGAAATCGAACGGACGTTTCCTGCAATCAAAAAACAAGTCGATTCATTATTAGAAGCTCAGGTAATAAATATCAATAAAGAAGGGCAATGACGGTCGATTACTATCAAACCAGAATTCCATGAAAATATCAAAAACATATTTTATTTCTGACTCAAAAGCGATTTGATCAACCTTTTCACGACCTACGAGGTGATGATCGATCAGTATTATTTTGGCAAAAAATTCAATATAGACCTAGAGATGGATCTTGTGGTTATTTATAAAAATTGTGAGAAACCACAAATAGATATGATCAAAGAAAACATCAACGAAATCTTTAGAAAATATTTTATTGAGATTGTCTCCGTAGTATTTATGAACGTCGAAGAACGAAATAAACGTGATAGATTGGCAGATAGATTCGTCATTCAGATAAAAAAAAGTTTAATTTCAAAAAAATAATGCTAAGTTATATGGTTTTTTACCCCACCCCAACCCTCCCCACTACGTGGAGAGGGAGCAGTTATTAGACCCCTCTCTAAGAATTGGAGAGGGGGTAGGGGGTGGGGTAACAAATACATTCAAAATTTCAAATCCTAAAAACGACAAATATGTCTTTAGCACCCGAAGTCATCGCAGAACAAGTCATGGGATATGCGGTTTGAGCAGCAGAGCTTATACCCACACTAACGCCGCCAAAACAGCCATATAGCGTAGCTATCCTTCCTCAATGACCGCATTATTATACCTGATTACTCCAAGCAGCTGGGTATCTTTTGCTTGATGGACAAAAAAAGAAACTGCTAGTGATTTCTAAACAGTCCGATGATAATAAAAACATTTTGGTGGATACAACGATATATGGACCTATGTTTTGACAGACTCGAGAAACGCCGATGCCGATTTTATCAAAAATCAGGACGAGTATCGGAGCGTTATATTCCACGAAAGAACACAAGACAATATCAGACAATGTGCAGTTTCAACTACCGTTTTTTAGAATAATCACGGAAACGAAAGAATTAGTCCATATTGGAATAGGTGAACGTGCTCCACAAATTCAGATGAAAAAATTATTAATCTGGATTCAAAAACATATCCAAGAGTATAATATTGTCTTACTTACCAATATCGAACTCTCCCCATCTACGAAACGAAGCAAAGCGAAGTCCCGCAAGGCGGAATCAAAAAAGCACGAAGAACACGCCCAGATAGCAAAAATCATTCAAACATATTCGTTATCTACTCCCTTGCTTACCTTGTTTCAAAAAATACTCAAATTCCAAAAAAGCGAGCCAGAAATAATCGCCTATGTAAACCCTGGTGACTTTAGTAAAAACTCATCATTGACAACGAGATATGTATGTGCTGTTTGATAACTAATAGTGAAAAGTGAATAGTGAAAAGTGAAGGTATATATTTGATTTAAAAAAAATCCGACACTTTTAGTTTTTCACTTTTAGTTATTAGTTAAAAAAAGTTATTTCCCCTTGAAAAACCAATATACTTTAGTACAAAGATGTTACCAAACTTTTTTTTTATTGTTAAAAAAAAGGAACATGATGAAATTTATTTATGATAGTTTAGAAACTGTCAAAAAGCTAAAACATCCCACCAAAAAAGATTTTATCAATATTACGATTGCGATTTTTGTCGCGATTATAGTTGCAGGAGTCTACTTTATCGCTGCTGATACAGTGTTCTCTGGGATTTATAAACGATTCTATAGTATTATGCAATAATAACAAAATAACGAAAACACATCATTTAGTCGTTTTATCGTTTAATCGTTTCGTATGCAAAAATCAGACGCAAATATCTGAGAAATCAAAAGACAGATAGAGGATAATGACTTCAAATGGTATGTGTTGAGTGTGGTTTCTGGACAAGAAGATATCGTGATAGAAAACCTGAGAGAGAGGATGAAAAAGCAAGAACTCGAATCCACCGTAGAAGATTATATGTCGCCAATGATCAACGAATCTTCACTTAAGAAGTGAGAAAAAATTATCAAACAAAAAAAACTCTATCCTGGATATGTATTTGTAAAATCCAAAATGAATGATAAAATCTGGTACGTTATCAGAAATACCCCAGGTGTAAGATTGATTGTTGGAGCGGAAACACGTCCTATTCCATTGACGGAAGACGAATACACCAAGATCGTAGAACAGATCAAAAAATCACAAGAAAGATCAGAGCTCAAGATACCATTCAAAGAAGGTGACGTCGTTCTACTCAAAACAGGGGACTTCAAGTGAATGAAAGGTAGTGTCAGAAATATAGATGCAGAAAAGTGAACAGCAGTCGTAAATATAGAAATGTTAGGAAGACTTACGCCGGTAGTGATTGATTTAGACAAGGTTGAACTCATGAGCTAATCATATATACTTTACAGAACACAAAAAATAGTGAAAAACTAAAAATGAAAAGTGAAAAACGAATGAATTGTACCTATAGACTATCGTAAACTACAATAGTTCATAAAAAAACAATTCCTACACTATTCACTATTAACTATTCACTCTTCACTAATGTTGTGTTGCTTCTCTGTAAAAGTTTTTTACTTCCTGATGTCATGATATGTATACAAAAGAGCAAAAGATCTTGAGATTCTCAATGATGTTACTCTTTTTAGCGCTCATGATCGTATATATCATCTGGTATCAAGTAAAAGGAAATGAGTTAAAAAAAATTGTGCAAACACAAAACTCATGATCTACTATACAGATTGTGAGCGAAAGTTGAGATGTACTATCTAGTAATAATTCAGTCACAATCACAGCTGTTACATGAGGGATTACAACAACAGGCAGTACAAACAAAACGTGAACGACAACAAACAAAACAGGAATCATCGTTTCTGTGCCAAAAATCACAACAGGAACAATGAAAAATAATACTGGTATCACTTTGCTTTCTGGAACAAGCATTTATTATGGACCGATAGCGATTATAGAAAAATTAGGAATAAAATATCAGTATGCATTGGCTGACGAAAAAGGGATATGGTATATCTATCTCGGTACGCCAAGTTATGACTTTGTTAGCATAGCAAGAGCGCTCAAAGGAAGCTTATACACATTGACTACAGAACAAGACCTCATCCAAAACCAATTATTTGGAAACAAAGTCGTTTTCATAAATCTTCCGGAATACAAAGACAAACAGGTGCTTATGCTTATCTATCTCAATGATGGTATATGGCTTGTACAGATGGAATATTCATTATATCACAAATCAAAAGCATACCTCAAATCTTTATTTATTAATTAAAACGACAATGGCAGGAAAAATTACTAATATTCTCAATCTCGAAGTACCAGCGGGGAAAGCGCAACCAGCGCCACCATTAGGACCTATGCTCGGAGCAAATGGGGTAAATATCGGGCAATTCATCAAAGAATTCAATGAGAAAACTATGGATCTCATGAAACAATTTGGCGGAGCCGATGTCAAAGTAAAAGCTCAACTTACTATCTATGCAGATAGATCTTTTGATCTCAAAATCGGAAGTCCCGTAACCTCAAATTTGATCCTTTGGAAACTCAACCTCAAATCATGATCAGGAGAACCAAACAAAACCAAAATCTGAAAACTTACCAGGAAAGATCTCGAAGAGATCGCTAACCTCAAAAAATGAGATATGAATACAGAAGACATCGAATCTATGATAAAATCTATCGCAGGGACAGCAAAAAATATGGGAATAGAAACTGAGAAATAAAAAAAATTAGTGAAAAACGAAAAACTAATAGTGAAAAACGGTGGAATATATTTGATAAAAAGATACCAACACTATTCACTATTCACTATTCACTTTTCACTAACATATGTGGGAGCCACGGCGAGCCAAGGGCGTTAATACCACTTTTAACTTATTTACAATTGAAAAAATGGCAAAACATGGAAAGAAGTATCGCGAATCTGCAAAAGCAGTAGATTCTACAAAAGTGTATTCTCTTAGTGAAGCAGTAGCTTTACTCAAAAAGTCTGGATATACAAAATTTGATGGATCAGTAGAGATCGCTATCAAAACAAATGCAGACGCAAAGTACAATGACCAGATGATGAGAGGGACAACTATTCTTCCTCATGGGACAGGAAAAAGCAAAAGAATTGCAGTATTCACAGCAGATGAAGCTGAAGCAAAAAAAGCTTGAGCAGATGTAGTAGGTACAGAAAGTTTGCTTGCTGACATCAAAGCAGGAAAGTTTGATTTTGATGTATTGCTTACCACTCCTGAACATATCAGAGATCTTGCTCCCGTAGCTAAACAGCTTGGACCAAAAGGGCTTATGCCATCTCCAAAAGCTGGAACCGTAGTCGCAAATATACCACAGGCTGTAGCAGAATTTAAAAAAGGAAAGATGGAATTCAAACTTGATAAAACAGGAAATATCAATGCTGCAGTAGGTAGAATATCATTCACTGAAACACAAATCGAGGAAAACATCAAAGCGTTCCTCAAAGCTTTGGAAGACAACAAACCTACCGGAGTAAAAGGAAAACTCATCAAAAAAATATTCATCGCCCCTACTATGGGTCCTGGTATACAGATAGAAGCTTAATAATCATTACATACAAAAAAATCCTCTCCTACTACAAGAGGATTTTTTATATATGCTAAAAAAACACAAGTATTGACTTATATAAGTAAATATATATAAGAATAAAAACAAAAAGAAATTAACATTAAAAAATAAATAAAATGAAAAAATTTAAATACAAAAAGGAAGATATTTTATCTTCTTGGTCAGAATCACAGATAGCTCTCATTCATTTTGCAAAATCGCTCACCCAAAACGTTGAAATAATAAAGGATTGGATTCTTGCTGTTGAAGAAGGCAACTACAGAATTCCTGAGTGTAGCATTGAATTCCGTAATGAAAGAGGTATTGCAAAGAGAGAGTTTATTGAAAAAACTAATACACATGCTCTGTATTTTGCTGACAAGTATGGTGATAGACTGACAAAAGTCTCTGCAGATTTAGATATTTTCTCCAAAAAATATCTAAGTAAATGGAATGGGTATTTGCCTGAGATAGATCTTTCACAGATGCCCAAAGAATGGGCTAGTTCTGCATCTACCGCTCAAATTCTCTATCCGTATATCAAACAATACGGAGATGAATTAAAAAAAATTTTACTGATACGACTCAATTTACATCTAACTCATGATGAAACTTTCGTTAGTTTCTATTATGAGGAATTGAATATGCTTCTTGCAGATAATACTATAACATTGGATGAGATTAAAAACAATCCTTGGAAGAATTATGATAATGGTTCTGGGTATAGTCTTGATAAGATGTTTGATGCTTTGAAGTAGAATTTATAATTTTATACTTACAATCTCCTCGGTTTACCTTGGGGATTTTTTAAAAAAAGCAGACAAGCTTTTATGCAAGTCTGTTTTTTTTGTATAGACAGAATTTAGCTATTTTTTGGATTCCGAAGCAAAATTTAGGTGAACCGTATTTGACAAATAAAGATAAATATTTATAATTAAATATTAATGTACAAAAATATAATCCATATTATTTTATTTACTAATAAAATTCAAATGATTGATAAAAAAAAATTAGTTATATCCAAAGATATTCATAAAATCACAACTGCACTGCAAAGTACTCTTAATGCTATTGATGCCAATAAAAAAAAAGAAATAATTGAAACCATGCTTTTTGATGATAAAACAATGTTTACTAATGAAGCTAGTCCAGTAATGGAAAAAATAGAAAAAAAAGTTGATATTGAAAAGGTGTGGCTGGAAGAATTTAAACACTTAGATACTGCATATAATGAATGAAATACTTCATATATAGAACAAAATGTTAATAAGGAGGTAGATGGATTGGTAGATATGTTGGAAACAAGAACAAAAAGATCAGATTTTTTACCATATATCGTAAATATACGAAAGAAAAGTAGATTATCAGACAATTATAAAAAACATATCATTTCAATCTTAAAATCTTTCAAAGAAAGATTGCAATCAGATTCGGTTTTAGCTGACAACTATATCAGGGCAATATCACGTGATTGAGTATTGATAGATCATATATTATGAAAGGGATATCAGATACTATACGGAGAAATTTTAGACAAGAAACTAAATGAGATTAGAGAATGAGAACATCCTAGAATGGTGATTTCTCAAGATGTTGCATGATTAGAGTTGCAATATATTATAGATGTTATGGAGAGATCTACTAAAATTATATAAATTAAATTTGAAAAATAAAGAATTCCGAGCATAATCAATTCGATTATAAATCATAAAAAAGCAGACAAGCAATCACGCAAGTCTGTTTTTTCTATATAACTAAATAGTACTTTGAGCTTTAGGCTTTAAGCTTATAGCTTCTTATTCAGCGCACGTGCAAAGAAATATGAGAATCCGAATCCTACTCATGCTACGACTATGATTTCTGCTAGGAAAATACCTATAATCAACGCTACATTACTAAACACGCTCCAAAGTGTCACATTGAAAAGGCTATATATATAGTAGTTGATAGTGATTCAACTGATAAGCAACAAAGCCAAACAGATAAGGAAAGAAAATCAGAGGACATTCACCGTTAACGCTACAAATCATTGCATAATCTGGCTGTAAGTCGCTCATAATATTTTTTTGACTTCAAGTTCTCTATGAAAAGTATGGAAAATATTTTTGAGCAAAAATCATAAGAATGAGAGGATAATAGCAAATAAGATAGCGATGATAACATAAGAAAGTCACACGACAAAGTTACTTAAATTGATAATGGTAAGAACTCTGTTTTCTTGTTGTTTAAGGGTTGATCATGCATCTATATCTTTGGTGTTGAGGATAATATCCTTGTTTTCGAGAATGATCGTTTTGAGTGACTCATATTTACTATCACTATCAAACATAACATACAAAGTAGCTGGCAAGGGATTATCTATACCAAATTTTTGAAAATTGCTGACCACATCAGGGATTTTTTTCTCCAAGAACGCTAATGCGTCGTCTTTGGATGAAAACATTACCTTGAGTCCTTTACTTTCCAGCTCATCTTTAAGGGTTATTACTTTTTTATAGATTTCATTGGTTTGAGTCGTATCTTCTTTGATATAGAAATACATACCAAGTCTATCTTTGAGCTGTCCCGTGAATTGATTAGCATACAAAGATACTCACAAAAATATGTTTAAAAGAAACAATAAGAATCAAATAAAAATACTCACTCAGAAGATATTTGTCCAGGAAGTTTTGAGGAGTGACGCGAGATCATGTTTGAAGATTTTTGACAGTGAACTTTTGAGCATTTTATTAAGAGGAAGATAATAAATGACTTTGATTAGCTTCATAATTAGCTTTAAGCTTCAGGCTTTCTGCTTTGGGCTAAAAGTTTATTTCTTAAACATATGTTGGGTGGTAATAAATTTCTCGAATAAAGAGATCTTCTGATCATAGAAATCCATACCTTTATCAATAGTCTGTAATTTTTCACGATGTTTATAAAAATATTTGATCATGTCTTTTGCTTTTTTATATTTATGTTCGAGGATATAGAGCTCAATAAGATTATAAATGACTTCTGCGTCATTTCCGTTGACATGAAACGCATCCTTGATGAAATGAAGTCACTATTCTCTATTGCCATATCGATATTCACAGAGTCCGTAGCATCTAAGGATCTCATGATTTTCTGCTTTGGTAAGTTCTAGTGCTTGCTGAAGATACTTTTTTGCTTCCATTCGATGATTCTTTTCCATTTCAAGCACTCATTTGATATAGAGACCAAGCGGATCAGTATTGTTTTTTCTCGCATTCAAAAAATCTATCGCTTTAGTAGCTTTACTGATTTCACCTTTTCTATATTGGATGTCAGTTACTTGCAAAAGCGCATCCTCATTATTAGGATCCTTAAAAAGGATGGTGTTTACTTTTTTGATAGCTTCGTCAAATTTTCATAACTCTTTGAGTTCTTCTATCTCATTGATAAGAGAATCAGGGATATACGTAGGCATACTATCAAATCATGAAATAAATAGCTTGATACTCAAGTGTACTCAAGAAAGTGCCTATTTTCAAATTTTCTTAGCGTAATGAAAGTATTCAGATTTACATTTGTAGAAATAATGGCATAATTATGCAGATTTCAAGAAAAAACGAAAAATTACTGAGGTTTTCCTCCCAAAAGGACATTAAATTTTAGTTTTTCTCAATTTCTAAGAACGTCTACACTAATAATATCACCAGGAATATAGGTATAGAGCTGATAAAGGAAGGGGAGTTGGTTGGTGATTTCTTTGCCATTGATAGCGAAAATGATATCTCCTATTTTAATACCCGCTTCCCATGCTGGCAAATCAGTAAGTACATCTTTGATGGCAATACCAGTACCATTACTTTCTGTATATTGGATACCGACGATAGGTCTCACTATCTTTCCGAAATTTTCTATAGATTTGATCGTACTCTTCAAAAATTCTTGGCTGATCGGCAAAGCAAACGCTATACCTTCTCCTTCAGTGATAGCAGTAGTGATGCCAAGAACATTGCCTTGGATATCCAAAAGAGGACCGCCGCTATTTCAAGGATTTACGAGTGCGTCCGTCTGATACAGTCAGATATATATATTATTTTTATTGATAGTAAGTTGTTTATTTTTTCCTCAGATGATGCCCATAGTTACGTTATTAGTATAGGTAGAAAGCGAATTTCATATAGCTAGAGCAAATTGACCTATATCCACGTGAGTATCCAAAGGAAGGAAAGGAGCAGGAATAAGATCAGTAGCTGGTTTTCCGTCAGAATCTATAATTTTTAAAATCGCTATATCCAAAAAATCATCAAACCAGACTTTATCTACAGTATATATTTTGCCATCATATAAGGTAACAGAATATTTGGCAGTAGTGTCTTGCACGACATGTTTATTGGTGAGAATGTAGCCTTGTTTGGAAACGATTATACCGCTTCATCATCCTACTTTAGCAGTTTGCTGCTGAATACTTCCTGGACTATTAAGTTGAGAAGGGTCATCCATATACAGTTTTATATCTTTGCTTATGGTAATATTTACGACAGATTTTTGTGCGGTAGCGATAGTCGATACAAGAGAGGATTGTAATGCTAAGAAATTAGATTTTTTTATATCCTCTACTTTACTTCCCATGCTGGATTCCATTGAAATTCATAAGCTAGTAAGTTTACTTTTAGTGATTCACCATACGATAATGCTTCCAAGAAACACAAGAAAAACATTAAAAACAACGAGCAGGATAATATGTTTTTTTTGCATGTATTAAGAGGGCAATATACTAAATATTAATCATCTAAGCTTCTATATCTTGATTTTCTGGAGTCTCCTGTTTATCATCAGAAATCTTTTGTTCTAGCTTTTCGGCTTCTTTTTCAGCCTTTTTCCTTTCTTCTTTGTACTTAAGATTTTCGTCTTTTTCTTCTCGTGGTCTATAGATGACATCAATATCTTTGTCTACCATTTTTGCTAATGGAGTTTCCGTTTCATCAAGATGGATATCATTGGAATGTAGGGTCTTGATAGTGCTATCTTTAAATCTGATCCTGATCGCTCATTCGATGATACTTATTCCGCCCTCAAGGATTTCTTTGCCAGTCATAACTACCTGACCTTTTTTTGCTCTTTTTCGTATTTTAAGGTCTTCGAGGCTGAGGAGCTTACCATTTTTATTTGCATGAATAAGAATAAATGGCTCACTTTTATGTAAAAACATATTTGCTACTTCATCACCTTCTTGAAGCTCAATAGATTTGACTCATCCAGCGGTTTTTCCCATAGGTCTGAGATTACTGCTTTTGAAAAGCAGCATCCATCCATGTTTCGTCAAAATACCGATATTATCAGTATCATTCACTGCCTCCACACTCAATATTTTTTCTTTATCTGCAAGTTTCATGATTACGGTAGGAAACTTTTTGAACGAAAGCACAAGTTCTTTATTGATTTTTTTAATGCTATTTTGATTGGTAAGGAATACGAGATGATGATAGTCGAAATGTAGCGTCTTAGCAAACACAATCTTTCAT
>Ga0172379_10005763_pt1 | contig 17107 bp, 17 predicted proteins | sample GrowelOW334metaG_FD_119756 | JGI IMG/M metagenome (GOLD analysis project Ga0172379, IMG submission 119756) | Groundwater microbial communities from an aquifer near a municipal landfill in Southern Ontario, Canada - Groundwater well OW334 metaG | ecosystem: Environmental > Aquatic > Deep... | reverse complement strand
TTTTTGTTCAAAATCTTGTCAAACTAGATGGAGAAATACTGAGTATAAGGGAGAAAAACATTTGATGTGGAAAGGAGGATTAAATATTGATTATAGAAAAATTATAATAAATAGTGATTTTGTAGAGATGTGTGGGTTATGTGGATGTGAGGATAAAAGGATCTTAGTTGTTCATCATATTGATAAAAACAGAAAAAACTGTAATATAACAAATCTAGCTTGGTTGTGTCATAACTGCCATCATCTTGTGCATTTTGACAAGGCTAAGCAAGAAGAATTTCTTTTGAAAAGAAAAAATATGGCGACTATAGTTTAGTGGTAAAACTCTTCTTTGTGGAAGAAGTATCGAGAGTTCGATTCTCTCTAGTCGCCCACGAAAGATTAAACCAGCAAAAGCTGGTCTTTTCTCTCTTTATCTGCCCCATTCAAATTTATATTGTGGACAACTTCATAATTTCTCTATGTTAATATTAATGGATGCAAAATGCTCCAATTCCAGACAATGAGGATGAGAGATTAGTGGCTGTTCATAACATGGCTATTTTAGATACTGAGCCAGAGGAAAGGTTTGATGCATTAACTAAAGAGGCAATTGAGAAATTAAAAGTACCGATCTCAATAATTAGTATTCTAGATTCAGATCGGGAGTGGTTTAAATCTTGTCAGGGGGTAGATCAAAAAGAGGGGAAGAGGTCAATTTCTTTTTGTGGGCATGCACTACTCGCGAAAAATATTTTTATCGTTGAAGATACCCAAAAAGACCCTCGTTTTTTAGATAATCCAATGGTCATTGGTTTTCCTTATATTAGATTTTATGCAGGAATAGCTCTCTTTGATTATGAAACAGGACTTCCTGTTGGAGTGTTTTGTATAAAAGATACAAAGCCAAGACAATTAACTTTAGAAGAGATAAGTACTATTGCAGATCTCGCAGATCGAGCTGAAAAGGAATTAAATAAAAAATAATTTTTTACGAGCAATATTTTTTTGAATGATTCAGCTATTCTTTTGATAGTAGGACTAATGTGATAAAATCTAAAATTAAAATTATATGACCACCAAAAAAGTTTCACCAACTCTACGTTTATTATCATTACTAAAAGACCGAAAATTGTCCGTAGTTTTTTTGCTTGTATTGATAATTATTGCTCAAGGATTAAATATTACTGTTCCTTTTATTTCAAAAATTTTAATTGATTCTTTAACTAATTATTTAAGAATTGGAGGAGAAATGCCTTGGATGATATTGGTTTATTCGGCTCTAAGTATTTTATTTGCGACAGTGATAAGTAGTATTGCTCAATCAAGCTACAACTATCATTTGTTCAAACTAGTTACCAAGACAGAAGACAAGGTAAGGAATTTAGCTTTCGCGAAATATCTTGAACTGCAGGCACTTTTTCATCATGGATCTTCAAGTGGACAAATTATTGGAAGAATTGAACGCGGAGGTATTTCGATCTATGCAATTTTAAACGATATTATCGGACAAAATCTGCTCCCCCCATTAATTGTTTTTATTGGTACTTTTGTGGCTCTTCTTTATCAAAATGTTTGGATAGCTTTGGCTGTAATCGTTCCTTTTCCAATTTATTTTTTGATAACAAAAAATATTTCAAATAAGATCTACGAAATTGAGAAACAGGTTAATGAAGCTTTCGAAGCTGTTTCTAAGGAAGGGTATGATGTAGCTGGAAATGTTTTGACTGTAAAAAAGTTTTCACAAGAACTTGCTGAAACAGAAAATCAAAAAAAATTAATGGAGCAAGCTCGAGAGATCCAATACGGAGCAGAAAGACTTTGGGGCGTTATTGAAAATGTTCAGACGATCATTACGACAACTAGTCGCGTATTAGTTCTTTCTTTAAGTGCTTGGTTGGTATTGAGCGGACAGGCAACTATCGGACAATTTGTTCTTTATATAACTTTGCAAAATATGGCTTACCAACCGCTTGCTCAATTATCAGTTATTTTTCCAAGACTAAGAAGAAATACTACGAGACTGGAAAGATTATTTATGATCTTAGATGAGCCTGTTCTTATAAAAAATAAAAAGAACGCGATTACTCTTACTCCTCTTAAAAAACAAATTGAATTCAAAAATGTTTCTTTTGCTTATCAAGAAAAAGATCTTGTCGGAGATTCAAAAGAAAAAGGTTGGGCGTTAAAAAATATCAATCTTATAATTCCTGCAGGAAAAACTATTGCGTTAGTTGGACGTTCTGGAAGCGGAAAGACAACATTTATTAATTTGCTTCTCAGATCTTTTGATCCTCAGGAAGGAAAAATTCTTTTTGATGGAGTAGATATCCGCGATGCCACACAAGAAAGTCTGCGCAATCAAATAGCTGTAGTTCCTCAGGAAGTAGATCTATTTTCAAGAACTGTTGCAGAAAATATTGCTTACGGAAAACCAGTTGTTACGAAAGATCAGATAAAAAAAGCAGCAGAAACTGCTTTGTCCCATGATTTTATTATGAAGATAGATAATAAATATGAGACAGTTGTCGGAGAAAGAGGAATTAAACTTTCAGGAGGGGAGAGACAAAGAATTGGCATAGCTCGTGCTGTGTTGCGTGATCCAAAAATATTAATTTTGGACGAAGCTACTAGCCATTTGGATACTGAAAGTGAAAAATTAATTTCTGAAGCAACAGACGCGCTAATAAAAAATAGAACTTCTATAATAATTGCACACAGATTTTCAACTATTCTCCACGCTGACCTAATCGTAGTATTTAAAGATCGCCAAATTGAAGCCGTTGGAACACATTTAGAATTACTTGAGAAAAGCCCTACCTATAAAAAGCTTTATAGTTTACAGTTTGTTGATTAAATTGTGGGAGGCTAAGCCTCGCAGAAGTCATATAAATTAAGGTTTTAATATAATTATTTTAGTGGTTTTTGTGTTAAAGTATTTTAAATTACTCAAATAAAAACAATCTAATGGTAAAAATCTTAGACGGTAAAAAATTATCAGAAGTTATAGCTGGCGAATTGGCTTTAAAAATATCAAAGCTTAAAGTAAAGCCTGTATTGGCTATTATTCAAATTGGAAATGATCCAGGATCAAATAGTTATATAAGTAGAAAGAAATCTTACGGAGAAAAAATTGGAGCAAAAGTTCATCATTTTGCATTGCCGAATAATGTTTCTAATAACTCTCTAATTAAATTTATTAAAGAATTGAATGATAGAAAAGATATTCATGGAATTATTGTTCAACTACCTATCCCAAAAACTTTAAATAAATATGAAATTATGGAGGCTATTGATCACAGAAAAGATGTTGATGGCTTGAATTCAAAAAATACAAATATTCTTTATGAATCTCCATTTGAAAATTCTGATGCAAAAAAAAATCCAAAAGGCTTAGTACCAGCAACAGCAAAAGGTATTATTACTCTTCTTAAAAAAAATAATATTTCACTTGTCGGCAAAAAAGTTTTAATTGTAGGACGTTCCGTTCTTGTTGGTAAGCCAACTGCAATGCTTTTTATTGCAGAAGATTCTACTGTAACTGTCGCTCACACTAAAACAAAAGATCTTGCAAAACTTGCAAAAGAAAGTGACATTATAGTTTCTGCTGCAGGGAAGGCAGGGCTCATTAATAAAAATTTTTTTAGAAAAGGACAAGTAATAATTGATGTTGGAACAAACTCTGTATCTGGTCCAAAGACCATTGAAGAAAGCTCAAAAATTAAAATGGTAGGAGATGTTGATTTTGAAGCAGCAAAAAAAATAGTTTCTGCAATTTCTCCGGTTCCAGGAGGAGTGGGTCCTATGACGGTTGCTTCACTTTTTGAAAATCTGTTTGAGGCGTATAATTTACAGAAGTAGTTTCTAGAATTATAAGTTTAAAAAAATATTATGGACAATCAAATTTTTTCTAATAGTTGGATAAAGTGGGCGGTGTTTACAAGTTTTACAGCTCTTTCTCTTTTTCTTTTGGTAAAAGTAGGAACAGATCTAAAAACTTTTAATCGTGCGGGAGATGAGATCCCCTCAAATACGATCACTGTAACTGGCACTGGCGAGGTTTTTGCATCTCCTGATGTGGCAAGTTTTTCTTTTTCAATTGTTGAGAATGCAAATACTGTTGCTGAAGCGCAAAAGGTAGCAACTGACAAAAATAATAAGGCTATCGAATTTTTGAAATCAAAAGGAATTGATCCAAAAGATATTCAGACAACTGATTACAATGTAAATCCTCGATATGAATATAAACCATGTACCTCAACTTCATGTCCCTCAAGTAGTCTTCCTGTTGGTTTTACAGTAAGTCAGACAACAAGTGTAAAAGTAAGAGATATTTCAATCGCAGGAGATCTTCTTTCTGGTGTAGGTAAAATTGGGGCTTCAAATCTTTCAGGTCTTTCATTTAAAATTGATGATGATCAAGTTTTGAAAGGAGAAGCTAGAGAGAAAGCTATTGCGAATGCAAAAACAAAAGCTCAAATTTTAGCAAAACAACTTGGAGTTTCGCTTGGTAAGGTTACAAATTATAATGAAGACAATGCTCCTATTCCTATGATGTATAGTTCAAAAGCAGAATCATTTGGTATGGGCGGAGCAGCTCCTATGGTTTCTCCTCAAGTTGAAGTAGGACAAAATAAAATTACAGTGAATGTAAGTGTTACTTACAAGATAAATTAATTTTTTTTAAAATCCCCGTTCGCCTAGGCGAACGGGGATTTTTTGTTTCTTGACTTAAAGTTGGTGATTTAAACTCAAAACCTCAAAATTGACAACCTTCTCTAAAGGAGGTAATATGTGATTTATTAACCCCGTAAGGGGTTTTTAAATACCGAAATAAAATATGAAAATCACAGAATATATTAAGGAATCAAAGGCTGAATTGAAGCATGTGAACTGGCCAACTAGAAACCAGACAGCAGTTTTCTCTGGAATTGTGGTCGCAATTTCTGCCGTTGGAGCGATCTATCTTGGTCTTTTAGACTCAGGATTTAAGGTGATAATAGAAAAAGTTTTTGGTTTTTAATCTAATAAAAATATGTCAAAACAAGCAGCAGAAGGAGAAAGAAATTGGTACGCGATCCACACATACGCTGGATATGAAAATGCTGTTGCCAAAAATCTAAAACAAAGAATTGAATCTCTTGGAATGGAAGACAGAATTTTTAATGTAATTGTTCCTACTGAGAAAAAAATTAAAGTAAAAGGAAACAAAAGAATTGAAGAAGAAGAAAAAATTTATCCAGGATACGTTCTTGTTGATATGATCGTAACTGATGATTCTTGGTATGTAGTGAGAAACACTCCTCGCGTTACAGGATTTGTTGGTTCAGGAGTTTTTCCAGTACCTCTAGAAAGCAGAGAAGTTGATGAACTTTTCAAAAGAATGGAGAATAGTACTCCAAAACATAATATTGATCTTGATGTTGATGATGCTGTTATCATTGCCGATGGACCTTTCAAGGATCTTGAAGGTAAAGTTAGCGATGTCGATCAAGAAAGAGGAAAGGTAAAAGTTCTAGTTTCAATGTTCGGTAGAGAAACACCAGTAGAGTTAGATTTCCTTCAGATCAAGAAAATCTAATCAAATCCCAAGCACGAAATCCCAAATCCTAAACAAATTCTAAATATGAAAAATCAAAATTCTAAAATCAATGCTTCTTTGAAAATTGGAATTTTAGATTTTATTAGGATTTAGATATTAGAAATTATAATTTAAACTATAATGGCAAAAAAAATAACAAAAAAATTAAAGCTTATGATTCCAGGAGGGAAGGCTGTTCCTGGACAGCAACTTGGTCCCGCACTCGGAGGAGCCGGAATTAACATTGGAGAATTCGTAAAAAGATTCAACGATGAGACAAAGGATCGTGTTGGAGAAACTGTCCCAACTATCATCAATGTTTTCGATGACAGAAGTTATGCAATGATCTACAAGACAGAACCCGCAAGTCAGATGATCAATAAGATTCTTGGAATTGCAAAAGGCTCAGGTGAACCAAACAAGAAAAAAGTTGGAAAGATCACAAAAGCTCAGGTCCAAGAAATTGCAGAAAAGAAAATGCCTGATCTAAACGCAAAAGATCTAGCCGGAGCAATGAAGATCATTGAAGGAACTTGTAAAAGTATGGGCGTGGATATTATCTAAATTTAAAAATATAAATTTAAAATTTAAAAAACAAAAAACTGCCTTAAGGTAGTTTTTTGTTTTAAGTCCTTTAGATTACTTTAAAATTTTATATTCTAGAAAAATTGTTCCTTGTGGAGTGTGTGATTCCGAAACAAGTTCAAGCTTGCATTCTACATCTTCATTAAATAGGGTAATACCTTTTCCAAAAATAACTGGTTCAACAGTAAGGTAAATTGTATCTACAACACCAGCTTTTAAAAATTTTGTATAAATAGTAGAACCTCCGCAAATAGCAACTTCCTTAAAACCTCGGTCTTCAAGTTTTTTTAATAATGATTCAGGTTCATCATTTGTCATTTCAACACCTTCATATTTTTTTGAACGGGAATAAACGATATTTAATCTATCTTTAAGCGGTCTTCCGAAAGTTTCAAAAGTAGTACTGCCAAAAACAACAACACCGGCTCTTTTGGTTAGTTCAACGAAATGCTTTCTATCGTCGGTGCTATTCCAAGATGTTGAGATCTGGTCTTTGTCTTTAGCTAAAAAACCATCGGTGGTTAGGGCTGCGATAATAAAGCATTTAATCATAGTGAATATATGTTACCAGATTTTTGCAAAATTATCGTGTTATTATGTGAGAATCATTTAAGGAAACTTGGAGAAACGACCTCTCAAGAGGAGGTCCTTTCTCCAAGTTAAAAAATTTATGACCCAAGAAGAAGCCTTATCAATTTTAAAAACTGGAGCCAATGTATTCCTGACAGGAGAACCTGGTTCAGGAAAATCACATACCATAAGAGCGTATGCTGATTATTTAAGATCTCATGGTGTTGAGTCGGCTATTACTGCGTCTACTGGCATTGCTTCTACTCATATCAATGGGTTAACAATTCATTCTTGGTCTGGAATTGGAATCAAAACAACACTCAGTGAGCAGGATTTGGATCGAATTTCTTCGAGTGAATATATTTCCAAAAGAGTTCGAAAAGCTAAAATTTTGATCATCGATGAGATATCAATGCTTTCTCCTGATACGCTTTCAATGGTTGATGCAGTTTGTCGAGAAGTGAAACAGAACAGTGAAGCTTTTGGAGGACTTCAAGTAATTTTTGTAGGAGATTTTTTTCAGCTTCCGCCGATCGCTAAGAAAAATTTTAATGAATATAACCAAGACATTTTTGAGGAAGTTGGAAAAGGAATTTTTGCTTTCGAATCAGGTGCTTGGAAGAGGGCAAATCCCGTTGTTTGTTATTTGTCTGAACAGCACAGGCAAGAAGATAAAGTTTTTTTGGAATTGCTTTCGGCTATAAGAAAAAACTCTTTTAAAGATACTCATAAGAAAATTTTAGATAGAAGAAAAATTAGTTTAGATCATATTTCTCAAAATACGCCGAAACTTTTTTCTCACAACGTTGACGTTGATAGAGTAAATGACGAAATGCTCGAAAAGATCGAAGGAAAATCAGAAACTTTTTCTATGTCTTCAATGGGGCACGACATGCTTGTTTCTATTTTAAAAAAAGGATGCCTTTCACCAGAAAAACTTTCCTTAAAGATAGGTGCAGCAGTAATGTTCACAAAAAATAATTTAAAAGAAGGCTATATGAATGGAACGCTAGGAATTGTAGAAAGTTTTTCGGCTTTTACTCACAATCCAATTATTAAAATTAGAAGTGGAAATTTAATAGAAGCGGAAAGTGCAGATTGGAATGTTGAAGACGATGGGAAAGTAAAGGCTAGAATTAGCCAGCTCCCACTTAGATTGGCTTGGGCTATCACTGTTCATAAAAGCCAAGGAATGAGCTTAGACGAGGCTGTAATGGACCTAAGCAAGGTCTTTGAGTTCGGGCAGGGTTATGTGGCTCTTTCTCGAGTACGCACTCTTTCGGGGCTTTATCTTTTAGGCTTAAATGAAAAGGCTTTAATGGTTCACCCAGATGTTTTCAGTCAGGACATTTTATTTAAAGAAGCCTCAGTTGAAGCAAGAAGTGCATTTAAAAACATGCCGGAGAGCGAACTTAAAATAATTCAAAAAAACTTTTTGCTTTCTTGCGGGGGAACAGTTGAAGCAATTGAACATTCTTCAAAAAGTAAAAAAGAAAAAATTAGCACGCATTCAGAAACTTTGAGTTTGTGGAAAGAAGGGAAGACGATGAAAGAAATTGCCAAAGCGAGAAAATTAAAAGAACGGACTATTTTTGACCACATCGAACATCTTTTTGATAAGAAAGAAATTTCAAGAGAAGAAATTATGAAACTTGCACGACCAAAATTAAAAAAATCCTTGCCCCAAATAAATAAAGTTTTTGAAAAAATAGGAAAAGAAAAATTAACTCCAGTTTTTGAAAAATTCGAAGGAGAATATTCTTATGATGATCTTAGAATTGCGAGAATGTTGTTTAATTAATTTATCCGCACACTAAGTCTGCTCCTGCTTTTTTGTCTTGCTGTTAATTCAACATCTACAGGTAATAAATACTAATAAACATTATCTAAATTTATTTTTTTTAATGAAAAAGCAAGACTGGAGCAGACTTAGTGTGCGGATTTATCTTGTATCTCCAGCACTTTTGATCACATCTCTTTCTAGTCTATCTTTGAGTTTTGCAATATTTTTTTCGGCAATTTCTTGGAAGGGAACATCTAAGTAATTCGAGATAACACTTAGATACCACAAAACATCACCAAGTTCTTTTGTGATCAGTTCTTTTTCTTCAGGAGACATTTTTCCGTCGTTGTTTCGGTAGATCTTTTTAAATTTTTCGGCGACTTCTCCTGATTCACCAACTAAGCCTAGAAGCTTACTTATAAAAGCCATGGAAGTTATCTCGCCTTTGCCTCCAAAGGAATCTGTTTTTAAAGCTTCTTTTTGATATTGATTGAAATCCATATTTTTAGATATTAGCTGAATATATGGCAGAGTATATCAAAAAAATACCTTTGGATTAAATTGTGATAATATATTTGCCATGCAAGCCTTAAATAAAAAACTAGGAGCCCTGCCGAGTCAACAGATCAGAAATCTAATAGAAGCAGGATGTATAAAGGGTTCCAAAGAAGAAAATGTAAAACCATCGTCTCTTGATCTTACTTTGTCTGAAGAAGTATATGAAGTAGAAGGAGTTTTTTTGCCTGAATCTGGAGAAAAAGTGAGAGACCTGCTCTCAAGAATAAAAAGTAAAAAACATAAGATCTCTGATCCTATGTTAAAAAATAAAGTTTACATGGTTAAGCTCAATGAATATTTGAATTTACCAAAATCTGTATATGGATATTGCAATCCAAAATCAACAAGTGGAAGAATTGATGTTCATGTGAGATTGCTTGCAGATGGCGTGCCAAGATACGACTCTGTTTTTCCAGGAGGATACAAAGGAGAATTGTGGATCTCAATTTTGCCAAAAACTTTTAATATCAAAATTTTTGAAGGAATAAGTTTCAATCAGATAAGATTTTTTAATGCAGATACTAGGTTGGGAGATCTGGAGCTCGAACTTATAAATAAAAAATATAAATTAGCTTTTGATCTAAAAGGAAAACAAATCAAAAATATTGATAATTTAATGCGTGATCATGACGGCTCTCTACTTTTGACAATTGATCTGAGTCAAAAATTGTTGGGTTATGAAGCAAAACAAACTGATAAAATTTTGGATCTTTCAAAAATTAATTTTTATGACTGGAAAGATTTTTTCACTCCAATTTTAAGAAACGGTGAATATATTTATTTGAAACAAAATTCTTTTTATATTCTTTCAACTGCTGAGTCTATTCGCATTCCTCCAAATTTTGCTTGTGAAATGGCTTCGATGGATGATAGAAATGGCGATTTTAGATCACATTATGCCGGTTTCCTAGACCCAGGATGGGGTTGGGGAGAAGAGGGAGAAGGTAAAGGAAGACCTTTTACTTTGGAAGTTAGGCCTTTTGAAAATTTAGCAGTCAGAAATTCTCAGCCGATTGCAAAGATCAGATTTGAAAAATTAGCTGAAGAGCCTGAGCAGATTTATGATGCTATTTCTTCAAACTATCTAGTCCAGACAGGACCAAAACTAGCAAAACATTTTAAATAATTAGTTTATTCCGACGAGTGAGAGACGGCGCGAAAGGTGAGCGAAGCGAAACTTTTCATGACGTCCGAGCGAAGTCGGAACAAAGGGTAAATACCCCGCCCCTTGGGGCGGATTAAGTACGAGCAAAGCGAGTTCTGGTATTTAATACCTCTGTCTGCTTGCTGCGAGGAACTTTATTTTTTGTGCCAAAAATACGTTGCTAAATATGTCTAAATTTCCTTTAGGGCGGTCTAAAAGGTTTTAGACCGCCCTAAATGGTTAAAATTTAAACAGCGATTGGAGCCTTGATTGAAGGATGTGGGTCGTAATTTTCTACAACCATGTCTTCTAAAGTAAAATCAAAAAGATCTTTTACATTTGGATTTAATTTCAATGTAGGAATATTTTTTGGTTCTCTTGATAGTTGCTCGTTTACTTGGTCAAAGTGATTTGAATAAATGTGTGTGTCACCTCCAGTCCAAACAAAAATTCCTGGTTTTAATCCTGTAACTTGGGCGATCATCATTGTAAGAAGGGAGTAAGAAGCAATATTGAATGGAACACCAAGAAAAGTATCACAGCTTCGCTGGTATAGTTGGCAAGATAATTTTCCGTTTGAAACAAAGAATTGAAACAAACAATGACAAGGAGGAAGTCCTGCCTTTGCCATTTCCTCAATATCTGAAGGATTCCATGCACTAACAATTATTCTTCTAGAGTCTGGATTATTTTTTATTGTCTCGATTGCAAGAGAGAGTTGATCAATTTCTTTTCCTTCGGGAGCGATCCATTTTCTCCATTGTTTTCCATAAACAGGTCCAAGGTCTCCCCATTTTTTTTCAAATTCTTCATCAACTAAAATTTTATCTGTAAATTCTTTTAGTCCAGTTTTCCATTCCTCACTGTCTGTTTTTGGAATTGGTAAATTATTTGCTTTCAAGTACCACTTAAAAGGCCATTCATCCCAAATATGATTTCCGTAATTTAATAGAGTTTTTAATTTTGTATCTCCTTTGATAAACCAAAGAAGTTCTGAAGCCACTAATTTGAAAGGAACTTTTTTTGTTGTAAGAAGGGGAAATCCAAGACTTAGATCAAATTTCATTTGGGTTCCAAAAACAGAGGTCGTTCCTGTGCCTGTACGGTCGGATTTTTTCTCACCCTCAGATAGAATTTTTTTAAGAAGATTGAGATATTCAATATCAAATGGATTTTGCATGCTTTTTTATATTAAGTTTAAGATTTTTAAACGCCCTCCTTATGATGTATTATATACTTAATTTAAGAAATTCCGTTGTGTTGTATTATCAAATAAAATCCGATCTCAATGAATCCCGCACTAGAAAATGGCATAGTTCTCCATTTGTGAGATTGGGATTCTGGTTTAAAATATAAATATAGTTTTGCAAAACACAACTAATAATTTATTAGAATAATAAGAAAATGGCGAACAAATAATGCCATTTTTCAGTGACCGGATGAAAGACAAACAAATAGAAACTCTTATAAAGAATGAAACTAAAAGACAGAAATCTGTTATCAATCTTATTCCTTCAGAAAATTATGTTTCAAAAGATGTGTTAACTGCGCTTGGAAGTATTTTTGATAATAAATATGCCGAGGGTTATCCTACAAAAAGATATTATGGCGGACAAAAATATACGGACCAATTAGAATTACTTTGTCAGGACAGAGCAAGGAAAGCCTTCAAGCTTTCAAAAGATCTATGGCATGTAAATGTTCAACCTCATTCTGGTTCTCCAGCAAATCTTTCAGTCTATCTTGGACTGGTTCCACTTGGTGGAAAAATTATGGGAATGACTTTAACTGCCGGAGGTCACTTAACTCACGGACAAAAAGTTTCTATTACTGGAAAAGTTTGGCAACAAGTTCCATATGGAGTTGATCCAAAAACAGAAAGATTAGATTATGTTGCTCTAAAAGAATTAGCAGTAAAAGAAAAACCAGCTCTTATTGTTGCTGGTTTTACTGCTTATCCTCAAATGGTTGATTTCAAAAAATTTAGAGAAATTGCAGATGCTTGCGGAGCGTTTTTGATGGTAGATATGTCCCACTTTGCAGGATTGGTTGCAGGTGGCGTATATAATTCTCCATTTGAATATGCAGACGTTGTGACAACAACAACTCACAAAACTTTAAGAGGTCCAAGAAGTGCAATTGTTTTTTCTAGAAAAGATAAAAAAATTGGAGAAAAAAATATTTCTGATCTGATCGACAAAGCAGTTTTTCCTGGTCTTCAGGGAGGTCCTCATCTTGGACAAATCGCAGGCGTTGCGGTTGCTCTAAAAGAAGCAGCTACTCCAGCATTTAAACAATATGCAAAACAAGTTAAGAAAAATGCTAAAGCTCTTGCTGATGAACTAATGAGATTAGGCTGGCATGTTGTTTCAGGAGGAACAGATTCTCATTTGGTTCTTGTAGATACTTGGATGAATGGCTCTAGAAACGCCAATGGTGTTGGCGGAATTTCTGGAAAAGAAGCTGAAGCAAGACTTGAGAAAAATGGAATCATTTGCAATAAAAATACAATTCCATCAGAGACTAGAAGTCCGTTTGATCCATCAGGAATTAGACTTGGAAGCCCTGCCGAAACTACTCGAGGTAAAAAAGAAAAAGATTTTGTGAAGATCGCACAGACGATTGACAAAGTACTAAGAAAATAGCATTATCATCGCAGATTTTCTCTTTAAAAACTTACGAAAACCATTCTCCACAGCGAAAAACTTTTTTAAGAAAGTTTTTCGCTGTGGAGAAACCTTTGGCCAATCCAATACAGTAAAAAAATTAGAAAAAGAAAGGTATTTGGTAATGAATATAACTGAGATCGGTAAAATCATTGGAATGATTGTGGAGATGCTAATAACCCTCCCAATGGAACAGCTCGAAACAATCCATAAACTTTTGGAGAAGTTGACGAGCGAAGCAGATGACAGCGGGCAAATGTGTTCTAAGGAACTGAAACATTTCGTCGCCGGAGATCCTTGTTGGGTGAAGAGGGAAAGTTCCCAAAAGCTCAATGTAATTTCTCCTGTGGAACCTGGTGAATCGATTGATGGATACGAATTCGTTCGTCGGTCTGCATTCGTTGCTCGAGAATTGGGTATGAAATTGCTTGATGAGACAGATTACGACTTCTATAGACGAGAAGAGAATTGGGCTCTGTTAATCTTGTTGGCTTCTGGCGACAAAGATGTCCATTTTATTCAGGAATCGGAAAATGGACCAAAAATATATTGTCTCAACCGCAATGACCAACGCTGGGATGAGATTCCTTGCAATATAGACACCAATAGTTTTTTTGACAGGGACATTGTTGCTGTTGCAGAACTTTGAGTTTTCGTAATCCTCGCACTCGTTTGCGGGGATATTTTTTTATATGGGCACAGGATATATAATGAACCTATGGAAAAATTCACTACTGGGAAATTTATTGTCATAGAAGGCACAGACGGTTCTGGAAAAACTACTCAGACCGAAGCTTTATTGCATAGATTAAAAAAAGAGGGGATTGAATCAGAATCGGTCAGATTTCCTCAATATGAAAAAAATCTTTTTGGAAATTTAATCCGTGAATGTCTCGATAGCAAGCACGGAGATTTTATTTCTCTTGATCCAAAAATTGCATCTGTACTTTATGCTTGTGACAGGTTTGAGACAATTTCTAAAATAAAAAAATGGTTGGATGATGGAAAAGTGGTTATCGCAGATAGATATGTTTCTTCAAATCAAATTCACCAAGGAGGAAAGATAAAAGATGAAAGAGAAAGAGCAAAATTTTTAGATTGGCTTGGAGCAATGGAATACGACACTTTAGGTGTCTTAAAGCCGGATATAGTTCTTTATCTTGATGTACCTTTTGAGATATCGCAGCAACTTATTTTAAACAGAGTGGGAGTGAAAGATCTTGCTGATTCAAATTTTGAATATTTAAAAAATTCTAAAGAAGCAGGTGAATACATGTTAGCGCGTGAAAAATTTTGGACAAGAATAAGTTGTGCCCCAGAGGATAAATTGCTTTCTATTGATGAAATATCGGAAATAGTTTGGAAAAAGGTCTCCGAAGTGCTTAAATTGAAATAATGAAAGAAGTTATTAAAAAAGAAATAAATAAAGCAGTTAAGGAACTTTTTCAAAAAGAGGTTTCTTTTTCTATTGAATATCCAGAAAGTAAGTTTGGGGATTATTCTTCAAATGTGGCTTTTTCTCTTTCAAAAGATCTAGGATCAAATTCTAGAGAAGTGGCTCAAAAAATTGCGGATTATTTTAATAACAATTTTAAGACCTTTAAAAAAGTTGAGGTAGCTGGTCCTGGTTTTTTAAATTTTTTTCTTGCAGATAAAATTTTTACAGACAACGTAGCTTCAATTTTAAAACTCAAGAAAAAATACGGACAGAGCAAGATAAACAAAGGTAAAAAAATCATTGTTGAATATTCTTCGCCAAATATTGCTAAGCCTTTTACAGTAGGGCATTTACGATCAACTATTATTGGAGATGCACTTGCAAATATTTTAGAATTCTCGGGAGCAAAAGTAATTCGAGATAATCATCTTGGAGATTGGGGGACACAGTTTGGAAAAATGATCGTGGCTATAAAAAAATGGGGAGATATTTCAAAAATTAAAAAATCTAGCCAACCCGTAAAAGATCTGGTATCTTTGTATGTAAAATTTCATGAAGAAGCAGAATTAGATAAAAATCTCGACGATGAAGCAAGAGGTTGGTTCACAAAATTGGAAAAGAAAGACAAAGAAGCTGTCAGGCTTTGGAAACTCTGCATAGATCTATCTTCAAAGGAATTTGAAAAAATATATAAGCGACTAGGAATTTCTTTTGATACAACTGTTGGAGAAAGTTTTTTTAATGACAAGATGAATCCTATTGTAGAAGAAGCTGTTAAAAAAGGAATTGCAAAAGTAAGTGAGGGAGCAACCCTAGTTTTTTTTGAAAAAGACTCGCCCAATGGCGAGACAAGTAAATATCCGCCACTCATGCTTTTGAAAAGTGATGGTTCTTCTTTGTATGCGCTCCGCGATCTAGCGACCGATACTTGGAGAAAGAAAAAGTATGGAAAAGATTCTGTCATTATTAATGAAGTTGGAATGGAACAATCTCTTTATTTCAAACAACTTTTTGAAACAGAAAAACTTTTGGGAATTTCAAATGGTAATGATCGTTTTCATATTGCCCATGGGCTGTATAGTTTTAAAGAAGGAAAGATGAGTACCAGAAAAGGGAATGTTATTTGGTTAGAAGAAGTGCTCGAAGAAGCCAAAAAACGTGCAGAAGTATTTAATAAAGATGTTGCTGAAGAAGTAGGAATTGGAGCAATAAAATTCAATGATCTAAAGCGCGATTCAACTAAAGAAATTATTTTTGATTGGGACGAGATTCTAAATTTGGGAGGGGATTCAGGTCCATACCTACAATATTCTTCTGCTCGAGCGTATTCAATTTTGGAAAAAGCAAAAAATAAACCTAAAGCTGTTGTGCCAAAAGATTGGACAACAAGTGATGTAGAAAAACTTCTTACACGATTTAGTGAAGTCGCAGAAAGATCTGCTCTAGATCTAAAGCCAAATCAGTTGGCGTTGTATCTGCTTGATTTAGCTGGAGCATTTAATAATTTTTATACGCACAACAAAATCATTGGAAGTGGTGAAGGAGAAAAATATAGATTGGCAATTACTGAAGCATTTAGAACAGTACTAACAAACGGACTAACTTTGCTTGGTATCAAGGCTCTGAAAAAAATGTAGTCAAAAAAAACCGCGAGGCTAAACCTCAAGAATTTTTAGAGGTTTAGCCTCGCGGTTTTTTCGCTGTGTTATAATTTTTGAATCGGAGTTAAAAATTAATTAAATAAATTATGAAAATTTTTTGTATGTCAAAATGCCATCATGGTAAAAAAACAGCAATTTTATTTTTTAGAGTGATTGTTGGAATAGTTTTCTTATCTCATGGATATCAAAAACTTTCAAATATGGATCAAACAGTTCAGTTTTTTAATATGTTGCATTTTGGTTCATTTTTAGCTCACTTAGTTGCATGGATAGAAACTCTTGGAGGTGTTGCACTTATTCTTGGAATCTTTATTCCAGTTTTTGCTCCGTTGCTTGCCATTGTTATGGTTGTTGCAATTCTTTCATTAAAAAGAAATGAGATAAGTTTTAATGGTTTTGGAAAAGCAGAATTTGAATTCGTTCTTCTTGGTTCAACTTTGCTTTTGTCTTCTATGAGATCAGGAGTCTGTTCTCTTTCAAAAATTTGCGGATGTAAATGCCATATAGAAGAAGGGAAATCCTGCGGAATATGCAAATTCAAAGGTTGTGAAAAACATTCTGAAAAAACATGTAGTTAATAATAGGTGATAGATAATAAATAGCAAAAAAACAGAAAACAAAAAAGTCGTTCGTCCGCCTAGGCGGACGAACGACTTTTGTTTTAGTGATGCTCTGTATCATTGAATTTTTTTAAATATTTTGCTTAGAGACTTAACCTCTAAGTTACGGAGTAATCCAACTTGGGGGTCAGACCCCCAAGTTGGAAGAAATTAAATGTTTTCCCCAAAGAAAAAAATCTCATCGAACTTTTTATATATATGTATGATAAAATATAAATATTCTCCATGTATTTTAGTACAAAAATTAAATCAAAATTTCTTTTTCTTGCAACAATCTTTCTCATCATTTTTTCCGTACCTTTTGCATCAAATACATATGCTACAAGCGGAGTCCCTTCAACCATCTCATACCAAGGACACCTCACAGATTCAGGGGGTAACCTACTCGGTGGAGCAGGTACACCTTACTACTTCAAATTCTCATTCTGGGATTCATCTACAGTAGGATTAGGTACAAAACTCTGGCCAGCAACTTCTCCTTCTTCTGTACCACTAACAGTCAGACAAGGAGTATTCAATGTA
>Ga0172379_10005762_pt1 | contig 17109 bp, 3 predicted proteins | sample GrowelOW334metaG_FD_119756 | JGI IMG/M metagenome (GOLD analysis project Ga0172379, IMG submission 119756) | Groundwater microbial communities from an aquifer near a municipal landfill in Southern Ontario, Canada - Groundwater well OW334 metaG | ecosystem: Environmental > Aquatic > Deep... | reverse complement strand
CGCCTCGGCGCGCCCTGCCCCCGCCAATTGCGCGACGAGGACGTCGTCATAGACCGGTCCATTCCCATATCCGCCCATTGCATATAGGCGCCCGCCCGCCACCATTCCACCTACGCCGTAGCGCCCGCTCGGCAAAGCCGCGCTCGAAGTCTGCCAGGCGTCGATCTGTCCCTGGCTGCCGCTGTTCGCGTAATACACCGCCGCGGACAGCTCCCCGGAGACGTCGTTGCCGCCCATCACATAGAAAGTCCCATCGCCCGCCGCCATCCGCGGATTCGCGAACCCTTGCGGCAGCTGCGCGGTCTGCTGCCAGGCGCCCAGCGCCCCATCAGGACCCGCCTCGCTGTACCAGACCTCGGAACGCGAGCTCTGTCCGCAGCCGCGCGTGCCGCCGGCTGCGTAGACGCGGTTCCCCGTTCCTGCCGCGCCGAAGAATGCCAGATCCTGCGCCATGGCCGTGGTCGCCAGCCACGGAGCATCCGACAGGCCCGACTGCGGATGGCACAGACCCTGGCTGCACGGCACGGCGTAGTACGCTTCCGCGTGCGTCGCGCAATCCTCGGTATAACCGCCGTAGACGTAGACCCGTCCGCTCAACAGCACGGCGCCGAAGCCGCTGCGAGCGCCCCACGGCATGTCCGGCAGGGGAGTCCATGCGCCCAAAGAGCCGTCCGCCTGGACATCCGCATAGTAGGATGCGGCGAACCCGCCGCCGTAGCCCGCGCCTCCCAGAACATAGATCCGCCCCTGCGCATGGATCAGATTCACGCGCATGTTCACTTGAGGCAGCGGCGTGGTCGCGGTCCACGGACCCAGGCGCCCATCCGGAAGGATCGAGGCGAAATACACGCTGCTCCTGATCTGTCCTGCGACACCGCCGCCGGCGACGTAGACGCGTCCGCCGGCTTCCACGACGCCCATGCTGAAGAGTCCTTCAGGCAGAGGCACGGAGGCCTGCCAAGCGCCCGGTTCGCCCGCTCCGTACCAACGGATCTGCGCAGGAACAGAAGACGCGTCGAGCAGAAGGCGGATGCTCTCAGGCAGGAGGCCCGCGCCCTCATCCGCATAAGTTGCAGTCAGAATGGCCGAAGCAGTCGAAAGCATCGCCCCAGCCGCAGGCGAGGTGATTGCGATCACAGGGCCCTGCGCGTCGGCCACGAAAGAGGCCGTGTGCACGGACTCTACGTTGCCGACAAGGTCCGCGCTCCGGTACTGGACCGTGTGCTCGCCCGCAGTAAGGGTGAAGGGCGTCGTATAGGAAAGGTACGCGCCGCCGTCGATGCTGTAGGAACTGTACGCCACGCCCACACCAGCCAAGTCCCCGACCGTGCGCGAGTCATCCACAACCGTGAAGCTGATCGGCGTGGCCGCGTTCACATAGTTCACGCTGCCGGGGATACCGCCCGCACCCAGGACCAAGCTCGTGCGCGGGGCAAGGATGTCTGGCTCATGAGAAGCCTGCGCAGGCAGGCCAAGGAGACCGTAGATGGAAGCCAGGCTGCTCAATTGCACCGAGATGGTCTGCGCTGCCTCATCCAAGGCCTGCGGAGACACTTTCACCATGCCCGTCTCCGGAACGTAGTGGTAAACTGCAATGTCCGCCGGGGTCAGTCCCAGCGCGCTCAAGGACTCAGCCGAGTAGCGGAACGTCAAGGTAGCCGGCGGAACGAACGTGGTGCTCTCCGGTCCGAGCTCATAAATGGAGCTCACAGCGAGCAATCCCTGCGAGGTCGCCGTAGCCAGGACCACCGAACCGGGCGCCTCGATCGTGGACAAGGATAGCGCCGAAACAGGCACCCCAGCGGAGAAGTCCATCTCCGAGCGGCCATCCGCCAAGAGCGCACCCCGCGCCAAGCCCGCCACATTGCTCAACGGCGACCACAGCCCGCCCGCACCCTGACTACGGATAGCCGCGTAGAATCCGCCCACCCCAAGTCCCTCTACCACGGCCGACTGCGGCTGACCCGCAGCAGCAGGCGCAGGCGCGGCCAAGGCTGTCCCGGACGCAAAATTCCCAGCATTGAGCGCATAGGTCGCCCAGCGCAACTCATAGCTCGCCGCATTCGCCGGAGCAGTCCAAGCCAATGTCACGGACGAAGGATAGACCGCTGAAACTACAAGGTCTGTAACCGTCTGCGGCACAACAGCGTGCTCGATGGTGAATGCCTGCGGCAGAATCCCGCTTCCCCCGTCCGGGTTCATGGCCAACACATCCCACGCACCCGACAAACGGTCAGCGAAATCAAATCGCCCGCTCGCGTGGCCGCCATCCGAAATTAGGATAGATCGCGCATCGACCTTCATGTATGGATGGGTGTAAAGCTCTACGCTGCTCAACAAGCCGCCGAGCGCCTGCCCATCGCCATCGTCTTGCCCACCCACAAGCAACACTCTGCCGTCCAAGAGAGTCGTCGCGGTATGGAATGAGCGACGTCCAGATATTAAGACACGGGACCACGCGCTTGTCTTTGGATCGAACATCTCTCCGCTATCCGCGCCGAACAACATGCCGCCATCCTGTCGATCTCCACCAACGATCAAAACCTTGCCGTCCAGCAGCAATGCCGCAGTATGCGCGCAGCGATTGAACGCCACGGACGCGGTGGGAGTCCAACTATCGGAGATCGGATCGAATAATTCCGCACCGCGAGTCCGATTCCCAGACCACTGCCCGCCAAAGACCATCACCCGCCCATCGTCGAGGAGAGTCGCCGTATGCTGACTATCCCGCCTTTCGTTCATGTTTGTCGGCGACCAACTCCCTGTCTGCGGGTCGAAAACCGAAGCATTGCCGACGTCCTGTCCGCCGACAACAAGGACCCTGCCGTCCTGCAGTAATGTCGCTGTATTCCCCCATCGGGGATTCGGAGTTCCCGTCAAGCCAGTCCATTGAGCAACGACCGGGTCATAAAATTCAAGCGTAGCGGCATTGCCGTCAGTATCTCTGCCGCCGATGGCAAGAGCCCGCCCATCCTTCAAAAGAGTCAGCGTCAGCTCTGAGCGTGCGGCATGCATATCCCCAGCGCTCTGCCAGGTGTTCGCGGCAGGATCATAAATCTCAGCCGATGCCAGGTTCACCCCAGCGTTGTCGCCTCCAGCCACCAAGACCCGCCCGTCTGCAAGCAGCACCGCCGCGTGACTCATGCGAGGGGAATTCATCGGAGCAGCAGCAACCCATGAGCCCATCGCGGGATCGAATATCTGGACTTCCGCCAACTGGCCGTTGTCTCCTCCGCCGCCGCAGACCAGCACCCTCCCATCTTTCAGGCGAACGCTTACATGGCCGGCACGCGCGCTCGGAAGAGCACCTGCCTCCGACCATACTCCGCCCGAAGACCCGTTCCACCTGGAGAGCGCGAACTTCATGTCAGGAGCAAATCCTGCCCCCTCGATATTCACGTCGATTGTTCCGATGTCATATCCGGATGTTGGAGAGATGGATGTCACGCTGACCGTACTGCGCGCCATGACGACATTGCTCAGCAGAGATCCCATCCCCCCGAGGCCTTGGCTGCGCATAGCGGCATAAAAAGGCGGTCCCTCCATGCGATCGACTGTAAAATTCTGCGTTTCACCGGGATTCGCCGACGTTGGGACAAGAGCTTGGGCCCCGGCACCGAAGCTCGTCGCATCCAACGGATAAGTGGCCCAGCGAACCTCATAGCTCACAGCGCCGCCCGCAGGCACTGTCCAAGACAAATTCACGCCGGAAGCCTGCACCCCTGCGACCCTCAAATCGCCTGCAGCGCTCGGGATCACCGCGCCCCCTTCGAGTTTCCCATTCCCGCCGTCAGGATTCACGGCAACGACATCCCACGCTGCGCCCATTGGCCGACCCGCCGTATAGAACCTCGCGCTTGCATGCGCATCGTCCGAAACCACGACATTTTCCGCAGGCAACCGCATGCGCGGATGCGCGTATATCCCCGCCTCCATCTGCCTCGATTGGCTGTTGAATCCCCAGAACAACACTCTCCCGTCGGACAGTTCCACTGCCGCCTTCTCCGGCACGACGCCTTCAAGCCAACTGACTTCCTCGGACGACCATGCCTGAACATTGGGATCGAATATCCGTACCGGCCCCGATCCGGACGTGGGAGAGGGCCAAGACATAAGTCGGCCATCGGGAAGGCGGCAATAGGAGGCCGCAGGCCCGCCGATATTCGTCCACTGCCCGCTCAGCGGATCGAATACTTGTCCGTTGAGGAACACTTTCCCATCTTGGAGCAGCAACGCGGGATTCCCCTCCGCGGACGGCGATGGGACCGACGCTGACCATTGTCCTGAAACTGGATCGAAAACAGAAGAAGAATCGTCGCCAATGATAAGCACCCTCCCATCCCTCAGAAGAATCCCACTCGGCTGCGCGGCGGAGAAGGGAAGCGGAGGAGAGTCTCCCCAGCCGCTGAACGCAGGATCATAGATTTCCGCGGCATTGGATCCCTCCGTCCCCCAATTCGAACGACCGCCGGCGACAAGGACCTTGCCGTTCTTTAATGCGACTGCCGCATGACCGCGCCTGGGCGTGCGCATATCTCCGACGCGACGCCATTCATCGGTATTTGGGTCATAGATTTCCGATGAAGAATAGATATCTCCATTCTCCATCCGATCGCCGCCGGCGACCAGGACTTTCCCGTCTTTAAGAAGCGTCACGGAATGCCCGCCGAGATGTCCGTCGGTATTGCCGGGCAAAGGGATCTGGGGAGTCAGTGTCCACACGCCTGTTTGCGGCACAAGGATCGCCGCAGGTCCGACGCGCTCTCCATATTCGGCTGATCCGCCGCAGACAAAGACCCGCCCGTCTTTCAATTCGACGCCAGGCCCGGGAACAATCGCGGGCAAGATTGGGTCCTGTGTGCTTGTCCACGTGCCAAGCGCGGAGCCATTCCACCGGGACAGCATGAATCTCGTCCCAGTTCGGAAGCCGCTTCCCTGGATATTGACCGCGGAAATCTCTTCGCCCTCGTATCCACCCGTCGCGGAGATCGCAGTCACCGTCGGCGGGATAATCTCCTGAACCGGCGCCTGCTCGATATTGAAGCCCTGCGCCAGGACAGCGGAACGGCCGTCGGGAACCTGCACAGCCACGTCCCATGTTCCTGTCGAACGATCCGTCAGTTCGAAGCGCCCGCTCAACTGCGCAGGACCGGCGACATTCACGCCTGTCGCTGAAATACGCGCTGCGTCATTGAAAAGCCAGGCAGTTGAGAATACGGACCCAGCACCATCTCCTCCGGCGAAGAGTATGCGGCCATCGCCCATCACCGTCGCAGTATGATCGGCTCTCCCATCACCCACGAATTCAGGCGCGGACCATCGTCCCGAAGCCGGATCGTAGATTTCGACGGTATTTGCCCGGCCATCCTGACCATCTCCCTCACCCCATGCCGCCAGGACCCGGCCGTCAGAGAGCAATGTTGCCGTATGACGCGACCGAGCGGCGGACATCGAAGCCGCGAGTGTCCACTGTCCCATACCAGGATCGTATATCTCAGCGCCGGAACTCGGAGCGCCATTTTCCCCGCCGACGACAAGAATCTTCCCGTCCAGAAGCGATGTCGCGCGATGTCCGCCTCGGGAGGAAAGCATTGCCCCCGTATTGGCCCAAGAATGATTCGTCGGATCAAAAAGCAACGCCCGGCCAGTATACATCCCCGCGCTATTCAGGAACCCACCGGTGACAAGCACTTTCCCTTCGCGCAACAATGTCGCGGAATGTCCGCTCGACAATTCTTCCTGCAATCCCGCATCGGACCAAGTCCCCGCGACAGGGTCGTATAATTCCGCCATCACGGAAGCGGTCTCTCCGCCGACGACGAGAACCTTCCCGTCCGGCAAAGCCGTAGCCGTATGCCGGGAATGCTCGCCGAGCATATCCGTCGTTGGAGTCCACGAATTCGTCACCGGATTATATAGCTCGGCTGTTTTCTGGAACGTCTCGATCCAGTTCCCCGTATCGGGATCCGAAAAAGCAGTATACCCGCCGGCCACAAGGATCCGTCCGTCCGGCAACAAGGTAGCGGCATGCTGAGCACGAGGGATTCCCATCGGCGAGACAGAGGTCCAAAGCTCGACGCCCGGATCATAGATCCAAACATCCGCAGACGCCGCTCCGTCAAAACTGAATCCTCCGCAGAGAAGGATACGTCCATCACGCAACCGTACTGATGCATGCTGGTATACGGGAATCGGCAGATCGCCTGCCTGGGCCCAAGTCCCGGTCGTATAGGATGTTTCGCGCGATAACGCCAGCCGCGTCCCAGGCTCGAAGCCGCTGCCGGACACCGTCACATCCACGCCGCCCAGATTGTAGGAGCTCGAAGGCGTTATGCCGTGGACCGCAACGACCGTCACCGGAGCGTAGATGAAGTTGCTGGACAGGGAAACGAGTCCCTGCGCGCTCCGGCTGCGCAGCACCCCATAGAAGACCGGCACGCCGGAAACGTCCACGCTCGCAGTCTGCTGACTGCCGACGCTGGAGGGCGCGGGCATGGCGGCTTGCCGTGCCTGGGGATAATTCCAAGCAGCCAGCGGATAGGTCGCCCAAAAGAGTTCATAGGCCGCAGCGCCTTGCGGCACGGTCCAAGACAGGCTCAACTGGCCGTCCTGGACTCCGGTCACTGCAAGATCGCCTATGGACTGAGGCGCAACCGCATGTTCGATGGTGAAGGCCTGCGCAAGAGCGGCCGTGCGGCCATCTCCCGTGCGCGCCTGCAGGTCCCAAACCCCTGGATTGCGTCCGGCAAGAGCGAGGGATCCCTTCAGGTTTCCGTCATTCTGGACAACGACATCCTGAGCAGGGATCCGGGAGACATTGTCATATAACCATGGCCTGAACGAACTTTGACCCGAGGCCCCATCATACTCGTAGGCCAAAGCCATCACGCGGCCATCCGCAAGACTTGTGACAATGGGATTCGCGGGATAAGGGGATACATCCACAGAATGAGACCATGTCCCTATCACAGGGTCGTATATCTCAAAAAACTCGGGCCCATCCTGTATGCCGCCGGAAACCAAGAGCCTGCGGTCCGGTAGAATCGAGATGTGATGATCGGCACGACGAACGCTCATCGGCGCAGCAGAGGTCCACTGGTCTTTGACCGGGTCATAGATGTCCACGTTCAAAAGATTGCGCGGAGATCCGGTCAACTGGATCCCGCCGCAGACCAGGACGCGGCCATCCTCCAGGCGTACTGCGGCATGGTTCCTCCGATGCGGAAGCAGGTCCGCCACGGGAGTCCAAGCATTTGCGACAGGATCGAAGATATAGGCGCCCGCATAGGGGGTATTAGAGCCGATCAAATGTGCATAACCACCCACGACCAATACGCGGCCGTCCTTCAATAAAGTAGCGGTATGCGTTCCGAACTGCTCAGGCGCAGTGGCAGCCTCGGTCCAAGTCTTGCTGACCGGGTCGTAGATATCCGCATTCCCACCGGCAGAGTTATAGTTCCCATTCCCCCCCAGGATGAATACGCGGCCATCCGGCAAGAGCGTCGCTGTTGGGCGCGATGCGCTCCATCTGCCGCCGCTACTCACGGTCCAAACATTGCGGACAGGGTCATAAATCTCCGCGTAGCCTGGAGGCGCGGGATCGTCCGAGGAGGATCCCCCCGTAACAAGGACCGTCCCATCCTTCAACAGGATGGCAACAGCTTCGCGCCGCGGAGTCGGGATCGGAGCGAATTCCATCCAGTGCTCAGTCACAGGGTCGAATGCCGGCACTCGATTCCGATATAAATCATCTGCTTCCCCGATCATCAGGACGCGGCCATCCGCAAGGGTGACCAACGTCGGTTGCCCGATGGCCCAAGCAGGATCCGTAGTGCGGGACAAGCTGCCTGAAAGCGGCAGATCTTGCCGCGCCAATTCGAACGTGCTTCCAGGCCCGAATCCACTGCCGTAGACATCGACCGGCAATGAGGCGACATCATACCCGGACGACGGCATGAGAGAGGAAACGTTCATCGGCCCCTGCACCGTCAAGTCCACGAACTGGACGGCCTCGGAGTTCCCGGCCATGTCCGTGCTGAAGAATCGCAGAGCATGTTCGCCCACAGACAAGGTGAACGGTCCCGCATATGCGATGTAGTCGCCGCCATCCACGCCATAGGAAGTAGACTGAACGCCTGCGCCGGCCATATCCCCAACAGTACGGGAATCATCCTCGACCGAGAAGCTCAACTGCGTCTCGGGTCCGACATAAACGCGGCCTGCCGCTGTGAAAGAAGAACTGGCGACGAACCCTGTCCGCGGAGCAAGGATATCCGGCGGTATCTGGACAGAGAAGACCGAGCCCGCCGCAACGGACTCTCCTGAAGAATCTTGCGCAGATACCTGAACGGAATGTTCCCCCTCTATCAGCGCCGTCTCCGGCAGATAGCTCAGCAAGACGCTCCCGGATTCGATGGGAGCGGAAAGTACCTGGTCTGAATCCTGTCCTGCGCCATGTCCTCCGAAGACAAATATCCTGCCCGCATACTCCGCGACAGCCATGCGAGCCATGCCTGTGGAGAGCCGGTTGTCCACATCCTCCTGCCACGGCTGCATGCCCGCGCCCTCATCTAGGCGCGCATAATAGATATTGCGATAAGCAACACCGCCATTTAAATACGATCCGCCCATCGAATAGAGATAGCCGTCCGAGACCCAAACGCTATTTTCAGCCACTGGGCTCGGAAGAGACGGTCGCTCCATCCAGGAGCTCAGTTCTCCATTCTCGCCGATGATCGCGCCATAGACCTTCGCAGTACGATCCGTACGTTCGACGCTCGCGATATCGCCGCCCACGAGATATATCCAGCCGTCATAGGAAGCAACGCTCATCAACCGCTCTGCCTGCGGCATGGAAAGCGTCTGCTTCCAAGGAGCAGATGTCTCGCCGGTATCTGGATGGCAGAGCCCCGCGGGGCATATTCGCGAATAGAAGACCGTATTCGATGAAGAAGTCCGGGACCCCCCGCCTCCAAGCCAGTAGAGATATTCGCCGGAGGAAACCAACCCAATGTTGCTCGCATCGGAGGGGATGGATATCCCATCCCACTCCCCGATGGAACTGTCCTCTTGGATATCCGCAAAGTAGACGCGATAGGTCGGAGTGTTAGGCAGGCCGGTAATAAGGGTATTCCCTCCGCTTACATATATCCGTTTACCCGCCCGTACGACCTGGGGAGAGATCAGCCCGAGCGGAAGCGAACGCGCCTGCATCCATGCCCCGACAGTCCCATCCATGCCGAGCTCCGCGTAGCGGACCTCCGCGGACAAGGCTCCTGCCGCATACCCCCCGAACAGATAGACCCGGTTGCCGTAGGTCATGGCCGTCATCCCGCTGATCGGCGCGGGCAGAGTGGCGACCCTCTGCCAAGGAGCCAGCCCCGATCGCGCGGTAACCGTCGCCCCTACCGGCGATCCATCCAAGGACATGTGGGCCATCTCCGGCGATACGCCGAAAGCGATGTCCTCCACCGTCGCGCGGATCTGCGGATAATGCGTATCCACAGAGGAGCCCGCCGTCGGGCTTGCGATGGTGATGTCCGGACCCCGCGCATCCACGATGAAGAACATCTCACGGACAGACTCCACGTTCCCAGCACGATCCGTGCTGAAATAGCGGATCCTGTGCGCTCCCAAGACAAGACTGAAAGGAGTCGAATATCGGCTATAGGCACCGCCATCCAGGCTGTACGAGGTATGCGCGACACCGACTCCAGCGAGATCTCCGACCGTGCGCGAATCATCGAGGACAGCGAAACTCAATTGCGCATCCGGATAGAGATAGACCTGCCCCACGATCGTAAAGGAAGAATCCGCCACGATGCTGCTGAGCGGCGCCAAGATATCGGGTTCGGGAGAAGCGCCGGCAGGGACGCCCATGACCCCGAAGATGGATGTGAGAATGGACAGCGGCGCAGAGAGGGTCGCATGCTCCTCATCAAGCGTCTGGGAAGCGACGCTCACCATGCCGACGCCGGGCACGTAGTGATAAATCGCGATGTCCGCAGGCCACAGGCCCAGCGCGCTCAAAACCTCCGGCGAGTAGCGGAACGTCAACGTAGCGGACGGGATGAACGTGGTGCTCTCCGGGCCAAGCTCGTAGATGGAACTGACCTGCACCAGGCCCTGTGCAGTGGCCGTGGCCAGGACCACGGCGCCGGGCGCCTCGGTCGTGGACAAGGACAGCGCGAACACAGGCATCCCAGCAGAGAAGTCCATCTCCGAGCGGCCATCCGCCAGAAGCGCTCCCCGCGCCAAGCCCACCACATTGCTCAAGGCAGACCACGCCTCGCCCGCGCCCTGACTGCGCAAGGCCGCGTAGAACCCGGGTTCCGTGCCCCCCTCTATCGAAATCGTCTGCTGCTGTCCCGCCGCCGCAGGCGCCGGCGCGAAAACAAGCGTACCGGAAACAAAGTTCGCCGCATTGAGCGGATTCGTAGACCAGCGCAGCTCATAGCTCGCAGCATTCGCCGGCGCCGTCCAGGCCAACGTCACGGAAGACGGGTATATCGCCGAAACCGCCAAGTCCGCAACTGCCTCTGGGACAATGATTGACATCGTCCTGAACGCGCCCAGGTCCGCGTAAACAGTCTCGACTCCGGCGCGGTTTCGCGCCTTGGCCTGTCCATAATAGGTAGTCCCAGACGCCAAACCTTGGAAGGCGAAGCTCTCGGCAAGGACCCAGCCGCTCTGCGCGAATACGGGCGCTCGATCGGGAGAAGTGGAAAGCTCGGCCAGGAACTCGGTATCCACCGGGTTTCCCCCCGCTGTCCACTGGGCGAGAACGCCGTGAGCCTCGATCGCGGCAAAAGGCGCCGAGGAAGCGACCGGCGCCAGGGCAAAGGTCGTCGCCGAAGCCAAAAGCGTTTCGGCGGACTCGGCCAAACCGCTGTTGCGGGCCTGCGCGGAGATGAAGTAGGTCTTGTTCGCGCTCAAGTCCGGGAATCCGATATTGGTCAAGTCTGCAATGAACCCGGAATCCGCGATCACTTGGCCCGGCGCGCTGGAAAGCAGCAAACGATACTGCGCTCCCGACAAGTTCGCGCTGATATCCCAACTCAACGCCGCGCTGCCGGTCCCTACCTGGACCGCGGCATTGGCCGGCGGATACGCCAGGGTCAAGCCGGAAACACGGACGGAAGAAGATGAGTAATTCCCTGCCGCATCGGCAATGAACACCGCGGCATGATACTGGGCATTGCCCAAGAGACCGGTCACGACATGGCTCTCCTGAGAGCCCGGCTGGGTGGTCGTCGAGAAGACGATCTGCGCGGAGATCGGGTCCAGCACCGCATTCGCGTCGGTTGAATAGGCGATCGCGTACTTGCCGCCCAGGATGGTCCCGGAGGATGCGTCCTCGCCGCTCGCTGTCCAGGAAAGCGCCAGCTCCCCCGGCGCTGGGAAAGAGACGGCAAGGCCCGCCACAGGATCCGGCACGGCATCCAGCGAGGACGCATTGAACGCCATGGCCATTCCCGCCGACTCGCTGCCGGTGTAGTCCAGGACGTGCAGGCGCCGCACGAACTGCTGCGTGGTCTTATTGAAATGCTTGCTGATCCACACGTTCCGAGGGTTGAGTGTCTTCCCATCGGCCCGGCTCACGGAAAGGATTGAGAGCGCTCCATCTCCCGGCGCTTCCATGGAGGAATGCACCCACGTGTTCGAGGGCACGGGCACGGAATAGGCAAGCTGAAGCACGGCGTTCGAGCCCGAAAGCGTTCCAGTCAAAGCAGCGGGCGCATTGAGCACAGGCGTCAGGCCCGGCCGATCGGACTCCATCAGGAACTCCGGGGAAAGCTCCTCGCCCAGTTGATACATCTGCTCCAACTGAGCTCGCGGAACGGTCGCGTTGACGAGGAAATCGAACTGCGAATCCCGTCCGGGCAGGTCCGAGAACACGTCCTTGATGAGCGTATACGTGCTCGCGCCCTGGATGAGAGAGGTCAACTGTCCGCCGAGTTCCGCGGCATGCGTGAACGAAGCGTTGAACTCCGTGAAGCGTCCCGCCAACGAAGAGACCATGGACCATGCCGCCAGCTTGGTCCCGCCCGGAGGGATATCGCCGAAGCCGATATTGAGGGTATTGTCCGGCAAAGCATTCCCGCCAAGCCAGGTCCCGAGCAAAGAAAAACTGACGGACAGACCCTGATCATTGTCCGTGATCTTCGGCTGGGCGGACTCCACGGTGAAGTTGGCTGCCGGCCCCGCGCCCACATTGGTGACGCGAAGGCCCAGCGGAAAAGGCTCGGTGGACTCGACGACGGACGTCAAGGGCTGGTCGCCGAACACCTCGAAAGGAAGCACGTACTCCAGCATGAGCGCGGGCTGGGGCTTGACCGTGATGACCGCCGGGAAAGTCGTGGTCACGCGCGGGGCGCCGCCGGTCATGAAGCTCATGCGCGCCTGCACGGAGTATCGCGACCCGGAAGCAGCGGAGCCTCCGGCTCCCGGAGACGGGATGATCAGCCATTTCGCCGTGGCCTCGCCCGCGGGTTGGACCGTGCCCGTGCCGTCGATGGCCTGCACGTTCTGAAGGTCCGTGACCCTCAAATAAAACAGATGGTCCGCCGGCGCGCCCGTATCCGCATCCTTGATAAGGACATCGATGCGAAGATTGGAAAGCGGCAGGTCGCCCAGATTGTTGGTCATGCGAAGGCTCGCGTTGAAAGCCTCGCGCTCCAGAGCCGCAGTCTGGCCCAACTCCAACTTCGCTACGGCGCAGACCGTCTGCTGAGGGATCGCTTCTCTCATGGGACAAAGGAGCGCGAACAGAGCCAGTCCAACGGCCGCCACCCGCCTGCGATCGGGGATGCCTGCGCTCAAAAGCTCACTCATGGACGCTCCCCACGGACAAAGCCTGGCCGGAAGCCAGCCAAACGGAAACGCCGCCGCTGAGCATGTGCGCGCTCAGCCCCGCCGCCTGAAGAATGGCGACGGCCTGCCGACTTCGCTCAGCAACGCGATCATAGACCACGATCTCCGCGTCCTTCGGGATAGAGGACAACCGGTTTGAAAGCTGTTCCAAGGGGAGGCTGTGCGCCTGGGGCAGATGCCCGGCCGCGAACTCCCGAGGCGGACGAGCATCCAGGATGAAGAACTCCCGGCCCTTCTTCATCTGCGAGCAAAGTTCTTTCACGCCCACGTCGGTGGACGCGAACGCGGAGCTTGCCGGGAACTCGAATCCCGGCTTGGGGAGATTCGTCTCCGCATTGGGATCGCGGAGCACGGGATACCCCTTCAAGTCCCACTCCTTAAGCCCCCCCTGCAATATCCGCACATCCGTGTAGCCCTGCTTGGCGAGGTTCAAGGCCGCGTCATGGCTCAGAGCGCAGCCCACGCCGGAGCAGTAGAGGACCAAACGCGCATCCTTGGGCCAGGGCGCGCGGCCGAGCTGATCATAAGGAAGGGAAACGGCGGCCGCGATGCGGCTGCGCTGAAAATCCGCTGCCGGCCGGACATCGACTACGATCGGAGGGGTTTGCCCTTTGAGCAGGGCGGAGAGTTCATCGCAGGTGAGCGCCGACGGCGAGGCACCGGCTAGTGTCTGCCATGAGCAGTACACTAGAAAACAGGCAGCGGCAACGATAGCTCTAAGAGCGTCGTTCCTCGGCGTTTGCACGGCCTCTCCTGCACGGCACCGACGATGCGGCAACGAAACACGGCACGCACAGCCTTGCGAACAAAAATTACAACAAGGCAATTATGGCACGCGTTCGCCTGTTTGGCAAGGAAATAATCCTGACAATCCTGACATTTCCAAAACCGCCCGATCCCATAGCAGATCCACCGGGAAATCCGGCGGATTTCACCAAACAACGCGTTGTTTCTGCGATTAAACTGACAAAAAAGACGCATTGCGGCCAAGAATTTTTGCCTCAAAGCAAAAAACCCATGGTGAATTTTGCTTTGACGCAAAGGAACGGACGGGACCATGCCCGGCGTTCAAGCAAATCGTTTATGCCGGGTTTCGAGAAAGGGCCTCGCCGAGGTCCTTTCCCCGCCAATCCCCAGGAAATGGGCACGCGCCGGAGTCCCCCCACCCAGGACCACTCTCGGCTTGAGGAAATTGAGCATCAGCATGCCTTCATCAAAATCATGTCCCAGCGCCTGCCGTGTCATCGGACGATTCGCTCGCAGCCACGCCTTGACCTCTCGGATACCTCGCTCGATGACGCCCTGGTCCTGGGGGCAGTGCGGACGCCCCCGCACCGGAGCGACCCCATGGCACGCGAGGAATCGTTCCCATCGCCGGGAAGAAAAGACCTTCGCCCGGTCGGATTTCAGTATCACAGGGAGACCACGGTATCGGCCAAAGACGTCTCGCATGAGTCGACAGACCTCCCGCTGACGCGGCGCCCTATCCCATATCTCCCAGCCCAAGAAAAAGCGGGAGGCTTCGTCGATGACCACTCCGATGAAGAATTTCTTGCCTCGAACTTTATATTCCGTCCAGTCGATGGCCCATACCTGATTGGGAGCGGCAGGAGGCGCCGGCTGAGGCCGCGGCGGACGCTCGTCGGGAACAGGACGCGTATCCCATTGCCCGCGATAAGGCTTGATGGCCTTGCGGATCGTCCCGGGATTGAGCCGCTTGCCCAGCGAGAGAGCGATCGTCTCCGCTCCCCAAGTCCCCTTGTACCGCAAGTAGATCTCAATGGCCTTCTGCTTCAACGCCGGATCTACGCGGCAGATCGGCTTGCGCGGGACCGGCGATCGAGCGGCGTTGAGCCAACAGATGAAAGTCGATCGGTGTAAGCCGCAATCCCGGCAAAACGCAGAAAGTGACATCCCCTCCTTCCTGCTCTTTTCCCACGCTTCAAGGAATATCTTCCGGCGCGTATTTCTAACTACTCTTGTTTGTTCGCGTTTATTCATGCCTGTATTTTATCAGGCAATCGTCCGACTTCTGCTAACGGGTACCATCAATTCAGAGGCGTCCCGGAATCACCCTTTCGGCACATTCCCAGACGATATCACCACACAAAATAAGGCGACTACTACCCCGAATAGAACCAAATACGCCAAGCTAAAAACTCTGAGCCATCCGCATAGCTTCGTTAAATAGCCGTCCCCTATTTCGAGATATTTCCCCCTCCATAAAAACGACATGACAGCAAGATTTATTTTGACCGAGTTAGGCATAAGTACGCTTGGACTCCCCAATTCATTCCATCTGTCAGGATATTTCTCTCTAACATAAGCAAGGAATCGGTAATTCAAAAAGAATCCCACACACGCAAACACCGCGAGCACTCCGAAAGCGATAGGCAGAGTGTTCTCCATTATCTTATCCTCCCCTTATATCCAGCGGTCACGCTCCCACCTCCACCATAACCCCATCCACCCTTACCATAGCCCCACCCGCCAGTCCCGGTCAGTTGTGTGCCTCCTTGACTATAGGTTCCCGTCATTGCCCCTCCGACTGGCCAGCCAAATATTCCCCGACCTAACCCGCCGCTTACTGATCCCGCAATATTCCATCCGGAACTTCGACCGATACTCCCCATTGGTCCAGCCGCGATTCCAACTCCAATCCCCCATCCAACGCCTACTCGCCCCCAAAGTTCGCCCTGATCATTGCATGCGACTGAACCCTGAGCTCCTACAATTCCGTTGCCAAAATTGAATGTGATTCCAAGACCACTAGACAGCGGAGGAGTATAAGGCGGGGGTGGCGTGTATCCGTGCGCCCTATCCCACCAAGCCGGGGGCTCCATCCCCATGAGACCAAAAGCATCCGTCGCATTCGTCGGCGAATTAGCGACGTACGCGAAGAGATTCACATCGCCGCCGCCAAAGCTGATGGGGTCTTCTTGGAAGAAGGCTCCTCGGTTGTAGTCGTAGGTGCGGTGGCGAGAGTGCTGGTTTTGGGTTTCGTGGTCGTTTTCACGGCCCGTGAAGGCGTGGGGATTGCCGGTGAGCGAATGATCGGAAAGGACGGTCGTCGGGCCTCTTACGTCGAGGAAGACGGGCTTGCCGTAGGCTTGGTATTGGACGCGCTCGACGACGACTCCGGCGGCGTCGGTGTGGGCAATCACGCTGCCTAGGGCGTCTGCGTGGATGAAATACTCGGTACCGTCGTCTTTCCTCAAGCTCAGCGGCTCGTCTATGCCGGGGCCGTGGGTGAATATCTGTTGGACTTGGTTGTTGCCATCCAGCATGGCCAGGATATCCTCGGCGTCGTAGACGTATCTTGTGACGTTCTCGGGGGCTGGGGTGCTCTGCCCGGATTCAAGCAGGGACTTTTCGATCCTGCGGCCTTGGGCGTCGTACTTGGTGACTACGCGCTTTCCGTCGGGAAGGGTGACTTCTTTCTGGCGGTCTTCGCTGTTGTAGGCGTAGCTTGTCGCATGGCCGCTGAGCTTATCCGTCATGCTGGTCAGGCTGCCGTTGTTGTCATGCGTAAATGTTTGGGCGTTGTTCTCTTGCACGCGGTTGCCGACGTCGTATTGGTAGCCGGTGTGAACCGCGTCCTGGGTGCGATTGCCTACGCCGTCGTAGGCGAACGTCTCATTTAGGACGGGCAGATTGGATGCGGCAGGGTGCACGGCTGAAATCAGGCGGTGCAGGTCGTCATAGCCGTAGGTGTGCGTGCCGGCCCAGTCGGTCATGCTGGTGCGGTTGCCGGCGTTGTCGTAAGCGTAGGTCACGGACGCGACGACAACTTGGTCTGCGGTGCGCTTGTCGATGATGCTTAAGAGTTGGCCCGCGTTGTCGTAGCTGGCGTCGGCGTCGATGCCGTTGGGGTAGCTCAGTTTCGTCATCCGGCCTGCGGCATCGTATGTGAAGCCGAAGACTTTGTTCTGGGGGTTGGTGATGCTCGTCTGGCGGTTCAAGCTGTCGTAGGCGTAGCTCCAGACTAGGGGCGTGGGGTTTGCGGCGAGCGTCATCTTGGTGCGGTTCCCCACCGCGTCGTATTCGTAAGTGATTCCGCTCGTGAGGTCCGCCCCCTTGTTCGTCTGGTTGGCGGCCGTGGGCCTTCCGGCGGCGTCGTAGCCGAATTCCAGCTTGCTGGCTGCGTCCTCTTCCTTGATCACGTTCCCCGAGAGGTCGTACGTCCGGGTCAGGGTGTCATCGGGACGATTGACGCGGATCATTTGGCCCAGGCTG
>Ga0172379_10005761_pt1 | contig 17113 bp, 18 predicted proteins | sample GrowelOW334metaG_FD_119756 | JGI IMG/M metagenome (GOLD analysis project Ga0172379, IMG submission 119756) | Groundwater microbial communities from an aquifer near a municipal landfill in Southern Ontario, Canada - Groundwater well OW334 metaG | ecosystem: Environmental > Aquatic > Deep... | reverse complement strand
CGAGACCTGTGATGTTGTCGTTGTCGCTCCTGCCACGGCGAACATTATCGGCAAAATAGCAAACGGCATCTGCGATGACCTGCTCAGCACGACGCTTTGTGCCTGCTGGCAAAAAAAGGTTTTATTCGCTCCTGCTATGAATGAAAAAATGTGGCTCAATCCTGCCGTGCAGTGGAATGTCAAAACTCTCGGTGAAATGGGCTTCGAGCTAATCGGCCCCGAAAAAGGCCGACTCGCCTGCGGAACAGATGGGATAGGCAGAATGTCGGAAACGCCGGACATCATCACAAGAATCGAAAAAATGGCAAAAAAATAATTTGATTTTTCCTCTGTGAACTCTGTGTTCTCTGTGGCTCAAAAAAATCGTGAAATCCGTATCCAAAAAACATTTCTTAATTACAGCAGGCGGGACAAGGGAATACATCGACCCTGTCCGATTCATTTCAAACGCAAGCAGCGGAAAGATGGGCTTTGAACTTGCCCGTGCCGCCCTCAAATCAGGCCACAGGGCAACACTGATAACAACGGTTAAGAAGCCAGAGGTCAGAAGTCAGAAGTCAGAAGTCAAAATTGTGGAAGTTGAAACTGCCGAACAAATGTTCAAGGCGGTAAAAAAGCATTTCAAAAAGTGTGATTGTTTAATTATGGCCGCGGCTGTTTCTGATTACACGCCGATAAAAATTTCAAAAAGAAAAATAAAAAAAGAAAATAAAAACCTGACAATCAAATTAAAACCGACAACTGATATTTTAAAATGGGCAGGTAAAAACAAAAAGCTTGGCCAAATAGTTGTCGGCTTTGCGCTGGAAGCTCAAAATTTGCGTAAAAATGCCGAGAAAAAACTCAAGGATAAAAACCTTGACATCATAATCGCAAATTCGCCTGCTGCAATCGGGACAGAAAAATCGAAAATAGAAATCAAACAAGCCGCCCAAAACTGGCTCAAACTGCCTTTAGACAGCAAATCCGCCAATGCGGCTAAAATCATCAAATTGATTGAAAAATCCGCGTCTGTTTAATCTTTTATTCCCAAATCTTCTTTGGTCATAATGCTTTCAAATTTATAGCCAGCAGTTGTAATGTTTTCCGCTGCACCTTGTTTTCTGTCAATCACGGCGACAATCTTTTTCACTTTTGCACCTGCTTCGGTAACAATCTTTGCCGCTTCGAGAACCTGACCGCCGGTGGTGGCAATATCTTCGACAAGCAGAACAACATCGTCTTTTTGCAAAATACCTTCAACCATCTTGCTCGTGCCGTAATCTTTTTTGCTGTTGCGAACGATAATCCATTTTTTATTTGCGGCCATCGCTGTCACCGCCGCAAGAGCCACTCCGCCCAGCTCGGCGCCTGCAATCAAAGTTACATCATTGCCGACGTGCTTTGCGAATTCCTCGCCGAGAGCCTTCAAAATGTCAGGCTGAGTCTCAAATAAATACTTGTCCATATAATACTTACTTTTTTTACCGCTTCTAAGAGTGAAGTCACCTTCCAAATATGATGTTTCCTTAACTCTTTTTATAAGTTCCTGTTTTGTCATCTAAAATTTCCTATTAGACTTTAAGTTCCGTTTTCTTATTTATTTGTCCGCGATATTTTCTAATCGCGGGTTTTACAACTTCTGCGATAAAATCATTAACCTGCTCCGGCGACCTGCCTACATAATCCGCAGGATTCAAAACCTTTTTAAAATCAACCTTTGCAAATGCCGCATCGTTTTTTAGCCTCTCTATTAAATCGTTCGATTTGCCGAATTTTTTAACCTGTTCAGCGGCAGCGTGCGAATGCACCCGAATTTTTTCGTGAAGCTGCTGACGATTTCCACCTGCTTTTACCGCTGCCATAAGAATATTTTCCGTCGCCATAAAAGGCAGCTCGGATTTTATTCTCGCCTCTATAACTTTAGGATAAACCACCAGTCCGCCGGCGACATTTATCAAAATCTCAAGAATGCCATCTGCCGCCAAAAACGCTTCCGGTATCACAAGCCTGCGATTTGCAGAGTCGTCTAAAGTTCTTTCAAGCCACTGTTCCGCCGCTGTCATTTGAGGACTGCTCGATATGCTAATCAAAAATCTTGAAAGCGCCGTCGCTCGTTCGCATCTCATCGGATTGCGTTTATACGCCATCGCGCTTGAGCCGATTTGCGACTTCTCAAAAGGCTCTTCAATTTCCTTCAGATTCGCCAGCAGTCGCACATCATTGCAAAGCTTATGTGCCGATTGTGCAATTCCCGCCAGCGTATTAATTACCATCGAATCAATTTTTCGCGAATATGTCTGGCCGGTAACAGGACAAATTTTATCAAACTCAAACGCCTTTGAAACCATTTTATCAAGCTGCTTGACTTTTTTATGATTCCCGCCGAACAACTCCAAAAATGATGCCTGCGTTCCTGTCGTGCCTTTAACGCCTCTGAAAGGCATCGTCTCGATTCTGTATTCGATATCCGCCAGGTCAGTCAGAAAATCATTACACCACAGCGTCGCGCGTTTGCCGACAGTCGTCAACTGTGCAGGCTGAAAATGCGTAAAGCCCAGCGCCGGCAGTTTGCGATACGTTTTTGCAAACCCGCTCAGCAAATCAATCAGACTCGCCAGCTTGCCCGCGATAATCCCCATCGCCTGCCGCATAATTATCAAATCCGCGTTATCGCCGACATAGCAGCTCGTCGCGCCGAGATGAATTATCGGCGCCGCCTTCGGTGCAACGTCGCCGAATGTATGAATATGCGCCATCACATCGTGCCGAAATTTTTTCTCGTACTCGGCGGCCTTATCAAAATTGATATCATCCAAATGCTGTGCCATCTGCGCAATTTGAGTTTGCTTAATATCCAGCCCGAGTTTTTTTTCCGCCTTGGCAAGCTCCAGCCAAAGTCTCCGCCACAGCGAAAATTTCGTCTGATTGCCGAACAATTCAGACATTTCCTTTGACGCATTCCTTTGTACTAAAGGAGAATTGTAAATATTATTATTTTTCATTTTTGATTTTCCTGTCTCTTTCTTTCAGGAGTTCCTCGATTTCATTTATATCATCACCTGATAATTCCACATCCGCTGCCGGTGCGGTTTCGCCGATTTGTCCTGCTCTGCGAGCACCGACTATTGCCGCCGTTACCTCTTTATTTCGCAGCGTCCAGCCGATTGCCAATTGAGCGACCGTTATATGATTGCGTTTTGCGATATCCGTCAATCTGTTGATAACCTTAATATTGGCATCAAGCAGGGGCGGTTTAAAATTCGAGTCAATATGCCTTACATCATCAGCAGGCAGTGCCGCGATTTTCTCAGGCGTAAATTTTCCGCTCAGCAGTCCCTTTTGCAGCGGACTATAAACAATCACGCCGATATTATTTTTGCCGCAAAACGGCAGAATCTCATTTTCAATATCGCGCCGAAACATACTGTAAGGCGGCTGAAGCGAAGTAAGCGGATGAATCTTCATAACGCGCTCCATCTGTTCAACCGTAAAATTAGACACGCCAAGATAGCGAACCTTGCCCGCCTTTACGCATCTGGCCATCGCCTCGAAACCTTCTTCAATATCTTCATCCGGCTGGTTCCAGTGCATCTGATAAAGGTCGATTATCTCAACGCCGAGCCTTTTTAGCGATGCATCACATTCAGCCAAAATGCTTTTTGCCTTCAGGCAGCTTATCTTCTCTCTCTTGTCGTTCCACACAAGCCCGCATTTTGTGGCGATAATCGGCTTTTGGCCGGTTCGTTTTAAAACCTTTCCGATAATATCTTCACTATGTCCGCAACCGTAAATCGGAGCGGTATCGAGCCAATTCACGCCCGCATCGAGCGATTCGACAATAGCTTTCATAGAATCGTTATCATCCTGCCGACCCCAGCCGAACTGCCACGGCCCACCGATAGCCCAGGTACCCAGCCCGACTCTTGTAATTTCGAGCCGCGAATTGCCAAGTTTTGATTTTTTCATTTTTTATGCCTCAATTTGGACGATTTAGTTTATCATAGCGGCAAGGTTTAGAAAAGCGTTTTTTAGGACAAAGATTTGGCACAAAACCGCGAAAAATCATATATAATCGCCTGTGGCGTTCTCAAGCCGGAAATGCAAAAGACCGCACAAAAATTAGGCATAGAGGCCGATTTCAAATTTCTCGAATCTACTCTGCACGACACACCGGAAAAGCTCAAAATCGAGCTTCAGCAGGCGATAGATGCCGTCTCGCCCGAACAATACGACAGAATCATACTCGGCTACGGTATCTGCGGCCAGGGCACAGACGGCATAACCGCCGGCAAATTGCCGCTGATTATTCCGCAAATGCACGACTGCATATCGCTGTTTCTCGGTTCGGCTGCTATATATAAGGAACAGTTTGAAAAATGTCCCGGCACATATTACTTCACCACGGGCTGGCTCGACAAAGGTTCCGGCCCCGACGACTTGCGAAGGTGGCTTATGCAATCCTCTCCGGGACACAGTGAACAGGAAATTACCACGCTTATAGAAGAATTCTTCTCCGGCTGGCAAAAAAATTATACAAGAGCGGTTTTTGTCAATACCGGTTCCGAAAGAGCCGATGAATGTCGAAAGCTTGCCCAGGCAACCGCGGAAAAATACGGCTGGAAATACGAAGAAATGGCCGGCAGCACAAAATTTTTCGAAAAACTGCTCCTCGCTGAAAAAACCGACGATGAAATTCTCATAGTACCGTCAGGCTTCAAAATTATTTTCAACGCTGTAAGCGGCAAACTTGAAGCCTTGCCAATAACCATATAATCTGTTATAACGATTTCGTAGGGTGGGCTCTTAGCCCACGCGGTTACCAAAAAATAGTTCCTCTGTGAACTCTGTGTCCTCTGTGGCTATTTTTCAGGTTTATTAGGGACAAATAATGGAAATATCGGAGATTAAGGCGAGTATTGAAGACCTGCGGGCCCGGATAGCAAAAATCCGGGACTGGCTTTGACGTTCCCGCAAAACAGCAGGAACGAAAGAGCCTCGAAGACCAGCTCGCCAAACCAGGTTTCTGGGACAATCAGGAGACTGCTAAATCCGTTGTTTCAAAGATGAGCGCATTAAAAATGTTAATTGAGCCGGTGCTTGAGATTGACAAAAAAGCCGCCGACATCCACGAACTTTTCGCAATGGCCGTTTCGGAAAACGATGAGCAGATTCTCGCCGACATAGAAAAAGAACTCCCCGCTGTTCAAAAGCAATGCACACGGGTTGAACTCTCCGGCACACTCAGCGGCCCAGACGACACAAGAAACTGCTTTATGAGCATTCACGCCGGCGCAGGCGGAACTGAAAGCTGCGACTGGGTAAGTATGCTCCTGAGAATGTACACTCGATATTTTCAGCAGAATAATTTCAGTTATGAGGAAATGGACTTAACGCCCGGCGAAGAAGCGGGACTGCGTTCCATCACCTTAAAAGTCAGCGGGCCGTTTGCATTCGGCAAAATTTCCTGCGAAACAGGCGTTCACAGACTTGTGCGAATCAGTCCTTTCGACGCGAACAAACGCAGGCATACAACTTTTGCCGCCGTCGATGTAATGCCGGAATATGATGATATAGACGTTGATATTGAAATCGACGAAAAAGATTTGCGAATTGATTTTTACCGCGCAGGCGGCGCAGGCGGCCAGCACGTCAATAAAACAAGCTCCGCTGTCCGCATTACGCATTTTCCGACCGGCATAGTTACCCAGTGCCAGAACGACCGCAGCCAGCACCGCAACAAGGCTGAAGCAATGAAAATGCTCAAAGGTAAATTGTATATGATTGAGCAGCAGAAACGCGACAGCGAAGTTGCCAAACTTTACGGCAGCAAAGGCGAAATCGCCTGGGGCAACCAAATTCGCAGCTACGTTCTTCAGCCTTATCAGTTAGTTAAAGACCATCGCACGGATTTTCAGACCGGCAACGTAAACGCCGTCCTCGATGGAGATATAGAAGATTTTATCGAAAGCTATCTGCATTACAGAGCAGAAAAAAAACATAAAAAAAGCTGACGGTCAATAGTTCGTAAAAATGGCTATTGACTATTTGCTACTGGCTATTAATTTAGGAGTTATTATGGCAAAAGAAATAATAAAGATTGATGTTAAAGCGCAAAACGCCGACGCGGCCAAAATAAAGGCTGATGTTTTGGCTATTGGCGTTTTCAGCGATGTAAAAAATTCAGCAATACTCGACGGTCTCGATAAAAAGCTGAATGGCGCGATAAGCAGGCTGAAAAAAATCGGCGACTTCAAAGCCGCCATCGGCAGCAGCGCATTTGTTTACGCAAACGGCAAAATCGCTGCCGAGCGAGTTTTGCTTATCGGCTTCGGCGAACAGAAAAAGGTCTCGATGGATATTTTCCGTCAGGCCGCTGCCAAAGCCGCGTTTGAGGCTGTCAATGTGAAAGCCAAAAAACTTGCCATTCTTCTGCACTATGAAGAAAAGGACGCCGATTTTGAAAAACTCGGCCAGACTATTACAGAAGGCATCCACTTCGGCGGATACAGATATAATGAATTTGTCTCACAAAAACCCGATGAAGCTGTTACGAGTCTTTCGGCAACCATAGTCAGCGACAGACAGCCTGTTATAAACAAAATCAGCAAAGGCGTTTCCGTCGGACAAATTATCGGTCAGGCTCAAAACTTCGCAAGAACGCTCTGCAATCGTCCCGGCAGCGTATTATATCCCGCCGAACTTGCCGCTATTGCGAAAAAAGTTTCTGCCGCGACTAAAGGCCTTAGCTGCACAGTTTTTGACGACAAACAATTAGCCGCCAAAAAAATGGGCGGAATCCTCGGCGTCGGTCAGGGTTCGGTTCACAAGCCGAGAATGGTAATCATCAAATACGCACCGCGCGGCGCGAAAAATAAAGAGTCGATAGCTCTTGTCGGCAAAGCCATCACTTTCGACACAGGCGGAATAAGCCTCAAGCCCGCCTCGGATATGCACGAAATGAAATACGATATGACCGGCGGAGCGGCCGTTCTGATGACAATGCAGATTATCGCGAAATTGAAACTGCCAGTCGCCGTTTTCGGAATAATCTGCGCCGCCGAAAATAAACCCGATGGCGGCAGTTATCTGCCGGGCGACATTTTAACCACTTACAGCGGCAAAACTGTTGAAGTCTTAAACACCGATGCCGAAGGCAGGCTTGTGCTTTGTGACGGCCTTGAACAGGCAAAAGTTTTAAAATGCAAAACAACTATCGACTTGGCCACACTCACAGGCGCCTGCGTCGTCGCGCTGGGCAAACACAAGGCCGGCCTTTTCAGCAACGATGAAAAACTCGCCGAAAAAATTAAATCTGCCGCAAAGGAAACCAGCGAACCTGTCTGGCAGTTGCCTTACGAACAGGTTTACACCGATGAAATGAAAGGCACAATCTCAGATTTGAAAAATGCGGCCTCACGATGGGGCGGTTCCTGCACTGCCGCCGGTTTTCTCGGCGAATTCGCAAAAGATATTGCATGGGCACATCTCGACATTGCTCCGACAATGGACGCTTCCGAGCCGATGAAAAAATATACCCAGCCCGGCTCAATCGGTTTTGGCGTTAGACTGCTTACAGAATTTTTGAGAAATATCAAATAACAAGGTGACTAAATGGCAAAAACAAAAATAAATCAGGCGAAAATCGAAAAAGCGGTAAAAGAAATCCTCCTTGCGCTCGGCGAAAACCCGAACAGGGAAGGTTTAAAGCTCACGCCAAAGCGCGTAGCAAAGATGTATGCTGAGCTGCTTTCCGGCCCAAGCGAAAATCCAAAGGAATTTGTCAAAAGCATTTTCAAGGAAAAATGCGATGAGGTCGTCCTGCTCCGCGATATTCCCTTCTCCAGTATTTGCGAACATCACCTTATGCCCTTCATAGGCAAAGCTCACATCGCGTATCTCCCCGGCGATTTTGTAATCGGCGTCAGCAAACTGGCTCGAATCGTCGATTCTTTCGCAAAACGCCTTCAGGTACAGGAACGTCTTACTTCGCAAATCGCTGATTTTCTCATAGACACTCTTAATCCGCAGGGTGTCGCTGTCGTCCTTGAAGCCTCGCACAGTTGTATGACGATTCGCGGAATTAAAAAACCAGGCTCGGTTATGATAACAAGCGCCATTCGCGGAATCTTCAAAAGAGACCCTCGCAGCAGAGCTGAAGTTATGAGCCTTATACACAATGTATAAACTTGCAAGACAAATAAGGTTCGCTATTAATCCATTCGCCGAGTCTATGGAAATAGGCGAAAATTCATACTGCGCAAAACCAACGACAAACGTTCTCGGATTATATCTTGCGCTCTGGGTGCAACTCGAAAGCAAAATAAATCCCAACACTGGTTTTGTTGTCAATGTCGTTGATATTGACAGAGTCGTCAGGGACGAGGGCGTGAAAATTTTCGATAATTTTATAAAACAAAAATTCTCAGCCAAACAGGAAATAACTTTTGAACACGTCGTCTGTCTGTTGAGCAAAACCTGGTCTGTGCTTGAAAATAAATTTCTGCCGGCAAAAATAAGTAATCTCACTCTCGAAATAATGCCTGCAAGAAAGCTCGCCATAAGGGAAAGGAATGGAAATATGCTCTACTTTTCTGAAAAATTTGAATTCGCAGCAAGTCATACTCTCTGGAACAAAAAATTCACCAATACCGAAAATGATGCTGTCTTCGGCAAATGCGCCAACCGCACAGGCCATGGCCACAATTACATCGTCGAAGTAACCGTAAAATCTCAACAGAGCCTGGAGCGAAAGCGACAGGAGAATTCCGCCATAAAGGCCGGCGAATTTGAAGCCATTGTTAAAAAAGAGTTCATCAGTATCGTTGACCATAAAAACCTCAATACCGATGTCCCCCACTTTGCAAAAGCTAACCCCACCGTCGAAAACATCTCCGAATTTGCGTTCAATTGTCTCAACGGCAAATTTTCCGACTGCACCCTCGACAGCGTAACAATCTGGGAAAGCGACAGAACATTTTGCACCTGCACATCAGCGATAAATAATATGGAGAGTTGAATATGAAAAATAAAATTATTTTGATTTTAATATTAATCCTGTCGGGGCTGACCGCCATCTGGGGTATTTCCAGCAGGGCAATGGAAAATCACGAATGTTTTGTTTCAGTTACCGCACGAAAAATGCTTCAGAATAACGATTGGGTTCTGCCCCAATGTAATGGACAGCTTAGACTTGAAAAAACGCCGCTTTCTTACTGGCTCGTAGCCGGCCTGGGAAAAATAACAGGCAAAATAGACGACTTTACCGCAAGATTTCCAAGCGCATTATCCGCGTTTTTATCCGCGATGGCTATTTTATATTTTGTCAAACAATGGCTGTCTCCACGGATTGCGATAATATCCGCTCTGGTATGGGCGACATCTTTTGGCTATATCAATTACGCTCATAACGCAAGACCGGAAATGCTTCTTACCTTTTTCATAACTTTATGCTTTCTTACTTTCTACTCTGCTGTCATCGAACAATCCCGAAAAAAACAAATTATTCAAATGCTTGTTTTCTGGATAAGTTTTGGTCTGGCAATGCTTGCTAAAGGCCCAATCCCGCTTCCATTAGTTTCAATTCCGCTGTTTTTATATATTGTCATATTCAGGCAATGGAAAATAATACCCAAACTCCTGCCAATCGCAGGCGTAATTATCTTTCTTGCTATCGTATTGCCCTGGCCGCTTGCTATCGGCCATAGAGTGAACTGGGATTTAGTCGTATGGAAACATAACTTTTATGACCGTTTGTTCGGCAAATACGCCGTCGGTAATTACCCGTTTTATTTATACATACTTTATACCTTTGCGTTTGCTGCCCCATGGGTTGCTTTTGCTCCCGTTGCCTTAATATCGCCCTTTTACAAAATCTGGGAAAAAAAACAAAAAGTTATGCTCTTTCTCTGGCTTTGTTTTGCAGCAGACTTAATCTTTTTGACCATCTCAGCAGGCAAACGCAAACATTATATGCTGCCTGTCGTGCCTGTTCTGGCCGTCTTAATTGGAATTGTTTTGGAAGATATGGTTTTCATCAGAAAAGCTTTTACTGAAAAATTTGCCAAAAATTTTCTCATTTACCATATAATAATTATTACCCTCGCCATAATCGCAGGTATGATTTACTTTGCCGTCAAATACTCTCAACTTCTTCCTGAAGCGATGATTCTTGGCATAACAGCAATTATAATAATAGCGGGAATTTCGGCGGCATTTGCAAAAAACAAAAAAACTCTCGGCTGCGGATTAATCTTTGGAGGGTATTCTCTGCTTGTAATATGCTTTATCAGTCTGTCAATCCCATTTGATGATAACAATTATACCAAAAAATTCGGCCTTGAACTATCAAAAAGAATACCATCAACAGATAAACTGGTGGCGTATAACCACGTTTCAAACAGAGTGGTTCATTATTTCGCAAAAGACATCCCCGAAGTGAACGACATAAATATAATTTATCAGGATTATGATAAAGGCGCCTGGATTCTTGCCACTGAGAACGATTTAAAAGAACTCCAATCAGATAACCGGTTCAATATGGTTTATTATAATGATAAGGCCGAGGCGCAATTGGAGGTAAATATCGCAGGCGCTTTGTTCCGAAAATCACAATAACATATGAAGTCGTTTAGCCGTCGCCGTTCAGGCGACGATATTTAGCCCCCGAATTTATTCGGGGGTTATGTCATTGCAAGCGAAGCGAAGCAATCTCGTCTAAAAAATATTTGGAAAATTCGACTAAGGCAAAAAAATGGTTGATAACAAAAGAATATCAAAGTTAAACTTCTCCGGCAGGGATATGTTTATTCTGTGCCTGATTGCTGCTTGCGGACTGTTCAGTGTTTGGTCGTATTTCAATCTGGACCAGCGTATTTTCACATTATTATCCAAAACGCCTGTCAACTGGGACGACAATTTTCTGGCGCAGGCTATTGCCTGGCTGGGAAAAACATGGCTGCCGATATGGCTGCTGCTCGTCTGGTTTATATCAACAAAAAAACAGCAGCCGGTTCTTGTTGCATTTCTCGCGATGATTATGGTTTTTGTAATTGTAACGCCTCTGAAATACAGCGTAAAAAGACCCCGTCCGCGAGATGTTATTAACGCCGCTCAAACAGCGGAAAAACAATCTGATTTAACAGGAGTATCGTTCCCTTCCGGCGACACCGCTTCGATTTTTGCCGTAGCGACAGCGGCAGCGTTCTTTGTGTCCTGGCGATGGACGACTTTGTTCCTGGCCGCATCTGCCGCAGTAGCCCTGCTGAGAGTAACTAAAATGGCGCACTATCCATCCGATGTTTTTGCCGGTGCCGGGATTGGCATTTTTGCCGGCTGGCTCGCGATGCAATTGGACGGCAGATGGCAGCGATTAAAACTCCCTCAATTCAATTTGACTCGTGGTCTCGCAATTATAGCGGCAATCATAATCCCGCTTGTAGCTTGCCTGTCAGATGGGCTTGACAAGTTATTATTTTTCCTCGAAACTTATGCCCCGTTGGCTTTATTCGTTTTTCTTGCTTCAAAAATAATCAATCGGCGACGCTTTCAGAGCCCAAGCGATAGCGCAGGGAGTATTTAATCCATGAATTTATTCAGGGTTAGAAAGGAATTAAAAATGAAAACATTCAAAAAACAACTTTTACTGATACTTGTCGCGTTGGCCATACTGGCATTGGTTGGCTGCGATGATGGTGAAGGCCCTATGCAAACAGCAGGCAAAAAGGTGGACACTGCCGCCGAAAAGACCGTTGACACCACTAAAAGCGTCGCTGAAACAACCGGCCACGCTGTTAAAGGCGCAGCAGAAGTAACCGGCGATGCTGTCAAAGGCGCAGCCGAGGCAACCGGCGATGCCGTCAAAGGCGCAGCCGAAAAGACAGGCGACGCAGTGAACAACACTATCAATTAGCCGACGGCGCTTTCAGAGCCCAAGCGACAGCGCAGGGAGCATTCAGACACAGAATTTATTCGGGGGCGATTCTTGTGTTTTTTGCCTTATTAAATGCCTTGACAATTTGTAAGCCGTTTTCTACCATACCGCTGAATTTTGAAAGGGAAAAAATGGCAAAAACAGTGTTGCAAACTCAGATTCCAAATACAAAGCCAAAGCACGGAAAAGTCCGCGACATTTACGACCTCGGCGACAAACTCCTCATCGCGGCTTCCGACAGAATCAGCGCTTTTGATGTAATTATGACTAACGGAATTCCCTATAAAGGCGTAATTCTGACACAAATTTCAAAATTTTGGTTCGATTTTTTATCAAAAGATGTCGAAAACCATCTGATTTCTGACAAAACTTCCGATTTTCCTGCGCCTTTTAATCAATATCCCGACCAATTGGCTGGCAGAACTATGCTCGTAAAAAAAACGCAGGTTCTTCCTATTGAATGCGTTGTAAGAGGCTATCTCGCAGGCAGCGGATGGAAGGAATATCAAAAAACTCAAACCGTTTGCGGCCATAAACTCCCTGCCGGTCTGAAACAATGCGAAAAATTATCAGAGCCGATTTTTACGCCCTCAACCAAAGAAGAACTCGGAAAACACGATGAAAATATCGACTTCGACAGGTGCGTTCAAATTATCGGGCGAAAAAACGCCGAGTATCTCCGCGATAAAAGCATCGCGATTTTCAAAAAGGCCTCTACTTATGCCCAGACAAAGGGAATTATTTTAGCTGACACCAAATTTGAATGGGGCGTAATAGGCGACAAAATTATTTTGATAGACGAAGTTCTTACTCCTGATTCGTCCCGGTTCTGGCCTGCGGATAAATATGCCGCTGGTCGCGACCAGGAAAGCTACGACAAACAATTTGTCCGCAACTATCTCGAAGAAATAAATTTTGATAAGAGCGGCAAAGGTATTGTTCTGCCCGATGATATTTGCCAAAAGACCGGCGCAAAATACGTTGAGGCTTACGAACAGCTTACCGGAAAGAAATTTATTCCGCCCATATAAAGACTGTAAATAGCGGTTGTCTAAAAAAATGTAATTTCATTTTCTTTGTGCCTTAGTGCCTTTGTGGCTATTTTTCTCTATGAACTCTATGGCTAATAAAAATATCGTTCTTATCGGAATGCCCGCTGTGGGCAAAAGCACCATCGGCGTTGTTCTTGCCAAAAGGCTCGGCAGATACTTTCTCGATACCGATGTTTTTATTCAGGCAATCCTCGGCAGAACGCTTCAGGAAATCATCGACAGCGACGGCCTTGAGAGATTTTGCAAAATCGAAGCCGAGCATATCTGCTGCATTGATAAAACCACCTGCGTAATCGCAACAGGCGGAAGCGCAGTCTATAGTGAATCAGCGATGAAGCATCTGAAAAAAATCGGCATAATTATTTATCTCAAGCTGCCATTGGAAATGATAAAGCAAAGACTCACCGATTTGAATCCCGTTAGAGACAAGGTATCAGAAATGCCTGACGGCTGTCAAAAACAGTCTATCTCTAACGGGATGAACGTCCGCGGCGTTGTAATCAGCAAGGGCCAGACGCTCGATGATTTATATATTCGCCGAACGCCGCTCTATGAAAAATGGGCTGATATTACTATCGACTGCCAAAACCTCACCCACGAACAGGTGGTTGAAAAAATTACCGCCCTTATAACTTAAAAACTCTAATTTTTTATCCGTGTTAATCCGTATTAATCCGCGTCTAAAAAAATAATATCTCTGTGGCTATCTTTTTCTTACTGTTTCACCGCTGACTTTGCAAACTGATAATCTTTTTCAAAGACCTGTGTAAAGTCATAGACATCTTTAAATTCCTCGATTGTATCCTGCGGTCTTGCGTGCATCCATTTATGCTCGACCATAAGATAAACGATACTGCCGAAATCGTAAGTTGAATTTATGCCGAGCTGATTGAGAACAACCTTTGCCATTCTGCCCCATTTTTGCGTAGCCAGTTCCGCCAGGCCGAAGCAAAGTTCTCTGCCGGTAATGTGATGAGGGCCCTGGTTTTCAGCTCCATCGCTATACTGCTTCTGGACGGTGCGACCGAGACCTTCGTGTATGAATTCAAAAGCCCGCAATGAATATCTGCCGTCAAGCCGAGCGATTTCTTCAATACTTTTTTTAATATTCTCCGCCATTATAGTTTCCACGCCTTTGCGAATGCCTTAAAGCTGCGGTCGTAGGTTTTTTCCGCATCGGGCGGAAAGCAGCAGCCGGGCAATTGCTTGGAAGACAGGTGATACTGCAGGCACTGACAGCAGATACCTTTATTTTCGCAGCCCGAATACGAACAGGTGCAAACGCTCAAATTCTTACTTTTTTTGCATTCCATATATTGTTCTCTTTCAACTTTGCTATACCAATCAGCATAAATATCAAATATCAAAATGCAAAAATTAAAAATAAATTCCAACCGTCAAATAACAAATCTCAAACAAAATCCAGCTCAGCCTATAAACCTTAATGCTGTAATCGAAAATTTGAAATCTCATTGTTTTTATGGATTCTGGGGTTTATTGTCCGAAATTTCATAAATTTTTATTTTTAATATGTAATTTTGCATTTTAATTTTTGATTTTTGATTTTACTACCTTATTTCTGTCATTATGGCGGGTTCAAGGCCAAAATCTGCGAATATGCAGGAATTGGCAGTTTTGCCCGATTTTTATAAGTACATTATAATAAAGCCTTTGCGTTTTGGGCGATTCTATTATATCCTCTGGCATATCTTTTGCAATATGATAGGCTTAATGTAAATTAATACAAATGTAAGAAGAACTATTTTTAGGAGATTAGGCAATGAAAATAAGACCATTAGCTGACAAGGTAATTGTCGAACGTATCGAGGCTGAAATGAAAACAGCCGGCGGTATCGTTCTGCCGGATTCAGCTAAAGAAAAACCACAGCGCGGCAAGGTGCTCAGCGTAGGCGAAGGCAAATTGCTCGACGATGGCTCAAAAGGCGCGATGCAGGTTAAAAAGGGTGATGAAGTCCTCTTTACAAGCTATGCCGGGGCGGAAGTAAAACTCGATGGCAAAGAATACCTGATTATGGATGAATCAGACATTATGGCAGTAATCGAAAAGTAGAAAATACAAATTTTGTAGGGTGGGCTCTTAGCCCACGCGGTTTTTATTAAACATAAGTATAGGAGTTTAAAAAATGGCAGCAAAAAAAATTGCTTTTAATACCGAGGCACGCGAAGCCATCCGTCAGGGCGTAAGAAAACTCGCCGCTGCGGTGAAGGTTACGCTCGGCCCGTGCGGCAGAAATGTAATACTTGAAAAATCTTTCGGCTCGCCAACCATTACAAAAGACGGCGTTAGCGTAGCGAAAGAAATTGAGCTCGAAGATTCATACGAGAATATGGGCGCTCAAATGGTTAAGGAAGTCGCAAGCAAGACGAGCAACGTCGCCGGCGATGGTACTACCACTGCGACAATTCTTGCTGAGTCGATTTTCGAGGAAGGTTTGAAAAACATTACCGCAGGCGCAAACGCGATGCAGGTAAAACGCGGAATTGATATGGCTGTTGAAAAAATCATCGATGAACTAAAAAAAATGAGTACCGCTGTCAATTCGAGTAAGCAAATCGAACAGGTCGCAACCTGCTCGGCAAATCAGGATGCTGAAATCGGCAAGACGATGGCACAGGCAATGGAAAAGGTCGGCAAAGACGGCGTTATTACCGTTGAAGAAGGCCAGAGCCTTGAAACCACAGTCGAGCTGGTCGAAGGCATGCAGTTCGATAAAGGTTATCTTAGCCCGCATTTCGTCAACAATTTCGAGAATATGACCTGCGTACTTGAAAAGCCTTACATTCTTATCAATGAAAAGAAAATCAGCTCGGTAAAAACACTCGTGCCGATACTGGAGAAAATCGCAAAGCAGGGAAGACCTCTGCTGATTATTGCTGAAGACGTTGAAAGCGAAGCTCTTGCTACTCTGGTAGTCAACAAGCTCCGCGGCGTTCTGCAGTGCGCAGCGGTTAAGGCTCCGGGCTTCGGCGACAGACGCAAAGCTATGCTCGGCGATATCGCTGTTCTCACCGGCGGCGAGGCGATTTTTGAAGACCTCGGCGTTCAATTAGAAAACGTCGAACTGTCTCAGCTCGGTCAGGCAAAACGCGTTTCAATCGACAAAGAGAACACAACAATCGTCGAAGGCGCAGGCACAACCGGCGCGATTAAAGGCAGAATCGAACAGATTAAAAAAGAAATCGAAGGCACAACCAGCGATTATGATATCGAAAAACTTCAGGAAAGATTAGCCAAGTTGTCCGGCGGAGTTGCTCAAATTAATGTCGGCGCAGCGACAGAAGCTGAAATGAAAGAGAAAAAAGCAAGAGTCGAAGACGCACTTCACGCCTGCAGAGCCGCGGTTGAAGAAGGTATCCTGCCCGGCGGCGGCGTTGCTGTACTCAGAACACTCAAGAGCCTTGATAAACTCAAAGCCAAAGATGATGAGAGAGTAGGCATCGAAATCGTCAAGAGAGCGGTTGTTGCTCCGATTAAACAAATCGCGACAAACGCAGGCCTTGACGGCTCAATCGTCGCTCAGAAAGTTATGGAAAGCACAGATGTCAACTTCGGCTATGATGCTTTGAGAAAAGAATACGGCAATATGATTGACTTCGGCGTTATCGTTCCGACAAAGGTCGAACGCACCGCTTTGCAAAACGGCGCTTCAATCGCTTCACTGCTTCTTACAACAGACGCGATTGTCAGCGAAATACCCGAAAAGAAAGAAGCTCCCGCAATGCCCCAGGGCGGCGGAATGTATTAAAGTAAAATAAATAGCCACGAAGGCGCAAAGGCACGAAAATATATAAAAACTTTGTGTCTTAGTGTCTTTGTGGCAGTTTTTAAAAATGGTTTTTAGATATTATTCCAATCCGTTCAGTCAGATTACAAAAGGCTTTTCAAAAGGCCTTTTTGTCGTCGGGCTTTTACTCATCGGCTTCGGCACGCTCGTTTGGGTATTAAAAGAAGTTTTCGCGCTTATCGCCGCGGCGATTTTTATGCTCGCAGGAGTCGGCTGCTGCACAAATGCCATCAGGCTATATTTTGCATCACGAAAATCATACCAAAATAATGATGGCAATTCCACCGGCAGAAGCGATAATGTAAGAATACATTCAGAGCCGCGACAGTAATGGAGCGGTAATT
>Ga0172379_10005760_pt1 | contig 17113 bp, 18 predicted proteins | sample GrowelOW334metaG_FD_119756 | JGI IMG/M metagenome (GOLD analysis project Ga0172379, IMG submission 119756) | Groundwater microbial communities from an aquifer near a municipal landfill in Southern Ontario, Canada - Groundwater well OW334 metaG | ecosystem: Environmental > Aquatic > Deep... | reverse complement strand
CATGTAATCATATGAACATACCGACTTCATTCAAAGGTAGTATCATGCCCATTGCCGGGAGTGTTACACTTGCGCTCCTGTGGATCAGTTTTGCGACGACACACATACAAGCATTTGGTCACACTCGTGATTACAGCCTCCTGCTGTTTTGTCTTTCTGAAACGGTCGTCGCGTACTTTTTTCTGACGAGAGCACTCCCCAAGATCGTATCTGCGAGTTCTGTGGCATGGATCGTTGCGACACTTGGCACGTTTGGTCCGTTCTTGTTTATCCCAACCGGAACGTCGTGGTGGAATGGTGGCATGTACGTTGTCGTACTTGGTGTGAGCCTGCAGATCCTCAGCGTCCTTTCGCTCAACAAAAGTTTCGGCATCGTCGCTGCATGTCGAGAGGTTAAGACCGACGGCCTCTACCGGATCGTGCGCCATCCCATGTACGCAAGCTACCTCATCATGTTCGCGGGCTACCTTTTGATGTACACCACTGTGTGGAATATCGCCATGTGCACCGCCACTATTGCACTCATGCTCGCACGCATACACCACGAGGAACTCACACTCTGCACAGACGAGGCGTATGTCTCGTACAAAGAGCGCGTACGTTGGCGACTGATACCACACATTTATTGAAAACAAAGTACACGGTCACTCAGCAAACGCGTGCCTCAACGTTTTGTTACCTGCTTCCCTACACATTGCATTAGCCCATACCCGTGGTTAAATGGATAGAGGTAGTACAACCATAACCAAAAGCGGGAGGCAATTATGACAAAAAAGAAAAGTAAGCTGGGTCCATGTGTAGGTAAAAAGCCAAAACACTGCAGTTGTCGAGACTGTATATACAAGGATACCGGGAATAAGGGTGACATACTTGACACCATGCGAGCATGGGTCGAGGGTCGACCAAAAAAAGATATCAAAAGGATGATCGACGAAGGAAAGTGCTGCAAACTTTGTAAAGAGGCATTGCAAACCATCCTTAATGAGCGTCAGACTGACCAAGCGCAGCTGGAAGCAGTAATGGCCACACTGAGCATGTTCCCTAACCCTGATAAATAATAAGTAAGGCCTTCTTATTGCCTTATACCTCAACACCGCCAGTCTGTACCCACTCAGACTGGCATCTTTGTATCTAAGTTAAGTAGTGGCCCACCCACAAAGCTTCACATTTTCGGTATTTCATAGTACAATCACGACGTTGTGAGGAGAGTCATCGGTTCGTGGGTTATTTATTTCTACTCCCTACCACCTACACCCTACAACCTAGTCACGGCCCTATCGTCTAATGGTTATTGGAATGAAAGGCAAACTGCTTTGCCTTTCATCTGGTTCCGAGAGAAGCGAGGAAATTGCCAATGTGCACCGCAATGCACGAGGCAATAAGGTAAGCCCGGTGGAGGGCGATGTCCTAAGTACATTCAACAAAAAAGATATTGTAGTAGTATAGTATCGAAGCATATGGCCCTATCGTCTAATGGTTAGGACATCGCCCTCTCACGGCGGTAATCCGGGTTCGAATCCCGGTAGGGTCACAGGTCACATACAAACAACACCCCGCAATGCTTGGGGTGTTGTTTGTATGTGAGGTGCTCCGCACAGGGATTCGAACCTGGATGCCGTGAGAGGTGGTGTCCATTTGGATGCTCTTCGAGCGTCTTACAGACCTGTCTACTCATCGGCTATTTTGGTTCGCTCGTCAACCTCGCTCCCAAACTAGCTCGATGAGTCTTGCGGGGCTCCAAGTATTCGCCCCTCACCCTCTCACGGCGGTAATCCGGGTGGCAGTGGACTATTTAGATATCAACGGATATTTATCACACAAAGTCAATATGACTATTGTTTGGCTATTTAGTTAAATATAGTTTTCAAATCTATTGACATGTTACTAATTTCTGTAGGCGTTTATGTTTTGTGTGGATAAGTAGCGATGTTATAACATGGTCTAGGTGCACAATAAAAACAGCCCACGAAATGTATCAAAAAGATTAGGGATCCCATTAAGACCGGCGCCGGTCGATTACACGGGTTGGAGTTAGAACATAGTGTAACGTATGTTCTCGGAGCCATTGATACGTCACGAGGACTGTCATTGCAACAAACCACAGAAGCTAGTTGTTAGCTAGTTTTTGTGTATCCGCTTACTAGTCTATCGCTCAAGTGTCCTAAAGTACCTGTGCATAACTCACTCCCAGACACTCCAAAACACCTTTGCAACGTTCGCAAAGGTGTGGTAATGCAAGTCACAGTTTTAGGTGTTTTTGGAGTAGGTAACAATAAAAAACCGTTAGTGTTTATGGCGTTTGATCTTGTTAGGTTATATGCGAGTCACTAAAAGTAGTTTCTCCCTTATATGCTCTTGGGCTTCGGGCGTCAGGCGTTGATCGTCAGACTCTTCCATGATGAATTTGTTCACCCACAGATGCTTGATAACATGCACACCTCCTATTTTGTTAAAGCCCAACCGTGTCTTTGCTCTATAGTGGCCAAAGACTACCGCTCCTTGCACAAAGTACTTTTTATCTAGATAGTCACTGATTTCTATCGTATTTCGAAGAGTCTGCTTGATACGATCCTTCCCCACCAACGGTCGGCCACTTCTGTACAATTTCTCTCCCACCGCATAGACCTCACCTTTGACAGAGTTCACTTCTAGCACAAAAATACCTCTTGGGCCTACAACCACAAAGTCTACGTCATATCGTCTACCAGGTTCTACATTACGGAATATATGATACTCGTTCGGCAAGTCCTTAAGTTCTATCAGCACTGTCTTCTCACTTCGTAGTCCTTTGTGGTTATTCCAGAGATCGTCACCCTCTTTATCCATCATCTTACCTATTACGTAAATGAGTGCGAACATCGATAGTATGGCCGCCAAGAACTCTGCTAACTGGTTCGTCGTCGTGGGGACAACGAATGCCAAGTACAAGATTCTGACCAGACCAAATACTAAGAGGGCAAATAAGGACCACAAAGCAAAGTGGGCTGCCTGCATGTTCACCCGCATGTATTGGCTGTCTCCTCCGTAGATTGTGGCCATAGAATATGAGGCTGGTAAGAAACTGACTTAACCCTTAACTTGTTTCAAACGTTCCTGCGCGTCCTTCCACTCATTCTGCTTAGATGCATACCCAGACTCCAGCGTACACCAGGCATTCCAGGATGGAATCTTTTTAATCAGCGTTTCTTTTGAGCAATCAATTATTTCGTAATCATCGAATGATAAGCAAGTAGTACGACTCAAATGTTGTACACAGTCATCGTAGTTTAACTTCACTTTTCGATACTCCAACTGACAAGTCTGTATCTCTTGCTCCAAACTTGCCTGTACTTCCTTATTCTCACATTCTTTATTTTTTTCTGCCAGAACCTGTAATTCGTCCCACATAGTTCTCAGGTTTTGTTCCTCTTGTGCAATCCATTCTGCCTTCAATGATGGTTCGTATGCTGTTTGTAGCACCAGACCAAAAAGGGCTGTGCAAAAAGATAGGGCAAGCAAAACAATCACAATGCGTGGTGACTTTAGAATAAAAAATGGTCGACTTAAAAAAACATAAGATAAAAGACGCCGTACGAGCTCAATGAGCAAGGTGCCTCCAACTAATGCAAACGCACTATAATACAAGGATATTGAATTCAGTGCCTTTGCCCACTTTGACGCCTCTTCTGTACCGGTGATGTAGCTAATTACCGCTACAACTAAAGTAACGGAAGCAAAAAAATAGTACACGACATTCCCTAATCTTTCCCACCAACGGGATTGCGTATTACCTTGTGTCATAACACAATCATACCCTACAACCACGTCCCTACCCCTCCATGATGTGAGCAGGTACCACGGCGTGACTGACTGAAACTATAAGTCCCGTCCCTGCACCGAGCAGACGCACCCTCGGGAATAGACGGCGCATAGGCGGGGGAATGGACTGTGTTTCCCTTGCTATTGATGTAGTGATTGTCATTCGAAAGCCCCGCACTCGGCGCAGGATTGGGCTTCACTTCCTTGACCGAGGTAGTCGACGCGAACTGTACCTCCTTGCTAGCGGCGGGCTGCACAGGCTGTGCCGTCTGCGTTTTTGCTACCGGTGCGAGCTGTACCGCCGCGGGAGTAGTTGTGGGGCTCACGGGTTGCCCACCAAGAAGACCAGACAGCATCCACAAGCCTCCGAAGATCGCCGGGAGCATGTATCGCTTCTTTTCGTACCATTCGCGGCTATCCGGCTCTTTTTGCATAGTGGCCACGGTATACCAGAAAAGCCCCACATACACAAACCGACCATCTAGCCAGTGATTTTCATGAGACCAATAAGTTACCTATTTATGCGACCGCATAAATAGGTAACTATTGAGGTTGAGTCACAACACTGGTAGGCATATCATTCCTACGTAGTTGTCTACGTAGGAAGCTACGTAGACGCATTACAGCACGCAAAGTGTCATTAAACTATACTTATCCCCGCGTCCAATACTGCCAAGCGGGGATACTGTAAAGCAAGGCACTATGGGGATATCGTGACCCATGATGCCAGTTTTAGTGTCTCGCACTACGCCAAGTTGTGATATCGGAAAAACTGTCGCTCTGTATGAGATAGCCTGGCACTGACTCATATTCCATGTTAGTATCGCCCTCATGCAAACAACACAACCGACTACAAAAACAGGCGGAAAACAGAAACTTATCACGGGTATAGTGCTTATCGTATTGGGACTTCTCGGCTGGTGGTACATAGCAGGTACACCGAAAACAACCCCCTCCCCTACGACAACGGCGACAACGACGGCTACGACTACTACCGAAGTAGTACGTTCTCCCCTCACACCTGATCAAAATGGGCATGTCGGCCCATATCGAATTACTGCGGACGGTGTATATTTCCACGACCCCCAAGATACTGTGGGTAAAAAAATTGAGGGGGCAGATCCTGCAACATTTCAGGTGATTGTGTATGATGAGAAGTCCGCACCAAATATTATTTATGCCAAGGACAAAAATTCAGTATATGTTTTTAACAAACGCATCCAAGGTGCAGATCCAGCTACATTCCGTATACTTTCTCCGGGAAAACAGTACTCGGGTGACTCGACTTCAGTTTTTGTGTACGATTTCGAAAGTATACAAAAGATTGTAGGGGCAGACCCAAATACTTTCACTGCACTCAAGGAGGCGGGTTACAATCCATGCACGACTGGACTATACTCAAAGGACACAAAGAATATTTACTTTGTAGCAGAGGCAATCCCTGGTGCTGATCCCTCGACGTTTGAGGCACTTGGTTTTAACTATGGGAAAGATAGCAAACGAGTATACAAGGGGATACGTGTAGAAAATGGAGTAGAACCGCTCACGTTCGAACCCCCATCTTGTAGCGAAATGCTTAAAGACTATTGACCTGAAAAATGAAAATACCCCGCTCCTCCAGCGGGGTATTCGTTAAAGAACTTAATCTATATATAGTTAGTTCCACAAAGGGACGTTGACTGCTTTTACACGGTATGGGTCAGACTTGGTGATATGTGTCCAGCCATACGGATCTACAAACATATCTGCACCATAATCGAGAAGAATGCCTATGTGGAGATGATCAGGCAGGTTTACAGGTGCTGTATGTCCCACATATCCAACTAGGTCTCCCGTTTTCACCTTTTTCCCAACATAAATACCGTCCTCAACAAACGAGAGGTGGTTGAACGATACTTTATACGGACCAACCAGGTCAATCTCAAGCTTTCCCCAAGTGCTACCAAGACCAGCACATGAGGTACGCGTACTCTTTGCAGCACAATCACTGAATGTGATCACACCAGTACCTGGCGACCTTATTGGCGTTTCTAGAGCTGCATTGTAGTCAACTGCAGGGTGGCCATCATAACATAGGTAATTAACACCGCCATACAACGAAACACCAGTGTAATTTGCCATGATTGTTCCAAAGCTAGTGACAGGACCCTGTCGACACGTACTATCTCCCGTGTGTCCAGTATCTTTCCCTACGTCGCCTGTATATGCAGTCACTACATTATCAATCGCAAACGGTTTGATAACCCCATTCACATCAGTCATTGCATGGTCAAACACGCTCGTAATCCAAGCAGTATTGGCCGTCTGCCCATTTAGCGGAAACTCCAACCCCTGCACCAACCAAATATCATCGAGATACACATCTAGCAACTCACCAGTCATAAACGCAATGCTGCCAAGCTTTCGACCAACCAGATCAAGCGACGTCAGTGACATGACTACCGTATACCACTTCGCAGGATCATACCCACCGTTCGTATCAGGAGTGATCATATGATTTGTGACGTACGTCCACCCGATCACCGTATCGTACTCATCACGCGTTGCGATCTGTATTTGACCAAGTTCAGTGGTGTTTTTGATCCCACGAACACGGAACACTATCGCCTTTTTCCCCACAGTACTGATAGGAAACGCTCGTTTCAGTTCAATACCACCCCACGCACGTGCAAAGGTAAGTTGGAGAGAGTATGACCCCGTCTGACCCGACACCACGGCCCTATCATTAGCACTCGTTCCTCCCCACGAACCCCACGGTTGCCACGCAGCAGCGTAACCTTCCTCGTAAATAAGTTCTGAACCAGCAGTTGGTCCATTGACCGTACATATAAGTGCATCATTTGCAGATGCCACCGTCATGAACGCAAGACATATACCGAGCAGTCCTCGGCGGACATAGGTACTAATTAACATTACAGACTCCTGTGTTGTTGTCAGTGAGTGAATCAAAGCGAACGTCATCAAGTGTGATCGTGGTTGCGGTCGCACTCTCGAACTCTAGCGCCTTAATGATACGGTTAAGTCCTCCGAGATCGGCGAGTGGTATGCGTACCAGGTGCCAGTTGTATGGCGTGAGCACCTTACCCACTAAGTAGTTGGCGAGGTTGAGATGGTTTAGCCTGTTACTTGAATTGTCATATAGACTCACCCAAATCTCCTGTCCACCCTGCGCACCACCATAGATTGCAAACGTTAGCATATTGTACCCCGTCGTGTTGAAGAACGTGGTCGGCCAGAACTGGAAACCCGCCCATGATCGAGCGTAGTTGACATTCAGACCAAGTGCACCGCTATAGAACTGCGACAAGTTGCTGTTGTGAGTTGCATCCCACTCGTATACGGTCCACCGTGCCCCGAACGAATCGGAGAATAGTATGGACGATGCTGGTGTTGGAGGCGGAGGTGGTGGCGGTTCGAACGCCGCACGCCACTCTACCCGCATACAATCCCAGGCATACACAAGCTGAGCACCTGACTTGAACCCAACACCTCGTATAGAGGTTCCAATGTTGAGTGCGGTAAGAGGTATCTCAACCGAGTACCACTGGTTTGCCCGCATTCTACCACCTGTTAGGTATGGCAGGACCGAGATCCACCCCTTTCCGACATTATTGCTATCGTACGCTTGTACAGAAAGTGAGGAGGTGGGATCGACCATGTTCGAGGTGTAATTTTGTACCGCGAAGATGAGCGCATTGTTACCGCCGACGTTCTGACCACCTGGGGCAACCGCACGAAACTCACCGCCTGCACTATGGTTGACGATCGCAGTCTTGCTTCCACAGTACGCGGAGAGTGATAGACCTGCAGGGTTTTCCGAGATGATCGTTGCACCGACCGAGCCATTTGCCCATGGAGAAACGAAACCTTCCTCGTATATGGGAAAGGCATGCAGTTGAGATGCAAGAAGAGCACCTACGACGAAAGCGACCCATCTGAGTCGCCTGATATGTTTAGTATAGTTCATAGAATATACTCCCGTTGTGAAGGACCAAAATTGTGTCCGAGGATTATGGTACAGGAAAAGGGGGCCACATACAACAATTCTTTGCTGCCCTGCCCCAGTTTTCAGCTTTCTAAATCCCTAGTGTAGGAAAAACTAAAAACTACTTCCCTCCTCATAAAGCCGTGCGATCTCCTCGAATTCCCTGATCTCAGCGACCACTTGGTTCCAACTGTCTCCTAAGTGGGTCACAAAACACAGAAGCGCTTTTGGGCGCTTTTGTGTTTTGTGACCCTAAGCAAGGTGCCTGCGCACCTTGCGTCCGGGATGAGAAGATGTTGAGCATGTCGCAGTGAGTCCCGCAGGACGAAACGAGACGCGAAACATGTACCGTCCATGTAATGGAAGAAATTCCCGGTAGCGGGAGCGTGACCCTGTCTACCGCCGTGAGGGGTGATGCCACGCGGATGTGCTTCGCACGTCTTACAGACCTGTCTACTCATCGGCTATTTTGGTTCGCTCGTCAACCTCGCTCCCAAACTAGCTCAATGAGTCTTGCGCCATGGGTCCCTTCCCATGGCTCACCCTCTCACGGCGGCGACAGGCGAAACATGTACCGTCCATGTAATGGAAGAATCCCACCCTACGTAGCGCTCACACTCGCTCATCTTCCTTTCCGAAAACCAACATGATACTCTCACTACAAAAACAGACGGAGGGGTAAGCTCCGTCTTGTGTTTTACTCTACGCACACTCATGCTGATAGCGAAGAGTGCAATAGACTTTGTACGTGGTATCTGCCAGGCGTTTGAAATATGCCGGCGGAAGATCATCGCGATCCATCGTTGTAAAAGGTACACCCTCAAGAACAAGCAGCGCACCATTCATTATGATCGGCAACGTTGTGATCGTCGGGGACGGCAAATAAAGCGTCTCTCTGAGCGACAGCTCATAATACAAGATCGACGCGCTACCCCATATGCATAACTGTTCAAATACGTCACGTTCTTCAAAAAAAGATGTGTTGCTGAAATCCATCAAGAGTGCAAATTGATCCTCGTACAGTTTATATAGGTGCCATAATTGCGTGACATCTACTTGAATGTAATTGATGATCTTGTGCGAGCGTTTGTGCTGAAGGGACCCTACTGAAGTGATAGAGTATGGTGTATCTTGTTCGGTAAGCATTCTCATCTGTATCTCCTGTGTAGCTACGTAATGGTACTGCCGTGTAGTCTACTGGGAGCACGTAGATAGTCAAGTTACTGTATCATTTGTAGGTTGGTCACCAACCGTTCGTTCACCCTGCGCTCCACCCTCCAGACTCTAACCTCTAACCTCTGTATTCCCCGCACTCTTGCCCTACCCCAGATACCCGCGTACACTGCGTCCGAAGGCTCTTTTTAAACCAACAATCCTATGAGGTGGCACCATGACACAACGACATATCATCGAGTCAAAACAATTTGACATCGCATTCCTCACGACCATATTTAACCTGGTCCGTTCGATCGAGTGCTTACGCAAAAAAAAGAGTGGGCGTCACCACCTTAAACAAATGCTCGCGGGTGATGAGCTCATAAATTTCTTTTATGCAGAATCCACGCGAACGCGAATTTCGTTCAACCTTGCTGCGAAGCGCCTCGGCATGGATGTGTGCGAAACCACGAATGCAGAGATGTTTTCCTCGGTTGCCAAAGGTGAGACTCTTGAAGACACTATCCGTGTCCTGTGCGGGTATGAACCGGATGTGATCGTGCTTCGCCACAAACTGGAACATGCCGCACAAACTGCTGCACATATTAGTGATCATTTTGGCTACAAAACCAAGATCATTAACGGTGGAGACGGACCAGGTCAGCACCCGACACAAGCCTTGACGGATGTATACACGATTAAAAAAATCCTAGGGCACCTTGATGCATTACATGTTGTTGTCGTGGGTGATCTACTGTACGGTCGCACCACACACTCATTGGTATTTCTTTTGAGCAAATTTAAGGATGTTCGATTTACCTTTGTATCACCGGCGCAGCTTTCTATGAAAAAGGGGATAATCGATCACCTCAATGAGTATCATGTTCCTTGGGCCGCAACCGACGATCTTTCAGGTTATGTTGCAGATGCGGACGTCGTGTACATGACCCGTACTCAATGGGAACGATTACCTGATGTAGACAGGAGCGAGCTTGAAGCATTATCAGCAAAATGCCAGTTGACCCTCGCCCTTGCACAGGTAATGAAGCGAGACAGTATTATCCTGCACCCGTTGCCACGGCTGACCGAGATTGAACGGACCGTAGATGAACTGCCCCAGGCCGCGTATTTTGAACAAGCAGCCAACGGTGTCTTAGTACGCATGGCACTCCTTCTCTACGTTCTTGAAATGGAAAATGCCTTATAAGGGACGATGCAATTACGCCGTACGTTGAGTACGGCGCCTTTTGTTATATCTGGAAATATCTCGGTGTGTTAATGATAGATACAATGTATCGGTCCTACGTAGGCATCTACGTAGGAAGCTACGTAGATAACTACGTGTTGAATTGCTCCCTAGTCATACTAGAGTAGCGTTGTACAGGAAACAGAGATAAGTACAGTTTATTACACATACGCATGTCGTAGTGTTTTCATCATTCAAGCCCCCAGAAGCCACGCGAACGAATAGCGAAATCGGTGACAGCCACTATTTTTTAGACGTCCCGCAGGCGCAAGTATGGTAATGGGGATATTGGGATCCATAGAGTGTTCACACTGTAAGAGTGTCTATCAATGAGTCTAGATTTTTTGAAAGATACTTAATTTTCTTATAGTCATCAAAAAGAAAATGATCAACACGAGTATTACCTTTCAGATAATGCTCGCTCTCGACCCAGAATCCGCGAATGGTTTTGACGAAGTAAAGTTGTAAACCTCTTTTCATTTCATCTTTTGATATAGGATACACACTTGAGTAAGCATCTATATATTTTCTTGCATTTTCTAAATCAGCTTCCGTAACATCAGCAGACAGAAGTCCGTAGACCATCGACCTGAAAATCTCATATGTTCTTGGTGAATAGTTGGTCTTCTCAAAATCAAATACCCATTTCACATTGTCATCCTCATCAAAAAATACATTATGATCTAAATAATCACCATGAATTAAATGGTCGCAACTTAATCCAAAATTTTCAAAGGTTATTGAATTCTTTAGCAAGAGTTCTTTTTTCATCTGTATATCCTCAAGTGCGACTTTATCAAAATCATCCAGCTGACTGATTTCTGATATCTTAACCAAAATATCTTCTATCTCTTTTGATGTCTTTTCTTCATTTTTTATCTTAAAACGATCATCGATAATGAGTTTTGATCCTTTACCAAGGAGATGAATTTTTCCCAACATTTGACCGAGGGAAATAATAGAGGCTTCGGTTAGTTCACTCCTTTCGATATGTTTTCCATCAACAAATGGAAACAAGGCATAGTAGGCACCGTCGTATTCAAAGAAAGTATTTCCATTTGATAGCGCTATGGGAAGAATGACTGGAATGCCACCATTTGCAAAGTATTTCTTAGAAGAGTGGACTTCAACAATCCGATTAGGACTATCAAATCTATACTTCTTAAGAAAAAATCTCTTTGTGCTATCTGAAAGAAAATAGTTATCGCTTAAAAAACCCTTGGCAACCTTTTCAGAAGAAGAGACGCTGATTGCATATATATCATTTATTTTTATTAAAAGCTCATCCATAAATACCATTATAACCAATCTTGAATAATAGGACGAACACAGGCACCATACCCTCCTCACGGAATCGGTGACAGCCACCGTTTACTGCACTTCAGGTACCTACACTCATTGACGAATCTTCCTGTGTACGTAGTATGGTACCAGTTACTATTCAACCGTACGTTACCAGAAGGGGGTCCGAAATGGACAGATATACAAACAGTGCACGATGGTTCGCACTCTCATTCGAATCAAGAACACCGGCCATACAGATCGCCATATGGGGTAGGTGTGCCGACCAAGTCACAGCGCTTCTTAAGACACATAGTGGCATTCCGGAAGTGCTCGAACAGTGGCGATTCAATTCATTCGAGTCGGACATGCGAAAAGATTGTGGTTTTGATCGCGTGATACGTGCGCACGGAGTAGTTAATGGGTACCAAGTGCTGACCATACCCTTACAACGCAAGACCATGGACCAAGCGGCGGCGAGTCTCATGTTCCTTTTGTCTACTCTGCAGTACCTGCCTGACTTTTGTGAAAGTATCCTGTTCGAACCGTTTGAACCTGACACCAACCATATGCAACTTATGGTACTTGAGACACAGGTGCAACATACCACCACTCCGCATTCGGCACCTCTATACGGAGCGGTGTCACCTGCCCTCACCGAATGGGTAGCGCGCACATGGGCAAACAACGACAACGTTGAGCATACTGCACAATGCATGTGTCACGCGTGGAATGCGTTGAGTCGTCGTGATCACGCGAAGTACTCAGGCGGACGTTTTTCTGCACGCCTTGGTGAAAATGGCAGTTTTGCACTGGAATGTGTGGGCGATGCGTGTGAGGTTTTGACAATAGATTGGTGGACACGTGAGCCGGGTGAAGGACACGAATTGGGCTGCCACAATCTCGATTCGCCAGCACAACAGCTCTGTCTGCTTGCGGGACTAGCCGGTCTGCATGATCTTGCATGCAAGGAGTTGGACAACCATCAGACCAATACATCATAGTATTGATCTTGCTACAAAAGGCCGACATGTGTTCGGCCTTTTTTGTTGCAGCTATTTTGTACAGCGTTAGCTTACACGTGAGCAGTGGCACGTTGGTGTGCATCACTCCTACGTAGCTCACTACGTAGATAGCAAAGAGCTTCCTTGTCGCACTACTTCTTTTCCAGCAACTCCGTCAGCGAGCCTTTTTCACGTAACGGTACACTGACTACGACACCCTTATTGCGAAATACCTTTTTGATACCGACATCTTTTTTTGAAGCAAGTACCTTGTACTAATCGTTCTGTATCACGATCGCTGTATTATCATCCAATGCAAGCGCTACGCCAGGGGTGCGCTTCATGATCGCCCGCAACCCTGCATCACGAAACTTTTTTTCTCGTATGTGGTGTGGGCTGAGGGTCAGTGGCACGAGTCTAAGTCCCGTAATGCGCATAAGCGTTGGCGCCTGGATGCTGTGCTTCATGAACAGACGTGCATCACTTGACCCATACCGAAACCAGCAAATGGCACCGGCGCTGAGACCTGCGAGTATGATGCCTTTTGTATAGGCTTTCTCAAGTACTTTGTCGACACCATATGTTCGCCATATGCGAAGCATGCGGCGTGTATTCCCGCCTCCAACATAGGTGATGTCTGACGAAAGTATCTTCCGTTCAATATCTTTCGACGAACGTTTCTCTCGCGTAAGAAATAGCACATCGGTCGTGCAGCCGAGTTTCTTGCCATACACCCGCTGAAAAAGTTCCCAATACCCGAGAGAATCATTGCTTGCTGTGGGGATAAAGAGCACCTTCGGGACTTTTTTCCCTGAAAGTTTTACGATAGCCCGGTCGATCGGAAGAGTGTCCAGATCTTTCAGCTCACCTCCCCCGATAGCGATAATAGTAGGCATACGATGAGTTGTTTGTTGTCTTGTCATGCACTAATTGAAAGCATATATTTCCTGCGTACACCACTTGCTTGCGTCGCCCTAACGAGCGCGTATACTCAACTTGAATCATTGATCACACAACTGAGGAGGTACCAATGAGCAATAAAGAAGCAGAACCGACACCCATCGAGTGTCCACGATGTCATGAACACACACTTATTTGCACCAGCAGCTTTTATCCCGGCAGTGGCGTAGACCACATGGAGTACTTTCACACATGCAAAAATTGTGGGTTTAAACAAAGTGACATTGAACAACACGGCGATTGCGGTGACAACGAATGGAATTGCCCGATGTGTGGGCGCAAAGCGACGAACTGAAACCGCTTACACTTTTAGGAGTCCTCACGGACTCCTATGTTGTAGCTATGCGATTAGGTACTTTAGACTCTACTCCGTCTTCGCAACCGAAAACCAATCGACTTTGCGAGTGAGGAACATGACGCTCGCGAGAAGCACAAAGAGAAGGAGTGCACCAAAGAGCAGTGCATAGTCTTCGAGCTTGAGAACAAAGTAGAGGTAGGTATAGAGCGCGAGCAGGGTAACACCCACAAAAAGCGCCCGTGCTTTTTGCTTGAGAACACTCGCACTATAGCTTGTGATGAGGAGCGTGATCATGCCCGTCGAAAGCGCGTACGCTCTCAAAAAGCCGATCTGTTCTGCGAACGACAACAAGAGAAGGTAGAACAGAGCGAGTGCAGCCCCGATAAGAAGATACTGCACCGGGTGTACACGCAGTTTTTGCAGGACCTCGAAAAGGAAGAATACTGTAAAGGTGATAACGATGAATAGTATCGCATACTTCACTGATCGATCGAGCTGGGTGTAGAGGTCGACGCCCTCAAAAAAATTGACCCCAAATGCCGAATCGGTCAGTGCTGAGGCGGGCACTATGTTCGACCCTTCCCATGTTTGCGGGTAATTGCGTCCAAATGACGAGACGTGCCAGGTGGCGCTGAAACCGTTTGCATCCACAGTACGCTCCGAGGGGAGGAATGCACCCGTGAATTCCGGCGTCTTCCATGGTGAGGTGACGGTGACCTCGGTCTCCTTCCCGACCGGTACAAAGAGAGCCTTTTTGGTACCCTTGATCGTGAGCTCAAATGAAAATGGATACTCTTTTGCTGAAGCAAGATACGGCACGGTTGCATGGATACCGGCACTATCAACGACCCCAGTATTCAAGCCCGGCTCGAACGGCACCACTGTACCATTCCAGTTGAGCGATACCTGTTTTTCGATACTACGCGTGTCGGAAAGCGCAAGTACCAGGGTTGGGGTCGAACGAAGGGGTGCGCCGCGGGCATCGGTGGTTGCAAACGTACCGCTCACCTTGAGCTTTTGTGTGTACACGACCGTATCAAAGATACCTCGGCTGCGCAGGTCGGGTGCGATCTCGCTCTCGATCTTGAGCGAGGACGGGAGCACGTACTGCTCGACCGGGGTGGTCGTGTCCTTGAGAGGCGGCTTGGTGAATACGAGCATAGGCCCGATAACGGTCTGCGGCGCGCTCCACGTTTGACTTATCTCGTTCTGCACCTCTTCGTGTCGTGTTTGGCGTTCGCTCACAAGTCCCAATACCATCAAACTCGCCACAAAACACGCCACTGCAACGATGCCGATCACCACTATTTTTAACGTTACACCTCCTCGCTGCATAATGTATCCATCATGCGCCCGTGGGACGAGGTGTCAAGGCGCTTGTTTATCCAAACCCCACTTGGTGGCCGGGTCACCAAGTGCATTCTCACATTGGTACGAGATATGTAAAAAGCCGCTTAGTACTATGCGGCTTTTTATAGTGGCCCAATGGCGCCAGACTAGAAAAACATATGTAGTATCAATGATCAATTTCGCACAAAAAAATTGATGTCTCTGTTGACTATGCTGTCTACCTGTTCACTCTGTGGCTCGCACAACGCCCTGTATGCAGCATACACATCACGTGTTTGAAACATCCACTGTGCAGCGATTTTCTGTGCACCCGGTAGCAAATACCCGACGTACACTGCGTTGGGATTTCCAAATATATCAACCGGGCAATACAAGCCTACAAACACACCACCGTCGCCCGCAGTGTAACGGCACTGGTGATTATGTTGGTCATTCCGTGCAATGCATACCGGATGGCAGAGTTCTACGATCATCTTTCGCTTGCCTATATGTAGCACGTGCGTTGCAGGACAAGGAATCCATGGACTCACCACGATAGTGTCTGTGTTAGAGACTACCTCCGGACACTCTTCTTGAATCGCGAGCGCAAATGCTCTCTGTACTCGTCGTTGTTCATAGTCGATCATGACAATCACCTCTTTGTATGTATTAAAAAACAAACGCTCGCACTCGCGTGATCGCGTTCAACCCTGTGCATGGTTGTACCATACTGAGCACTCGTAGGAAAGTATACCCGCATTATGGGCAGTTCTGCGGCTATGCGGGTATACCCACCCCCGCACTTGGGAATCCGGCAGCCAAGTTCACTGCGACGGGCGCAACTCTGTAGTTAACTTAGCGGCCGGGTTGCTAAGTGACAGTCCCACAAGCAGTCCTTGTATCCACTTAGCTTCCGGGAAGCTAAGTGGATATGGTGCGAACACCGTCCTACGTAGTTCCCTACGTAGGAGATGAGATGCTACAATGACCGCATGGGTAGCATAACGCGCATACTGCAAGCAGAAGCACTTGTGTTGTTGATCGCGACCGTGTGGATCTATCACGTACTTGGTGCAAGCTGGTGGCTCTTTGCTGTACTGCTCCTGTTCCCTGACCTTTTTATGGTCGGGTACCTTAAAAACTCTGTGGTGGGTGCGTTCGTGTACAACCTTGGACACACGTACGTGGTGCCGTTTGTTCTGCTCGCTCTGATATTCGCCGTGCAGGCACCGATACCGATCGTTGTTCCCATTATCTGGATCGCACACATTAGCATGGACCGCCTCTTGGGCTACGGACTCAAACTTGACACTGGATTTAAAGACACCCATTTGGGCAGGATCGGGGGGTAGGTTGTAGGGGCTAGGGAGTAGTTCGTACTCTCGCCATGTATACTGGTGAGCTTGCGATCGAGCAAGTCTGAGATATTACCTATTTCACGCGTAAACTAACAAACGTGATCCTGGACTGCTTCGCTGAGGCTCGCAGAGACGAAGAACGAAAGGTGTCGCGCATTACTGCGGCTAAACTTGATATAATGACAATATAATTGTAGTCTGTTTCGCAGATGGTGAGATTCCCCTTAGCTATCTGGATTAATGAAAGTTCAACGAGGCCGAAACCTTTGCGAATGCAATGACGCCGTTGGTTCTGAACGGGGAAAGAATGAGGTAACATCAATGAACATTAAAAAATTAGCGCGGATGTCCCGCGAAGAAGTACCAAACCGCTTCCTTGCGACACTCTCATCAAATTGGGCGAAGAAGCAAAAGCTCAGAAACCCCGTGCAATACGCGGAAGAATTATACCGTTGGTACTTGGCAATAGCTGTAATAGTTGCATTGTTCTTGCTATGGGCCACAATTTTGGTCACATGCAAACCAGTACCGCCAATACTCGACGACAACATCAGTTTAGGACATATTGGTTTCGGTCTTGGATCCATGTTATTTTGTGCCGTCGGCATGTTTTTTGCAAACAGCAGAAGAAGTAAATTAGGGCGAAATTCGGCAAAGTCCTTTATAAAGGCGCTAACGTCGCTTGAGAATGTGGTTGGT
>Ga0172379_10005759_pt1 | contig 17116 bp, 18 predicted proteins | sample GrowelOW334metaG_FD_119756 | JGI IMG/M metagenome (GOLD analysis project Ga0172379, IMG submission 119756) | Groundwater microbial communities from an aquifer near a municipal landfill in Southern Ontario, Canada - Groundwater well OW334 metaG | ecosystem: Environmental > Aquatic > Deep... | reverse complement strand
GTCAAGGCATCATAAATGGCAAATTTCATACAATAGCTTCCGTCTGTAACTGCAACTCCGCTTGAATCTGTTAATTTTCCTTCATAATTTATTTGCTTGTTAAAAGAAGAGCCGGCGTTTGCATACAGCGCAAAACCAGTGGCAAGCGCCACAGCCAGAACACAGGCTAAAAATGTTTTAAAACTAAATCGCATACGGAATTATTCTAATTAACCTAATTATTTTTCACTCTTGACAAGGTTGTCTAATTTGCTATACTTATTACATAACCACAAAAAAGACCCTTATTAGGTTTTGTCCTAGTTGGGGGCTTTTTTTATAATTCAAGGGTAGAACGCTGGTCATTTATATAGGATATTGAAGCATTAGTTCTTTTTAATAAAATTGAACACTTATCTCCGCTTCCTGGAGAAAGTATCACATACAATTTTTTATTTTCGTGCAAAAATTTTACTAGACTTGCATAATCTCCATCGCTTGTTACAATAATCGCTTTATCAAAATGGTTTTCATAAAAATCACGTGCAGCTTGCAATACCAAATCTGCGTCGCAGTTTCCTTTTGGCTTTCCTCCATCGTCATAAACTACCTCTTTAAAAATTATAGTAAACCCGCACTCTTGAAGATATTTATATAAATCTTTATATTTTGGTATTAATCCGATAAAAATATAAGCTGTTTTAACTCCATATTTTTCCGATAGCCATACTCTGAATCTTTTATAATCTAATTTCCAACCCAAACTCGCAATTCCCCTATGCAAGTTAGCACCGTCAATATATGCGTAATTGTTTTCCTTCGGAATCATTTTTTAATTATATCAATAAAATATTATTTTGCCTAATCAACTTTTCCACTGTTTTACCTAAATTATATTTTAAACTTTTCGTTTATTATCCCCTTCTTTGAAACATTTAAAATTTCCGACGTGTAAGCCAGGGTGTATGACCCATCATCATTCTTTTTTTCAATTTTTACATAATATTTTCCAGGAGGAACCAAGCAGTAATATTTTCCATAACGGTCAGCTGACCTTGAAAGAATTTCTTTGTTTATTTCTGGAATCATAACCCTGATAATTGGAAAAGATAACGGTACTCCAGTTGCCTTTTCCACAATGTAGCCATAAGTTCTCGGTTTGATTCCAAAAAATCTTGGCAAAAGCATTAAAACATACAAAATCATAATAACTGTGTTGTAAGTATGAGGAGACAAAACAAAAGCTCCAATGGCAACAACAAAACCCAAAGCAAACAACAAGTTATAAATCTTTTTTAAAATGACATCCCATTTGGAATAAAATCTCATTAATTTTTTGCTCTTCTTGGTAAACTCGTTCCAGTCAAACTTGATTGGGTCCAGTGGAATGTTCTTTGCAATAATTTCTCCTGACTTTGTGATGTTTATGTTTTCTCCAAAGTACAAATTATCATAAAGCTCATCTGATGTTTTACCGGCTAATTTTTGTGAAGGAAACACATAGTTTGATTTGCTGGCTTTTATTTGATAAACACCAGGCTCAACCAAAAACCCAAACCTTCCATCTAAATCTGTTATTGCAGAAGCAACATTCTTGCCTTGAACATTCTTTAAAACAACGTAAGCTGGGTCAATGGGCTGTTTGGTAACAGAGTCGTACACCACGCCCCATTTGGCAACCTTTTTTCGCAGGCCCAGAGCTGTCAACAAAAGCCCCAGCAATCTTAACGGCAGTAAAAGCAATTCAAAAAATGAAAACGAAAACAAAGAACCTGTTGTTACGGCAGTTGCCACAACAGCTCCAGTTGTTGAAACTGTTTTTGTAACTGCCGAACCTTGTGGAGATTCAACAATTTTTTTTGTTTCTTCTGTTGCAACCCTAACCGGATATGGAACTCTTTGAATTATTGTTTTGGTAATTGTATTTGTGACTATTTCAGTCACAACTTTTACTGTTTCAATTGGAGCCGGTGGCTCTTCCTCAATTGGAACCGGCGGTTCTTCTTCTGGTGGTAAAACAGGACAAACAGTATTCACCGATGTTGAACAATTTGCAGAAACGCTTTTTCCTCCAGAAGTAACCTCAACTGTTGCAGTTTTAAGTCCTTCTATGTTGTAGAGATTTGAGCAAGTTGATAATGAACCCGAACAATCTCCAGACCAAGAATAATCATATTCTCCGTTTCCGCCCGAAGCCTCAGAAGTAAAAATTACTTCTGTATCCGGATCAACCGAACTTGAAGACGCATAACAAAAAACAATCAAATCCGGCAAACCAACACTAATTGAACAGCTGGCAGAAGAACTTTTTCCTCCAGAAGTAACTTTCAAAGTTGTTATTTTGCTTCCGCTGGTGTCATATGAATTTTCGCAAGTAGAATCTGCCCCTTCGCATCCTCCTGTCCATAAATATTCATAAGTTCCATTTCCACCGGATGCAGATGAAGTGTAGGCTACAGGCTCTCCAACATTTACAGAACCAGAAGATGGCGAGCAAGAAATGTTAAGGCCTGAAAAATTTACAACGGTGGAACAGGTTGCTGATACGCTTTGGCCAGCTGAAGTTACAGTAATTTTTGCTGTTTTAGTCCCACCTTCTAAATATGATTTTGTACAAGTAGAATCTGTTCCCGCGCAATCTTGAGACCATGCATATGTGTAAGTTCCATCGCCGCCGGAAGCTGTGGCGGTGTAGGTTACAGGCTGATCCACATCAGCCGGATTTGGCAAAGCCAAGCAAGAAACACTTGGCACAATAGGAGAAATAACAAAAGTGCCGTTGGTAGTGCCATTTAAAATGTTAGTTCCCAATCCATCATTGGCAAGCACTTGGCCTGAACCAGTAAAAGCAACTACGGCTGTTCCAACAGCAATTGGATTGAATTTTACATTTAATATAATCCCATTTCCAATAAAACCAGGCGCAGGCAATCCTCCAGAAAAATGAACTGTTCCATTAGTGTTTGAATAAGATGGGTACTCCACCCACATTGAAAAAATTGAACTTGTGGTACCTACTGAAACCACATTGAGTAAATTTTTATCAAAAGTTAAATTGGCTTCTGCAGCATTAATCGCATCTCCATGAGTGTTAACTTTTATATTTACTGAAAATGGCACTCCAACCTGCTGTTTCCCTTTTTGAGGACTTACTTCTAATGTTGCCGCTGCACCTGCCTGCAAAGGAAAAGCGAAAACGAAAAAACAAAATATCACAGCTAAAAAACAAGCGGATCTTTTATAATTTATTTTATCTTCTCTTGCCATTTTTTATCCTGCCTGCGCAGGCAGGTAATTTTTTTGTGATGATAAAAACCAAAGTAATCAAGACTATTAAAATCAAAGAATACAAGACAATATTTCCCAATTCATCAATCGGTTTGTTAACAATTTCCTCTCTGTAATTTCCAGCTCCATCATACGCTCTTACCAAAACCCTGCTCCACCAGTGTTGAAGCCCCAAAACATACGGAGTTTCTGTTTTTTTCCAATTTGTAGAAAACCAAGCTCCAGAGTATGGAAAAATTAAATAACTTTCTTTGACTTGGTAATAAGAAATTCCAGATTGTTTGTCTGTTGTGTAAAAAGAAACAAAATATTTATTTTCTGCCACAGAGGGCATTCTTATTATAACAGGAAAGAAGGGTTCTGGTGGAACATTATCAGCCAATTGCGTTTCTGGAACATTTGTTTTCTGCGAACTAACTAAAAGTGAAAGCTGGTTTAACCCCACATTAAGTTTTGTTCCATAGCCGTCATTCAAAAGAACATTTGCATTGCTGATAAAAATAACCGGAGAACCTGCTTTTTTTGCCCTTAATGAAAAATTAAAAATGTTTCCAGCAGATCCTCTAAATCCTCCCGGAACTCCGCCGGCAAATGTAATTGCTCCGGCTGTTTTTTCCTCCGGCCTTTCTGGCCATAATGAAAAAATAGAATCTCCGCTTGTTATGTTTACTAAATCAAAATATTCTGCAGGAAATTTAATTGTTCCCTCAATTGCATTTATATCTTTGCCTCCGGTGTCCAAAACAACAGAAATCTGGACCGTTTCATTATTTTTGTAAACTGTTTTATCGCTTTTTACAGAAATTGATTGCGCGTTTACAAAATTAGGCAGTGCAAAAAAGCAAACTAAAACCGCAAGTAATAAAATTGTTTTATAAAATATTTTTTCTTTCATAAATTTTTTAATTTATCCTGTCCACCAGAAAAGCATAATTGAAAAATCTGTTAAATTTACAATTCCATCTTTATTTATATCAGCGCACGGATTGCTTGGATTGGTCTGGTTCCAGAAATACATTAAAATTGAAAAATCAACTATATTTATTTTTCCGTCTTTATTCAAATCTCCATGCGGGTCGCACAATTTACAATCATTACTGGTACTGCATTTATCAGCTCCAGTGCCCGACACAGAAACGCATTGTTCTTGTGAGTTGCATTCGTTATGACTACCGCCTCCACCACCTCCTCCGCAATCAGCTGGACAATTTGAAGAATTTTCTCCCCTGTTCGGTTCGCATATGCTGTTATTATTACAACCACAATCAGTTGCACAAGTAATGCCGTCTTCACCTAAAGCTGGCTCACAAATTCCATTACCATTACAGGTTGTTCCTTCTTCTGTAACTTGTAAATTTACATCAATTGATTTTGAAGATGCTCCTCGCACCACAGAAGACACAAAAATAATAAAAATAATCAGAACCGCAACTATTAAAAATTTAAAAAAATTATCTGATTTCATTAATTAATTTGATGAAACTGTAATTGTTACCAAGGAAGAATATTCTCCAGATTTTAAAAACTTGTTTGACTGCGCTTGAAAGGTTATTAATTCATTTTCCCCGGTTGGGCTTGTTCTGCTGGTGCGATGAATAATTGTAGTTGGAGTTGTGCTTAATCCAGACCAGCAGTGGCCCACATTTCCTCCAGCTCCGCAGGTGGCTCCGTTGTCCTCAAAAGCAGTCGCATCTCCAGTTGTGGCAGGCAAAACCGCAAAACCAAATTTTGCCGCATTAGCTCCTATGCCCCAGTTATAAGTTGGAGACGTTGGATAATCATCAAAATAATATGAACCGTCCAACCTCATTGCAGGAACTGTAGAAGCGCTTATTTTCATATCAAAGCCGGCAGAACCGTCTGTCTGAACAGTCCAGTGAGTGTCGGCGTTTGCTGTTCCACCGGTAATTCCAGGAATGTTTGGAACCAAAGGAGTACTGCTTGGCGCAGAAACACTCAAAGAAACTTCTTGCATCTGCTGGAAACCTGCTTTCATTTTATACAAAGCGCTGTCAGAAACTCCAGAGGAAACCTGTCCCATTGTGTCCTTAAAAATATAATGCGCAGAGGTTCCCATTCCACCGGTTGGTGTTAAAGCATCATCTGATTGAATTCTGTAATCTCCGCTAGACATAACATAAGCAAAAAGCGGATGAGAAACGCCCATCAAAAAACCGACTGACAAGGCAAATATTAAAATAAACTTGGCAGAATTTTTCATTCCATTTGTACATTTTAACATAAAAAAACCCCTGTCAACAATGTGAATAACTAAAAAACATCCCGATTGGGATGTTTTTTAAAATTACTTATTAGTGCAAGTGCCATCAGTGCAACCCAAAGGGCAAACTTCTTGAAGGCGATTATTAACAGCCACATCATCATAAAGATAATATTGGGTTTTGCGTTTACTATTAGCACAGTGTCCTTCCATTAAACCGCAACCAACTCCACTGCAACTGGCGGTTTTAATTCCATTCATTGTGCAATAATCAGCATTTGTTTCATCTGCAGTACCATTTCCAGGAGTAAAAAGAGTATCCCATGTATAACCCTTTGTTAATGGTAAAGGAGATGAATTTGTGATTTTACTAGTGCCAGATGGAGAATCAGTATCAACACAAAGAGGCATTATTGAACAATTTAAGTTAGTTTCTGAAACAAACGCCCCGAACTTATTGTTAAAATCATCACAATCTTTTATAAATTTTCCTAACCTGGTTTTTTTGCATGTTGTTGGACAATTAGTAGGATTTGGCGGATCGTTAGAAATTCCCCAATTGCAGTATCCGTCTAAATCTTTATCAACGCAATTTACTGTATTGTTAAAACCAACTGGCCAATATGTATGATTGGTTGGCGGAGTGAATGGACCAAAAATATTATAATTAGCATCAAGTTCTGTGAAAGGCGCTTCCATCATTCCATAACCGTTATTTCCCCAATTAGATCCCCAACTATTTTTGAATATCCATATCGTAGTATCTACCAATCCTGTAGAATATTCGCTATAAAATGGTGTTAAAAAGCAACTGCCACTATTAGAACATAAAAAATTCACACATCCTTTATAACCATTATTAATTGTAACGCTGTCTTTTTTAACACATTTTGGATTATTTATTGCAGTTTCATAACAAATCTCATCATCAAGGCAACTTGTCATATTTAATTTCAATACACCAGATAGACAGGTGTGGGTCTCTATATAGTCATTCCTCAAATCATCACTAGAATGTTTTGAAACACAAAAACTTTTTTGAACACCGCCATTTGCGCAAAATGTGGATTTATTAAAACATCCGGAATCGGAACAATGGCTTTTTGAAGATGAATCACAGGTATCTAAAATTTTCCAATTACTGCTCCCTCCATAATAACCAACAAGTTCCATGCCATGACCCCAAGCTTTTATACCGCTATCTAAAGTACCTTTTGTAATAATTAGTTTCTTAAGTTCATCTTCGCTGTTTATTTGTATTGCTCCAGGTCTTGAAGCAAAATGAGAACCTGGAGGATAGTACATCTGTCCGCCTGATGGCGCCCATGTTCTGGTTGCCCAATCAGAACAAATATTTTGTAAAGTGCAATTTGATATGGGGTAAGTAATTCCTCTTTGAGCATAAGTATCACATTTTTCATCGGTTATTAGCGTACTGCTAATTGGAAAAGTATATCCTTTACCAGCTAATTGGTTAATCACATCGCTCGCATCAGAACTATTAACGCAGTCTACGATTTGCTGTTCTGAAAGATCAACATTTAAATGTCTATTATAATATAAGTTTATTTGACTTTCGAAAGTTGCTGCCGATGCAAATGCCCAACAATTCCCAGTACCTCCCTGATTCTTAACTGATGTCATCCACTTTTCTCCATTAACATATCGCCAATCAAATGAATTGGGGACAATAATATTAGAGTCAGTTGTGGATAAGCTTTTAGCGCCAGCGTTGCTATTTTTGATTCTAAAAATCCCGCCTTTATAATATTCAAAACCTTGAAGATTTGGCAAGTCTGTAACTGGCGTACCATCTGAGGTTGAAAACAATTTTTTCTTGTCTGCATAGTTTAAATTAGAAACAGAAGTTACTCCGGCAACCCAGCGTCCTCCGGTGTTTTTAATTTGTTTATTGAGCTGGCTTACTTTGTAATTAACCTGATTAGTTTTCAATTGCTTCATATATGAGGCAATACCTGATGAGTTTAAGGTTGAGTTTAAAGAAGTTGAATAGTTAACATAACTTATTGTTACGGTGGCATTGTTTGTTTGAATTTTTAAACGATCTGGGACTATATTGTTTAAAACACATGTTTCTTCACAGATACTTCCGACAGAAAAACTGCTTTTTCCGTTCAAGCTGGCAAAGGATTCATAAACTAAATATTCCTTGCTGTTTTTATCAACTAAAATGATTCTTGCCAAGCTGTCGTCACTTGATAGTGTAATCTCAGCACCGACTGCCAATCCGGAGACAGGAGTTGTCATATTCAAAGCATAATCAGAGTTTGAAGTTATTAATGATTTGGTTAAGTTGGGCTCAACTGAAATGTTATTGGAAGGAATTGAAAAATTAGGCAAAGGTATTACTGTAGTTCCCTGAATAAAATTAGCAATAGAGGCAGAAGATCTTGTTTTTAAAAGTGATGATAACAACCCCGGAGATGTTATTTTTATGATGTTTATGACCGATAAGATAATCAAAGAAAAACTACAGGCAATAATTGCAGTTCTTAAAAACTTTCTTTGAAAATCTGACGTTGCCATTTCAAATATTTTCATAATGATTATTTGTTAATATTATTTGACTACTTTTAATACAGAGTTTAGAAGAGAGGCGGTAAAGCCCAGTTTCACGTCAGAGCAATGTTTAAAGCACTCATTTCTTGTTGTAAACCCTTTTGTATAATTATCTCCTGTAAATTCCCAAAGAAAAGTGGCAGGATTATATTCGCATTTTACACTGCAATAAGTCTGCACTGCATTATTTTCATTTGCTTTATCTAAAATAGAAGATGCAATTAAATAACCCTCAATTAAAACAAGAGCCGTGGCTAAAAAAATTGCAACAATTTTTATTTTTATCTTCATACATTAGATTTTTTGTTCATGACTTTCCGGAACAGGTGGTGGCGGAGGAATTATTTTGTCTTTTCTCCATTGTATATGGCTTAAAATCCACACAAAGAACCAGATAATAAGAATCAATCCTATTAAGATAATAGAAATTATTTTCCATGGAATTACCCAAAAAGCAAAAGTTTTACTGTCAATAATATCATTATATCCCCTGTTCATTATCAGGGTAGCCGAGTACCTTCCAAAAAGGAAATTGCTGTTCCATTTTATAATTCTTTCTCTGGTTGAACCAGGCAAAACAAACCAAGGATCAACTTGTCGTTCATCAATTTTCTGGCCTAAAATATTTTTTATCTCAATTGAACCATATGGAGAAAGATAAACGCTTCCTTTGTTTTCAAAAAGTATTTGAAAATTAACCGGCCCTGCTTCATAAAAAGATTTTTCTGTTTTAAAATCTTTCAGACTGCCTTCATTTATCACGTCTCCTTTTATCCTGACAAAGAAAAGTGATGCAATTCTGGTAATAACTTTTACTCTGCTAGCAGCCGAATTATCTGCAACTGTTCCGCTTGCCTCTTCTAGGTTAGAGGCAGAAACCATAGCTGCCCCATACAAACCTCCGGGAGCTGCGGTTGCTGGAATAGAAATAACAACAGGCAATCTTAACCTCTGACCATTTTTTAAGTTTATGTGAGTTATTTCAGGTTTTACATAATCTTTTAAGGAATATGGGCCTTTTTTATCTCCCAAAAACTGAAGAGTTTCATTAGGGTCATTTGTTCCTTGAAAATCCTCAATAGAAATATCAATTATTTTTTCCACTCCGCTTCTGTTGGTAATAAGCATTTCTTTTGTGTAGTTATCTCCAGGCGACATCAAGACCTCGGTCTTTCCGGGCCCAACCACAATATCCCCTTGATTTTGGATGTTCAAATTTTCAATAGTGTAAGCATAAACAAAATTTACATTAACAGACAAGCAGATTACTGTTAAAAAAATTGCAAAAAATAGAATTTTTGTTTTTGCCATTTTAAAAAATAAAAAAAATTTAAGGCGTTGCTGCTGTAACTGTAACCGTGGCTGTATAACTTCCTGATCTCAAAAATTTTGCATTTGATTCGGCGTTAAATTTCACTGCTTCTGCTTCACCTGAAGAACTGGTAGGTGTGGAACGGCTAATTACTGTAACGTCTGCTGCTGTTAATCCAGACCAGCATTTATCAGTAGTATTTCCAGTGTAAGCTCCTCCGCAAGCGCTTCCGTTATCTTTGAATGCTTGTGCTTTATCAGCTGCTGTTGCCGGATTTATTGTATAACCAAAGCTAGCGGCTGCTGCGCCTGGAGCAGTCCAACTATAACTTGCCGTGGTCGTGTGATCTGAAAAATAATATGTATTATCTGTTGCGTGCACTAAGGCAGCAGGAGTAACCGATGAAGCTTTAATTTTCATTATAAAACCTGTATTATTGTTGGTTATAACAGTAAATGTTTCTGTTCCAGTTGCTGGGCTTCCGGCGTTACCTGTTACTCCAGGGATGCTTGGTGTTAGAGAAAGAGTGCTATCTGGAGACGTTACGCTGAATTCTGCATCAACAGTTGCTGAAACTGTAATTTGCTTATTATCTGCACTTTCTACAATTGACGGTTCAAGAGTAATAAAAACTATTATTCCAACTAAAAATATAACTGTTGACAGCTTTATAGCTTTTTTAAAAATTTTGTGATTATCTACTTTACGTTTAAACATTCTTTTATTATATCAACAAAAAAATATGTAAACAAGCGAAAATTTTACACAGCTAAAAATTGTTTACAAACCTAATGCTTGCACTAGCTGTTTAATTAATGACACCACCACAGGAGGTGGCATCAAGCTGTTTGAAGGAGTGCCTTCATCATCCAAAACTTCCCAAGGTTTTTCGGTTGTTTCAACTTTGCTTCCATCCCAGTTGTAAACAAATTCCGGAGTAATTTCGTAGTCATCGGTAAATTCTGCAGTTTTATCAGCGGGAATGGAATTTCTCAAAAGTACTTTTGGAATTCCTTGAAGTTTGTAAGCTTCTTTTATAAGCATTTCATCTTTTTCCAATCTTTCTCTAATCGGTTCAATTCCCAATTCATCCCCTTCTTTTGTAACCATTCTTGCTCCCTTTCCTGACTGTACAGAAGAACAAGCAGAATTATCACAAATCAAATGAAATTTCTTGTCAGCTTCATCATACTCCACACTTTTTGTTGCTAAAAGTTTTAGGTTTCGTGAATTATTACAAACAGGACAAATTACTCTAAATTTTACTCTTTCATCAATTACAGATGTCGGCACATCAATTAAAACAAAAACATCGGCGTCCTCTCGGTATCCAATTAAGTCGCGGAAAAACAAGGCGTAAGAAACCTGGTCTAAATCTCGTGGAAAGCCATCAAGAAAAATTGTTTTCTTTCCCAGTTTTTCAATTTCTCTTTTTGCCAGAGCTAAAATTAATTCTGTGGGTAAAAGAGTTTTTGTGGACCTGCTGTCCCAGGACTTCATTATTTCATCCAACGGCATAAATCCCCTGTAATTTTTTTCCAAAAACTTAACTGTTTCTTTTCTTTTTTCTGGGTCTTTAATTGTTTCATCCAAAGATCTAACCATGTCTCCAATTGAAAAATGGGCAATTTTTTCCTTGTCAATAATTTCTGCAAACATTTTCGAATAAGTTCCTTTTCCGGATGATTTTTTTCCCATTAAATAGGCAATAAAAGTATTTTCTCTCAAATATTCTCGTAATTTTTCAATTTCAGGCCCGCATTTGTATTCAAAATAAGCCCTGCGTCCGGCAGGGTCAGACATATCAAACTTTTTAGCTTGCCCTGAGCCTGCCGAAGGGCTTTTTGTCTTAAAAAGCGGAAAATTTAAATCTTTCATTTTTCTTTTTTATTTTTTAATTATTATATTTCCATCAGAAACAAATACAACGTCGCCGTCTTTATCTGTTCTAAACATCTTTATACCAAATTTTTCCAATCTTTGCAAAACTTCGGGCGTGGGATGTCCATAAGTGTTCTTTGCTCCCACAGAAATAACCGCAAATTTTGGGTTCACAGCAGATAAAAATAATTCTGACGTTGAATATTTTGACCCATGATGCGCAACTTTTAAAACATCAGACTGTAAATTTAATTTTTCGTAAACAAGCTCTTTTTCTGCCTTAGAACTTATGTCTCCCATAAAAATAAAAGAATTTTTGCCAAAAATTAATTTAGAAACAACACAGGTGTCATTGGTACTGTTTTTTGCATCTGTTCCTTCCACGCTTTCAAAAGGATGCAAAGTGTCAATTAAAACATTTCCAGCTTTTATTTCTTGCCCATATTCTGCAATTATAATTTTTGCTCCTAATTTTTTTTGTTTTGCCAAAACATTCATCCATTCTGTGTATTCTGGAGCCGATTTTTTAACCCCTGTCCACAAAATATAATCTGCCTTGTATCTCTTTAAAACATACAGAATTCCCTGCATGTGATCGGACTCAGGATGAGTTAAAATTACCAAATCCAAATTTTTATCCCAAAATGGCATTAAAAAAGACAACTTTTTAAGCACAGACGCATCCGGACCGCCGTCAATTAGAATTTGGTGATTTTCTGGAGTTAAAATAAACGCCGAATCTCCCTGCCCCACATCCAAAAAATCAACTTTTAAATTATGCGGACCACACAAAGCAAAAACTTCGTTCCAAGAAAAAATATTCAGCAAAAATAAAAATCCGGCAATAAATAAAATTACTTTCTTTATCATTCAATTATTATACAATAAAAAACACCAATTAAGTCTGGCGTTTTTTATTCTAAATATTTATTTTTTTGACATACCCAAGATTTTGAACATTTTTGTCCCGCACTTTATGCAGATGCCTGTCATGGCGGATCTCTTTTTTCCGCCTTTTCCATTCATTGAAACTTCTTTAGCGCCAGACATATCTCTTTTTGCTTTGCATTTTACGCAATAAGCTTCTGTTGCCATAAATTTATAAATTTTATTTAATATTAAATTATTCTACCCTGCCACCCATCCGCCGTCAACCACCATAGTGCTCCCTGTCATATAAGAAGATTCATCAGATGCCAAAAACAAAACTGCGTTGGCAATTTCTTCTGATTTCCCTTTTCTTTTCATTGGAATTGGAGCCAGCATGGCTTCCATTGCTTTTGCATCCATGTTTGTGGAACTCGCGCCAGGAGTGTCAATAGCTCCAGGAGAAATGCAGTTTACTCTTATTCCAAACGGAGCCAGTTCCAAAGCCATTGCCTGCGACATTGCGGTTATTCCCCCTTTTGAAGCGCAGTAATGCGTTAATCCGGCAAACCCCACTCCAACTTGCCCCATTGCAATGGAAGAAATATTTATAATGGAGCCCGATTTATTTTTAACCATTTCTTTGGCAACTGCTTGCGCCATCAAAAAATATCCTTTCAAGTTCACATCAATCACTTTTTCAAAATTATGCTCAGGCATTTGCAAAAATGGCTCAAAAGGAAAAATTCCAGCATTGTTTACCAAAATATCTATTTTCTTGAATTTTTTCAAAGCTTCTGCAACAACGTTATCAATTTCTGATTTTTTGGAAACATCACATTTTATTGCAATTGCCTCGCCCCTATTTTTTTTAATTTCTTCAACAGCTGTTTGGCAATCGGCTAAAGAAATGTCAGCCAGCACAACTTTAGCTCCTGCTTGCGCCAGCTTTATTGAGTCAGCTCTCCCCATTCCTTTACCGGCTCCCGTAACAATGGCAACTTTTCCTTTTAAGTCGCAAAACTTCGGTGTTGTTTTATTAAATCCAAACATGAGTGAATTTTTAATTTCCAATTTTTAATTTTTAAATAATACTTGAATTTTTTAAATTAAGAAATTATTCATAAAATTATAAAATTAAAAATTATAAAATTAATATTATTTTATTATACTACATTTTCATTTTGCAAACAAAAAAAAGTCCAAAGTGTTACCCTTGAACTATGCGTGGCCATTGGCCTTAATTATTTTTGAGTTTTTTCTTCTTGGGCTTTTCACGGACGAGCTGATTCACTCTATCTTTTTCTGCAAGTGTCCCAAATGCGTCCATAATACTTCGTAGTATTATCGCCCCTTCTGTAACGTCGTATTGCGGTGTTGCCGTTTGAGTATCCATGTTATTCTTCCTCCACGTGTTAGGTTATTCGGTTATTTCTGCCAATTCTCTGGCATAATATTCTTGAAGCGCAATTACAATGTCTTCAGCACGAATAGACACAGTGTTTCCCGTTTGAGTAGTGTATTCCGCTGCCAAATCATCAAGATTCTCAGAAACAATTTGCAGAACCTCATCCGGTTCAAACTTCAAGAAATGTAAAAGCATACTTCCACTTAACAGATCTTTTCCACAATCCCGATCTGTTGTTTCCAAAAACCAATCCATGAAACTTTTCTCTTGTGCTTCGCTCATTTTACTATTCCTTTCGGCCTTAGCCTGATGTCTGATTGACAAGTTGCTGTTCACCCCTGAGATTCAAGGATTATTTAAGTTACACTTTTTAGTAATTTTTGTCAATTGCAAACAAAAAACCGAGCTTTTAACTCGGTTTTGATTTACTTTTCTACTCTTTACAGCAGTTTATGGCGTATTTTACCATATCTCCCAATTTCCCCAAAACTCCCTTCTTACTCTCATCTTTTACACCCAGCTGGGTCTCGCCTATTTTTTTGACTTCTCCCATGCCAACCAATTTTAAATTTATTCCCCAGAATAATGAATAAAGCTGATATGCCTTGTTAAACATTTCTTCTGCGTCCTGTTTTTTTCCTTGCCCCAAGGCTTTTGTTCCCACTTCCATTAATCGCATTGAAGCAGAAAGCAAATGCTTTGAAATACACCAAACTTCCCCTTCATAATCTTTAATTATGCGTTTTAGCAAATCTTTTCGCATTTCTCTGGCAGTGTTAAGCAAATCAAAATATTCCGGTTTTTCTGTTTTAGCTCCTGTAAAGAAAAAATGCTCTTCAATGGAAATTAAATTCATTATGGCAATTGACAAGTCTTCGTCAGAAGACAAATCAAGTTGGCCAGTCTTGCTGGAATTAACTTTTTTTATAAACTCGTCTATTTTTAAATTATCCGCCATATAAGTAATAAATAAAACACGAAACTTGTTAATATTAATGCAAAAACCGGTATAAAAACCCTTTGATAAGGGAAATATGACTTATCATTGTTTTTCTTTTTTAAGAAACTGTGAAACCATAGAGACAAAGCCAGAATAACTGTTCCAAAAAATGCGCCAAACACAATTTTATCAATGCCAAAGACTGTGTTTAATGGGTGCCCAACTATTTTTAAATAATAAAGCGGTATAAATGTGAAAAGATAATAAAACAAAAAAATAACAATTCCGCTGAATTTAAAATCCCAGTTTTTCTTGCGTATCCAATACAGAGTCCAAATAACCAGTGTAAGTAAAACAGCTCCAATCCACACCGAAGAAATAAGATCATCAACTCCAAGCCACCTTGAAAACCCCAAACCAGCTCCAATGGCAACAACGCAAATAGGACAAACAGGCTGAGCGTTGACAGCCAAGGCTGGAACCAGTCCCAAGAATAATAATCCAAAAAATAATATTTTATTTAATCCCTGCTTCATTTTTGAAAAAATTAATGACATCTACTTCCCCAACATAGCATTTGCCGGCTTGCCCTGAGCTTGTCGAAGGGTCATACAAAAATGGTACTCCAACGCTGTCTGCATTTATTCCGCATTTTTTTGCCACCTCTTGTAATATTAAATTGTTATCTTTATTATACCAGACCTCCAAATTAGCAAAGTTTACTTTATCTGTAATTTTGTTTTGCTCCACAAAGTCATCTACATTTTTGCAATGTGGACATCCCTCCCCATAAAACAATATTATTCCTCCTGGAATTTCAACTGGTTTTGAGGGACCCGCAAAAATTGCAGTAAAAAATCCTGATTGAAATCCCCAAAACAAAACTCCTGCAAAAAGTATTAATATAATTGTGTATATAATTGTTTTATCCATAATATTTTAATTAAATCACAAAAAATTTGGAAAATCAAATCCTATTTAATAGACGAATATCTTTTCATGGAAAGCGAGTTTAAAACAACGCTTACAGATGAAAAAGCCATTGCTCCAGCTGCAATTGATGGGTTCAACAGCCATCCTGTAAACGGGAATAAAACTCCTGCAGCAATTGGAATTCCGATCACGTTATAGAAAAATGCCCAAAATAAATTCTGCTTTATTTTATTTAAAGTATATTTACTTAAATGTATTGCTGTCACAACGTCCCTCAAATCATCTTTTATCAAAACAATTTCTCCTGTTTCCATTGCCACGTCTGATCCAGATCCCAAAGCAATTCCCAAATTTGCTTGAGCTAAAGCCGGAGCGTCATTTATTCCATCTCCAACCATCGCCACAACCTTTCCTTCAGCTTGCAATTTTTTAATTTCATCTGATTTTCCTTGAGGCAAAACTTCAGCCAAAACCCTGTCAATTCCAAGCTGTTTAGCAATTGCTTCTGCCACTCTTCTGTTGTCTCCAGTAATAATTGCCACAGATTTTCCCATTTTGTGCAAAATATCAATTGCTTCCTTGGAATTTTCCTTTAAAACATCTGCAACCGCAATAATCCCCGCAACTTTTTCATTAATTGCCAAAATCATTGCTGTTTTTCCTTGATCTTCAAGAACAATCATTTCGTCTTCAATTTCAGCAATAGAAATCTTGTTGTCTTTCATAAGCAATCTTGTTCCAAGTAAAATTTTCTTGTTATCTAATATAGCTTCGACTCCTTTCCCGGGAATTGCCTGAAATGCTTCGATTTCGCTCAACACAAGCCCTTCATTCCTAGCTCTATTCACAATTGCTTGGGCTAAAGGATGCTCTGAATTTTTTTCTATTGAACCTGAAACTGCCAAAATATCTTTTTCTGCAAAATTTTTATCAATTATTATAATTTCTGTAACAACCGGTTCACCTTTTGTTAAAGTTCCTGTTTTGTCAAAAACAATCACATTTACGTCTTTTGCCGTTTCCAATGCCTTGCTGGATTTTATCAAAATTCCATTTTTTGCGGCTAATCCCGTTCCCATCATAACTGCTGTCGGAGTTGCTAATCCCAATGCGCACGGACAGGCAATTATCAAAACAGCAACAAAAATTCCAATTGCAAAAGCCAACTGCTGAAAAATTACAAACCAAATAAATCCAGCGATTACAGCAATTAGAATTACAACCGGCACAAAATAAAATGAAACTTTATCAGCCAATAATTGTATTGGAGCCTTAGATCCCATGGCATCTTCAACAATTTTAATAATTTGAGAAAGCATGGTGTCTTTGCCCACTCTTTTTGCCTCAAATTTTAAAACTCCTGTTTTGTTTATTGTGGCTCCAATAACCTCGTCTCCCTTTTTCTTCTCAACCGGAATTGATTCTCCTGTAATTGCTTTTTCATCAACGCCAGAATATCCATCCACAACAATTCCATCAACCGGAATTTTTTGTCCGGGCTTTACTAAAATTATGTCACCCACTTTTACTTCTGAAATGGGAATATCAAATTCCCTGCCATCTTTTACAATAGTGGCTATTTTTGGCTGAAGTCCAATCAAGCTTTTTATTGCAGAAGATGTTTTTCCCTTTGTAACAGCTTCCAAGTATTTTCCCAAAGCAATAAAAATCAAAATAAATGCAGAAGATTCAAAATAAAAATTATCC
>Ga0172379_10005758_pt1 | contig 17120 bp, 15 predicted proteins | sample GrowelOW334metaG_FD_119756 | JGI IMG/M metagenome (GOLD analysis project Ga0172379, IMG submission 119756) | Groundwater microbial communities from an aquifer near a municipal landfill in Southern Ontario, Canada - Groundwater well OW334 metaG | ecosystem: Environmental > Aquatic > Deep... | reverse complement strand
TTGCAAAGGCAATAAAAAAACAAATAGACAAAGACCGAATTCAATTGTTTTATTTAATATCTTCATAATTCCCGTTTTGATATTCAGAATTAAGAATTCGAAATTTTGTTGATATACATCTTATTATATTCTTCTCTCCTATCATTAACATGAAATTTTAAAACGCTGTCATTGACAACCACTCTTCCGTCTTTGTTCATAATTTCTTTTTTATCGCGAGGCAGAAGCCGCCATTGGACTCTTTTTACCGCACTTTCCAAGCCGCCGAAAATCATTTCAGCAATGTCGTGATAGAATATATTATCTAGCGCCTTAACCGTCCGATTGACAGTTTGTATCGCAAACCAATTTGGTAATTCTTCTTTTAGCCATTGATTGGTCGTGATAAATTTTTGGTAAGTATCGTCTCTGTCGTAAATCGGAGTTAAATCAGCCAACCAATGTAATAGATATTGATCATCTTTTAATCTTAATGGACTTAAATCCAGCACGTCTTCGCTGATAAAAAAGCTTAAACAAATTTTATCTCGGAAATTATTAACTGTCGGACGCAGGTGCAAAAGCTTGGCTAAACTGGCGCAAATAAATCGTGTTAGCCAAATTCTTTTCTGCTCAGTGATAATAAAAAAATCGATATCACTCTCTTGCTTTAAATTGTTCGCGCCAATCATATTACCGATAGCTATCATTTTTATCCAAGGAATATATTTAAATACCTTAGTAATTCGCAGGGCTTTTTTAAATTTAGTATTAGCGTAGTTATATCGTTTCATTCGAGTTACATATATCTCATCTCGGCCACACAAAAAATACATCCCATTTTTATTGCCAATAATTTTATTTAATTCCCCACTCAATAATATCGCTTGCACCTCAGCGAGATTACATTGCGCCGACGAATATTTCCAAATTTCAAAACTAGTCAATGGAAAATCAAAAATATCAAAAAAAACGACAACCTCCATTATCGCTTTTTTTAGTTCTTCTTGTTTTTTCTTTTCTTCCATATATCAATCGACAATTTCCGAATTTCTTAATTTTCAATTTCCGAAACAATTTCCGAATTTCTTAATTCTAAAATTTTAAAATTAAATCATTGTTTTGAAAATTTGAAAATTTGAAAATTTGAAAATTTTATTCACTTTTTGGTTTATCAATAACCATCGACTCAATTTTACTTTCGCCGCCGGCAATCTTAATTACATCTTTATCTAACTTTTTAAATTCATGATAAGCGTTATTGTAATGGCTAACTGTCGTGGTTAAACTCAAGCCCAGTTTTTTCATAAAACTATCGTAACTTAAAATATGCTGACCTAATTTTTCAACATTAGCCCGGATCGCTTTAGCGTTTTCTTCAATTTGCATAGCCTTTAATCCCTGGAGAACCGTTTGTAAATAAGCTAAAAAGGAAGTTGGCGAAACAATGATGACATGCTTTTCTTTAAAGGCATATTCAATTAAATCACGAGTGTTAACTTGGACCGCACCGATTTTATTAATTAACAAATCATAATAAATTGCTTCCGAAGGAATAAACATAAAAGCGAAATCCATGGTCTTCTCGGCCGGCTTTACATATTTACTGGTTTCATCGATACGCATTTTTAAATCCATTCTAAATTGCTTTTCTAATTTTTCTTTCATTTCCGCATCGCTGGTATTTAAAATTTTCTCATAAGTTTCTAAACTGAATTTTGAGTCAACTGGAATTACTTTGTCTTTAACAAAAACCACAGCATCAACAATAGTGCCGTCTTTAAACGGATATTGCATCTGATAAGAATTAGGCGGTAAAACATTCCTTAAAGTTTCTTCTAAAAAATATTCCCCGAGTACGCCGCGCTGTTTAGGATTTTTTAGTATATCTTGTAAATTTTGTAACTGCGCCGAAAAATTTACCACTTGTTTATTAGTTTCATCTAACTTCGTTAATTTTTCCGTCACTTCCGAAATCATTTTAACTGATTGACCAGTCACACCCTGCATTGTCTTGATGGTTTGCCCAATCTGCTCCTGCGTAGCACGATGCGTCTCTGATAACTTGGCGTCCAATGTTGTGCGCAAATCTTTCAAATTCTGATCGGACTGTCCTAGTCTATCTATGATTACAGCCAATCTCTCATTATCACCACCATCTTTTCTTTTTAATAGCAAAAAAATTACCACCAAAATGGACGTTATTAATAATACTAGCAATACAATAATTAAATTTTCCATACACCTTTTATTTCAAAAAATTAAGAATACGTTGCTGTTTTGGGTCGAAAATCATCTCATTTTTCTACTACCACTGTATCATCCTTTGTCATATATTTCAATAAAAAAGTCACTCTTTACCTCCCCTTGCCAAGATTGAAATTATGCTTTATAATAAACCTCATTGTTTGCTTAATTTTTAAATTTTTTATGAATAATTCTATAAAAATCAAAGGCGCCCGCGTCCACAACTTAAAAAATATTGACGTGGAGATCCCGCGCGATAAATACGTGGTTATTACTGGGCTTTCTGGCTCCGGCAAGTCATCTTTAGCTTTCGACACGATTTATGCTGAAGGTCAACGCCGTTATGTCGAGTCTCTTTCTTCTTATGCTCGCCAATTTATCGGCACTATGGATAAGCCGGACTTAGATTCTATCGAAGGACTATCACCAGCTATTTCTATAGATCAAAAAACCGCACCGCACAACCCCCGCTCGACCGTTGGCACGATCACGGAAATTTATGATTACTTACGTTTATTATACGCTCGCATCGGTATCCCCCATTGTCCGCAATGTGGCAAAAAAATAAAACAATATACTTTGGATGAAATAGTCGAACAAGCCAACAAAGAATTTGCTGGCAAAGACGTAATAATCCTTTCACCAATCGTCAAAGATAAAAAAGGCGAACATAAAAATATTTTAGGCGGTATCGCCAAGGCCGGTTATGCCCGTTTGCGTTTTGACGGCAAAATTTTCACTCTAGAAGAAGTGGAAGATATGACCGTCGATAAAAAGAAAAAACATAACGTTGAAATTGTCATTGACCGACTAAAAGTTTCAGCTAATAAAGAAGACAAAGCGCGACTTTCAGAAGATATTGAAAAAGCCTTAGACTTGGCTGACGGTTTGATAACTATTGCTGCTGCTGACAATGTTAAAAACGAAAAGACTTATTCGCAGCGCTTTGCTTGCCCCGATTGCGGTATTAGTTTGCCGGAATTAGAACCGCGCAATTTCTCTTTTAATTCTCCGCACGGCGCTTGTCCGGAATGTACTGGTCTAGGCACTAAATTAGAGATTGATCCCGACTTAGTTCTTAATCGCAATTTGACTATTGCTCAAGGCGCGATCAGACCATGGGCGCATAATACCGCTTCCGGTCAGACTTGGATGATGCGTATTTTAGGAACTGTGGCTGTTAAGAATGACTTTGATCTAAATACTCCCATTAACAAACTAACAAAAAAGCAATTAGACATTGTACTCTATGGCACTGGTGAACGTCCTTATCGCGTAGAATATGAAAGTGAACGCTTTTCCGGCGAATTAACGACTGAGTTTGAAGGCGTTCTCCCAAACTTAGAAAGACGATACAATCAAACAGACTCAGATTATATTCGCAAAGAAATTGAACAGTATATGCGCATCCTTATCTGTCCGACTTGCCACGGCAAAAGATTGAAGCCGGAAATGCTGGCGGTTAAAATTGCTGATTTATCTATTAATGACGTGGCCACTAAAACTATTGATGATGCCAAAGATTTTTTTCTTGGCCTGGAAAAAGCTAAAGAACTTACGGCTCGTGATAAAAAGATTGCCGCGCCGATTATTAAAGAAATAAAAAACCGACTGGAGTTTTTATTAAACGTCGGCTTAAACTATTTAACCCTCGACCGTTCTGCAAATACTTTATCCGGCGGTGAAGCGCAACGCATTCGTTTAGCTAATCAGATTGGTACAGCATTAGTCGGTGTACTTTATATTCTAGATGAACCGTCAATTGGTTTACATCAACGCGATAATGATAAATTAATTAATACTTTAAAAAATTTACGCGACCTCGGTAATACCGTTATCGTAGTTGAGCATGACGAAGCTACGATGGAAGCGGCTGACTGGATTATTGACGTTGGCCCAGGCGCTGGCGAACACGGCGGCCAAATTATCGCCCAAGGTACGCCCGATCAAATTAAAAAATCACCAAAATCGCTCACCGGCCAATATTTATCCGGCAAAAAAGTAATCCCCTCAAAAAAATCTTACCGCCCTGGCAGCGGTAAGGCTATAAAAATTATTGACGCGACTGAACATAATTTAAAACACGTTGATGTCGCTTTCCCGCTTGGTAAATTCATTGCCATTACCGGTGTTTCTGGCTCGGGCAAATCTACGTTGATGACTGACATTTTAGCTAATGCTTTAAATAAAAAGTTCTACCGCGCTAAAGCTGAACCGGGAGCGCACCAAGCAATTGAAGGCTTAGAGCATATTGATAAAGTAATTAACATTGACCAATCACCTATCGGCCGAACACCGCGATCAAACCCCGCTACTTATACTGGCGCCTTCACTCCCATTCGCGAACTCTTTGCTAGCTTACCAGAAGCAAAAATCAAAGGCTACAAACCAGGACGATTTTCATTCAATGTGGTTGGTGGCCGCTGCGAAGCTTGCAGCGGTGACGGCATGATTAAAATTGAAATGCAATTTTTACCAGACGTTTATGTTGAATGCGATGTTTGCCACGGCCATCGTTATAATAAAGAAGCGCTAGAAATTTATTACAAAGGTAAAAACATTTCTGACGTTTTAAATATGACGGTTGAAGAAGCCATGCATTTTTTTGAAAAAATTCCGATGGTCAGTCAAAAACTGGAAACTTTAAACGAAGTCGGTTTGGGTTATATTAAACTTGGCCAATCCGCCACTACTCTTTCCGGCGGTGAAGCCCAGCGTATTAAACTCGCGACCGAATTATCTCGCCGCGCCACTGGCCGCACGCTTTATATTTTAGACGAGCCAACAACCGGTTTGCATTTTGATGATATTAAACGTTTACTTGGTGTTCTTGATCAACTCGTTGATAAAGGCAATACAGTTCTAATTATTGAACATAACCTCGATGTAATAAAATCAGTTGATTGGATTATTGATCTTGGCCCCGAGGGTGGCGACAAAGGCGGTTATCTAGTAGCTGAAGGCACCCCCCGCGACGTCGCTAAGTCCACCAAAAGCTACACTGGTAAATATCTAAAACAAGTCCTCAAATAGTCTAAAGTGTCATTCCCGCGCAGGCGGGAATCCAAAAAAAAGGAAGGGAGTGTCCGCAATGGGTCTCCCTTTTTCATTTATTCAAATGTTCAATTAAACAGTCTTCGTCCCCTTCTGGACTTAGCCTGCGATAGCATTAGAACCGAGCATCAAGTCGGTGGTTGCCTGGCAATTGCTTACGGTGTTATGCGATGATGCGGCAACGGGTGGATTTACGGGGCCGTGATGAGACAAAATAACCGTATTCATTGGCATGATGAGTTCATAGGTAACCCCCATGAGATAATCTCCGTTATTTGCCTTGGTGTCTGTCGGCCAGGTCTGGGCAAGGTAGAGCCAGGACTGCTGAACATCGGCAGACATCGGTATGATGACGACGATAGGCACCTCCTGGACCATCGCGGTAAGGTTATCGACCGTCCTCTTCTGATTGTCGAACTCGGCAGCGACAAGATAGGGGGACGAAGTTAACACCTCACTTGATGGAATATAATACATTGCCCAAGATATCGTCGGGTACGGTGATCTCGGCATGCCCAAAGGTATTTCTGCGATCAATGTTTCTTTCAGTAGATAGATGTCGTTGACCATGAGAGGGGTCGAAGCGCTTGCCTTGGTGTGTGCTTTAAATATGACCACTATCTGATCGGGTCGGGTTGACATCTGGGGCGCTGTGCCCGAAGTACTCGCAATCAAACCATCGATCGGCTGGCCCGAATGATGCGCCACCGGCGCCCGTGAAGGTGGGTCAGTCGTCCAGTTGAACCCCGCTATAAAAAACCCGAGTGCAAGCAGGGCAAACACAAAAGCATACCTCAAAAACGTTTTGAACATAGAGGCCTCCTTGAATTGTCGTATATACTTGCATATCCGTCCCAATCACCCGTTTGTATAGTAGCTCCTTTTCTACTATAACAATTTTATTTAGGTCTGATTAAGACTTACTATGTTAAACTTTATTATAGAACGGATTAAAATATAGTCAAGAAATAATTTTTAAAAAACAAAGGGAGCCCGTTGAAAACTGGACTCCTCTTTTTACTACAAGCGCTGCGCCATTAGCCGTGATTTCGACTACTTCGGCGGCGGGTTGAAGATCTGGCCGATCTTCTGACTCAGAACCTCTGCCGTGAACGGCTTGACAATGTAATTGCTCACGCCAGCTTTCACGGCCTCGATAATGTTTTCCTGCTGGGCTTCGGCGGTGACCATCAGAAAAGGGATGTGCTTCAGCGCGTCGTCCGCCCTGACAGCCTTCAGGAGCTCGAGCCCTGTCATCTTCGGCATATTCCAGTCTGAAATCACCAGATCAATCTTCTCCCGCTGGAGAGCCTCAAGCGCCGTAGATCCGTCTTCAGCTTCTGTAATGTTTACAAAATTAAGCTGCCTCAGGATATTTTTGACGATCCTACGCATGGTAGAAAAGTCGTCGACAATGAGAATCTTTATGTTCTTGTTCGTTGCCATAAACAGATACCTCCAAACTATATTTCTATTCTACATTCCTCCGTTTTTCCCCTCCCTCCTTTTTACAAATTAGGAAAGTAAAATAGATTAAATGATTATAATTTTAAACGAAACTAATGTCAATAATTAAAATGGGCTTTAAATAGCCTATTTTTTAACTTTTTGGCTAATATTAAATAAAAATAAATATTTAATTTTCCCTAAAATTAGCCCTATTTTTCCTTGACATATTATTGCTTATATGGTATTATATAATGTTACGATGAACCACATTGGCCCTTGACTAATGTTTCCCCCCCCCCGCTCTCCTTGAGGTCTAGAAAGATCTCGGATCGAGCTGGAGTCAATATAGATTTATTGACTTTCTTATAACGGGGTTCGTCTCGAACCTTGACAATATAATATTTATTGGAATTTAGGACGAAACTAAATAACCAAAAACAAATTACTCGTAAGAGTAGCTCGATATGAGCGGGAGGATAACGCAATGTCAAAATGGAAAGGTCCAAGAACTCAGAACACGCAGAATACTACTCAGAACACGCAGACACCGCCACCAAAAGCAGACCCAATAAAAGTAGAAGCAATTGTTGGGTCGATAAGTGAGACGTTGGCGAATTTCATTGTTAAAATTAAGATCAAGGTAAGACAAGGGATTAAACGTATAGACGGGACTCTGTCTATTATAGAAGGGATCGATACGATTGATTCTGCACAGATAACAAATGGAGATTGCTTTTACGTTATTACTGAGCCACTAACATCGGCTGGCAAATCAAGAACTCTGATATTCAGTCTTGATGGACAGCAAGACATAGAGGGCTCGGCAACAATCGACTTTCCCTCAAAGGCGACCAAAGAAAGCAACAAAAAAGATCCAGACGAGCTTCAAGTCACAAGACACCGTCAAGCAAATGGCGCCAACAGTCTCTTTTTAAGAGTAGTTGATGCCCTCGGCAATGGCATCAAGACGGTCGTTCAGGTTTGCGTCGAAGGAACGTTACATGACGTTCTTTTGGATAAACACGGAACGGCAGTTTGGACAGCTCCAAGGTTACTTCAGCCTCGAGAAACTATTGACGCAGATGTCTGTGTTTCTGGAATACAGGAAAAGGCAAAAGTAGTACTAAGAGGCCCTCGTCCAAATCATGCCGGAAGACCTCCTGCCTGGTCAGGTCGCTGGTGGTTTCGTACCAACAATGGCCGTGGTGTCTTGTTCCTACTTACCATGATTGCAATCTGGACACTTACCTTGATTATTGGTCCCGGAGATCCTTTATTCTCCTTTGACCACACCAAGTTGTCGAAGCAGGAACTTTCCTATAACCAGGGGACAGAATATTACAAAGCCACAATTGACAACGAAAAAGTGCCAAGCGATTGGCATAAAACTGGCAATATTGTGCGCAGAATTGTCCGGTTTATTCTTGTTCCATTTATCACAATTTTTGCCTCCCTCTACTTTTTCTTCTCCTTGCGTGAAGAAATTGTCGAGGGCACAATTGAAGGGTTCGAACTACTGGTGGATCGACCGTATATTAAATCGAAAGACCCTCTGGCAGAACACCTTATGTCTATGGCCGGCGTTAAATCAACTGCTAGAAGAAATCCTCTTCGGCCGCAGATCGCTCCGTCCTCAGAGCCAGAGACACCAGGAGAAGAAACGGCAAAAAAACCAGCTCACGTTCCATTCTTTGAGCTACTTAGATCGGATATGGCGTCTGATTTTTTGGTAGTAGTTTTACCACAGATAATCAGACATTACTTCAGATAATAACTGATCTACCCTTTAGGAGGGAGAAATGAACAATAAAAAAACTATAGGTTGCTACATAGCAGCCATCGTATTTTGTATCGCGGGAGAGATGCTGTTTCACATCCCCATGGCCCTGAGTTTAACGATTATCGTCATCTTGACAGCCCTTACTTATCTGCCAAGTTTGATTGGTGCCAAATGGACGTCAGCGCTAGTCTCTATTGCTGTAATGTTTCTTATATATACCACAGCAAGTTGGGTGATCGAACGGAATCTTCCGTTCTCTACGCAGATGAAATCAACAGGGATTCAATCGCTCGACAACATGATAGCGTCTTGGATAAACCGTCCGGCGACTAGAGCAGAGCAGAAGCTTCTTGACCTCCTTTTCCACAAGGAAGAGCGGGTCGACCCGGCGAAAGTCAAAGAAGCTTTCAACGATGATCCTCTGGAAGCAGCAAGACTTCTCAGTCAACAGCAGGCAGATGGCCAGGTTATCAGGGACATAGCCAATCCCTTCAAGAAGCCGGTTGACATCGCAGCTTACAAGCTTCAGAAGGCCGAGAAGGAGCTTCGAGACCGCACCCTGACACTACAAGCTATGGCGAAGGAAGCCAAAGCCATACAGATGAAGGGTACGGTAGCCAAGGAGCTTGTCGGTAAGAAAGATGAAGTCATCTTCAACATTGGCGACAGGGTTGCACTGGCTAGCACCAAGACTACTGTCAAAGGTGCTGAACTAATGGTATCGGTCTACAAAGGCGAGAACGAGGTGTTTACTGGAAATGCGCAGATTTTCAGTGTTCCTTATTCATGCATCAAGTTTGACCCCGTCGAGACCGAGATCATCAAAAAAAAGCCCTCGACACCGATACCCGCGACAGCGCCCACACCAGCAAACAATCTGTCGACTGCAGCAAAAGGAGGACACGAAGATGTTGACAGGTGCACGTTCAATAACGGAGATAAAGAACGTTACTTCGCTCCCAACTTCAGATACACGCAAGGAGACAAAGTGACGGTCGTCTCCGAAATCGGAAGCGTGAAGTATATCACTTCCGACGGAAGCCCGGTTGTCATAGAACCGGGAAAGCCCTTTACTAAACCCTTTTCAGCAGCTTGGGGCAAGCCGTTGATAGGATCAACTGGACAATATGCCCAAGTGACGGTCTTCAAAAACTGACCGCCGCGCATTGCTACATTGTTATGCAATGAAAGCAGAGGAAAAACACATCCTCTGCTTTTTTATTTGTTATTTTTCTATTTATTATTTATAATATAGATAGATAACTTTTAAATTCATTTTATGAAGAATTTCATTTTTTTATTGTTTTTATTCTTAATCTTAAATAGTTTTTTAGTTTTCCCAAATCTAGCCCTAGCAGACGTTTGCACATGTAGAGACGGGGTGCATAACTGCGCTTGTGGAAACGATTGTAGTGTTAGATGTTGTGGAGGAGCGACAAACTATGTTAGTTGCGAACCCAGCGATACCTCCGGTGGTTCTGGTGGCGGTACTGTTTCTCTAGACAACCCACTACCAGGTGGTAAAAATCCCAACATTAATTTAATCATCGGCCAAGCAATTAACGGCGTTTTGGGACTTGTCGGTTCGTTGGCATTAATTATGGTAGTTTATGGCGGTTTTACTTGGATGCTGGCGGCTGGCAATCAAACAAGAGTACAAAAAGGCAAGGACATTTTAATTTGGGCTGTTGTTGGCTTAGCCGTAATCTTTTCCGCTTACGCTCTAGTTAGATTCCTATTCGTTAATATCTTTGGCGCCACTCCTGCGGCTACGAGTTTATTACAGCTTTTCCGATTAGTTTAATTTTAATTTAAAAAAATATACAAAAAAAGAGACGGATTCCCGTCTCTTTTTTTATTGCGTATTATATATTATACTAGACAACTAACAACGCTGCGCCGATCGCGCCGGCATTGGCGCCAAGTTTACTTTTTAAAACTTTAATTTTACTGGACTCGCTTGAACTAATATGTAGGGGTAAATATTTTTTTATTGCTGGCAAAAATAAATCGCTAGCCTGTACTACTCCTCCACCGATAACAATTACCTCTGGATCAACAATATTGATAATATTAGAAAAGGCTAAACCTAAATATTTCCCCACTTCTTCAAAAGCTTTTTGTGCCAAAGCATCACCACGGTAAGATTCCTCTGCCATCTGCTCAGGATTATTTTGTAATAATTTATGGTAAATTTTTTCTAATTCATAGCCCTCGTCAAAATCAATCACCATCATGCTTGGTTCGCCCGCTCCGCCATGGACGCCCTTGTACACTTCATTATTGACCCACCAAGCGCCACCGATACCCGTACCAATAATAATCCCGTAAACATTTCTATAACTCTTAGCCACCCCCGCCAAAGCTTCAGCACGCACAAAACAATTACAATCATTGTCTATAACTACTGGCATGCTAATTTTTTGTTCAAGTAAATCAGCAATTTTTGCGCCATTAATAACTGGGATATTTGCCGATGTTAACATTCTTCGTTCGTCATAATTAATTACGCCCGCCAAACCCAGACCAACGCCTTTTACTTTTACTTTCATTTCTTTAGCTTTTTCAACCAACGGTTCAACTAAAGCCTGAAGCATTATCATAAAATGTTCTAGGTTGTCTTTTGGTGTGGCCAAGACATAATCAGCTACAACGTTTTTCCCATCAAACAAAATCCCCGCCATTTTAGTGCCGCCAACGTCAATACCGATGCTGTATTCTTTTTTTATAGACATATAATATAATTTCTAATTTAAAATTATTAATTTGCAAACAAGCTTTTTGCTTCTTCCCACATTCCGTCATTATTATTTTTTTCTTTCTCCCAGTACCAATATTCTACTCCCCAAAGATAAAATTCCTGAAAACCAGCTTGACGGGAAAACTCTAAAATATCTTTAAATTTATCTAAGTTCATTGTTCTGCCACGCTCAGCTTGGCTTAAGTCTTGATACTGCTTTGGCCCCCAAGGTTCGGATTGTAGCTCTATCACTACCCATTCTTGAGGATGCGCAAACCAGCTAGTGACATTCTTCTTAATACGGAAAAAAGCTGGCGTGATTGGGTAATGAATATATCTTCTTAATACTTTTGAATAAGTATCACGATACATAGTTGTCCCAAAAATATCAGCCCGCTTCGCCGCAAAAACCCATAAGGACAACTCACCTGAATCAGTCACGATTATCGGCCTAGCATCGAGACTTCTGGCTAGCGTTATCTCTTTATCTAAAAACTTACTATCCAATTCCGGACATTCACCGAAATGCGATAAAAACGGTTCGTTTTCAATTTGCCAAGCTATAATGTTTTTATTGTTTTTATAACGTTCAATTGTCGTCTTTATGTACTCTAAAGTCTCTATTTTTTTTTGGTCTTGTTTTAAATCATTGGTCCAGGTTGGATAGTGGCATTCTGGCCAACGGGGCAATCGTCCGCCAATAGCTAAAATTATTTTAGCGCCTCGCTTGTTCGCCTCATTTATTTGCCAGTCCAGATCATTCCAATTATACTTATTATTTTCCGGTTCAACTTCATCCCAATAAGCTACCAAGCGCAACTTTTTAACTTTTAGCTCATCCAATATCTTTATGAACAGTTCCTCGTAGTCAAGACCTAAATTTTTAGCTTGCTGTGCAGAAAAAGTTATACCGTATTCTAGCTCATGTTTATCATAAATTTTTCCAAAACTCAAAAACCAAATAACTGACAAAATAACGGCCAGGATTATAAATATCCACAATATTATTTTAAGTCCGCGCAGATACATTGATTTTTACCAAATTGAATTCGTTATCGCTTGCCTGGTGGTATCAACCACAAAGTAAGTTATCATCCAGGCGGCTAGAATAATAATAATACCAATCACCGCTGCTGTCAGTTGCGACTTAGCAGTTTCAACCTTTTTCTCATCGCCACCAGCCGTCATCCATCTGAAACCAGCCCAAATAATCACTACTGTCATTATCAGACCTATAAAAGACAATATAATTTTAATAACTTCCACTACTAAATCCTTGACATTGGCCGGCGTACCGTCACTAGCACCAAAACCCGTACCAATAGAATCTTTGCCCATTTGATTATCCCACAAAGTGGCGGCATTTACTAAGGAGGCGGCAGAAATAAAAACTAAAAATAAGGTTGATAATAGAACAAACGAAAAAATTTGCTTCTTACTTTTTTTAGTGATAAGATTAGCCTTTGTTAAATCTCCCTTAATTCGTTGGTTATTTTTCTCCATAATTTTATGTTATAATAAATTTAATATTAAACTACTATATTATTTTATCGCTCGAACAAACTATTGCCGGTTATCTTGGAATTTAGCAATAGTTTAATTTAATGATTTCAATAGTTATATTATACCTTAAAACAGCACCACACTTCAATTGTTATGAAATTATCTACCAAAGTTGCCTACAACGCTATCGTTCAAGCCGTCAGCAAATTTATCGCCACCATTCTCGGGCTGGTAGCCATTGCCCTGATTACACGCTATCTGGGGCAAACCGGTTTTGGGCAATATACAACGATTATTACTTTTATTTCTTTTTTTGCAGTCATTGCTGACCTGGGACTAACCCTAATTACGGTGCAAATGATCAGCAAGCCGGACGCGCATCTGGATAGAACCTTAGGTAATTTATTGGCGTTGCGTTTAGTGTCGGCAATTATTCTTTTGGGTATCGCGCCCTTAGCGGCTTTATTCTTCCCCTATAGCTGGGAAATGAAAGTCGGCATTTTCATAACCTCTTTTGCTTTCTTGTTTACGGCATTGGGTCAAATACTAGTCGGGCTTTTTCAAAAAAACTTAAGAATGGACAAAGCCTCGATTGCCGAAATAGTCGGACGCGCCCTACTAGTAATCGGCTTTTTCATAGTTATCAAATATAATTATGGTCTAACGGGGATCCTAGCCGTCACGGTTTTTAGTAACGCTGCCAGCTTTTTATTGCAATATCTTTTTGCCCTTCCCTTTTTAAAAATTAAGTTACAATTTGATTTTGTTTTCTGGGGAGAGATTATAAAAAAATCGTGGCCGCTAGCGACCACTATAATCCTTAATCTAATTTATCTTCGAACTGACACCCTGCTATTATCCATTATTCCCAGAGAATCAGAGATTGGTATTTTGGCAGAAGTTGGTTTATACGGAGCTGCTTACAAAGTAATAGATGTATTAATTACTCTGCCTTTTATGTTCGCTGGTATTATCCTGCCGATTTTAACCGCTCGCTGGGCAGAGAAAAATAAAGCCGGTTTTGCCCTGGTGCTGCAAAAATCATTTGACGCTATGATGATTGTTGCTATTCCGTTAGTCATCGGCACCCAACTTGTTGCCGATCAAATAATAACCGTTGTTGCCGGCGCTGATTTTGTTATCGCTGGTAAAATACTAAAATTATTAATCATTGCCTGCGGCGCTATTTTCTTTGGTAATATCTTTGCCCACGCTGTTATCGCCATTGACCGACAAAAAAACATCATTGGCGCCTATATCTTTACGGCTATTACCTCCGTTATCGGTTATTTAATTTTTATTCCGCTCTACACCTACTATGGCGCTGCTTGGGTTACGATTTATTCCGAAGTCGTTATCTCACTGGCCTCTTTTTACTTAGTCTGGAAATATACCAACTTTTTGCCAAAGCTGGAGGTAACTTTAAAGGCGATTCTTGCATCTCTGATCATGGGAGGCGCAACCTATCTAATGATGAATTATTACCAACTTAATTTGTTGATAGTTCTAGCGGTAGCCGTAATTATTTATTGTCTGGCGCTGCTTTCAATTGGTGGGCTTAAAAAAGAGGATCTGCTAATTCTAATTAATAAATAGAATATGCTAAAAAAGATTTTGTTAATCAACACTGGTGGCGACACGGATGAGCTCTTCGATATCTTTCAGGAATTAGACCGGGAGCATTTTTATTTTACAGTTCTTTCTAACCAAGAGAGCGTTTTATTATCAGCGCAAAAACGCGGTTGGTCGTCTAAAAAATTACTTAGCCCAATAATTACTTCCAAAGGAAAAAAATTTTTTTTAGTTCTCTGGCCGCTATATTTCCTAATTTTCTTACCTTATGTCGCAATATTAAAATGGCGTGACCATTATCAAATTATTTTTTGTTGCAACTTCTTTGAAAAAGCCGTTTTTACGCCGCTGGCTCACTTACTATCAATTAAGACCTTGTGGTTCACTTATCCAGAAACTGAACTTACTAAGAAAAATAAGACGTCAATTGATTTACTGCGCCGTTTGTCTGTCTGGACAAGAATCATCGCCCCAACTTATGCGACCAAACAAAAATTATTAGCCGCTGGATTTAAGGAAGAACTAACAAAAACAATAACATTAGGCGCTAACCTCAATCTATATAGGCATCAAGATAATATCTTCAGCAAGATTGCTACCACTGAAAACCATTGGCCACAGCGTAAATTTTTTACGATTGGCACAGTTACCCGATTGGAGCAAAAACAAAATATCGAAACTTTGTTTAACGCCACTAAGAAATTATTAGATGTTGTTCCTTTTCCGCAGATAATTATTGTCGGTAATGGCCAGGAAAGAAAGAATTTAACATGGCTCGCTAAAAAAATGAATATTGAAAACTTTGTCTGGTTTGTGGGCGAGCAAACTTCTTTAAAAAAATGGCTGGACACTTCTGATATTTTTGTAGTCACTAACAGCGCTATTAGACTGCCGGATCTAAATATCATTATCCGCGCCATGGCAGCAGGACTACCAATAATCGGGCCCGCCAATACCGGCTTGGAAAAAATTATAGTCAATAACGAAAATGGCATACTAATTGAGTCGAATAACAGCGAAGACTTAGCTCAAGCTATCATTAAATTACAACAAAGGAAGGACTGGCGCCAGCTGATTAACGAAAAGAATAAAAACAAAGCTACTACTGAATTTTCGATAGACAAAACTTTAGAATCGTTTAAACAATTATTTAATAGCTAAACATCACTTAATATAAATTATGAAATATCAGAAAATATTTGTTAATGACGAATTCATTGTCATCAATAAACCAGCCGGACTAATAGTACATGGCGCCAAACATATCACTGAAGATAATCTAACCGACGAACTCTTAAAAGAATTCCCGGAAGTTGTCAAAGTTGGTGACGATCCGGAAAGACCGGGACTAATGCACCGCTTAGATAAATTAGCTTCTGGACTAATGGTAATTGCCCGCACCCAAGACAGTTTCGACAATCTAAAAAAACAATTTCAAAAACGCGAGGTTGTTAAAATTTACACGGCCTTAGTTTACGGCAAGGTTATAAAAGATGAAGACGAAATAAATTTCCCGATTGACCGCAGTGCCAAGGGTTTTAAAATGGCAGCTCTGCCGGTATCAAAAAATGGTGAAGCCAACGATGATGGCCGACGAGCCTTTTCTGAATTCTCGGTTGTTAAAAGATTCATCAACTACACCTTATTGCACGTTAAAATTAAAACCGGCCGCACTCATCAGATCCGCGTGCATATGGCTGCTTACGGACATCCGATTGTTGGCGATGATTTATATGGCACTAGCAAAACTAAAATAAAAAATAAAAAACTAAACACAGAGAGAATATTCTTAGTCGCTTCCGAATTAACCTTTAAAGATTTAGCTGGCAAACCGCATCATTTTCAAATTGAGCTACCAGAAGAATTTAATAATTTACTAAAAATAATAAAATAAATATAAACCATCTATCAAATCTATGATTATTTCTTTCGCCGGTGCTATCGGTTCTGGCAAATCCACAATTGCTGAAATGTTATCAAAAAAATTGAACATACCCAGATATTATATGGGCGGTATTATGCGTGAGATCGCTAAAAAGAGGAATCTGTCTTTTTCTGAGCTTATGGAATTAAATAAAACCGACCCTTCCGTCGACCACGAGGTTGATGAATACCAAACCAACCTAGGAAAAACTCAAGATAATTTTGTAATTGAAGGCCGCACTTCCTATTATTTTATCCCCCACTCACTAAAAATATTTTTAGACGTGAACGAAGAAGAAAGCGCCCGACGCATATTCGCTGACCAAAAAAATCATATCAGACATAACGAGACCTCAACGATAACAAACGTGGAAGAAATGGTAAAAAGCATAAAACGCCGCAAACAAAGCGAGGTCGAGAGATATGAGAAATATTATGGCATTGATGTTTACGATTATAAAAATTATGATTTCGTCTTGGACACAACCAATTTAAATATCGACGAAGTGTTTGCTAAAGTTTATGAATTCGTTAAAAATAGGCTTGAAAAATAGTTTTTTAACGACGGGTTGACAAAAGCTGAATTTTATTATAGTCTATTTAGAGAATAATTAAGAACCAATAGAACTTCGCGTTCTATTTTTATATTAAAAATATGTCAGAAAAAACTACTAAAACCGCCCTGCCAGAACTAAAACCAGGCATGACCGTGCGTGTTTATCAAAAAATTAAAGAGACTAATACCAAAGGCGAAGAAAAAGAAAGAATCCAATATTTCGACGGTATGATTATTGCTAAAAAGCATGGCCAAGAAGCCGGCGCAACTATTACCGTTCGAAAAGTTTCCGATGGAATTGGTGTTGAAAAAATCTT
>Ga0172379_10005757_pt1 | contig 17120 bp, 16 predicted proteins | sample GrowelOW334metaG_FD_119756 | JGI IMG/M metagenome (GOLD analysis project Ga0172379, IMG submission 119756) | Groundwater microbial communities from an aquifer near a municipal landfill in Southern Ontario, Canada - Groundwater well OW334 metaG | ecosystem: Environmental > Aquatic > Deep... | reverse complement strand
CGGGAGTAAAGTTCCGTTTCTGGGAAAGCAACAATCTCCTGATTCCGGTCCGCTATAAGCGCGGCAAGATCATCGAATAGAAACATACTGAATCAAAAACGTCCGCCTCGGCGAACGTTTTTTCTATTAGCTTAAATTTTCTTTTATTTTTTTCGCCACTATCTGCGCCTCGCCTTCTCCATAAGCTTTGCCATGCCACAGCTCCAAGCCATCACCACTATGCCGCGGAATGATGTGCCAATGGAAATGCGGCACCAGCTGACCGGCCGTTTTACCGTTATTCAAGTAAAGATTGAAGCTATCGGCTCCTACGGCCTTCAGCACCCCTTGTGAAACCCTGTTCACAGCCCCCACAACGGCGCTAAGCGCGTTTTCCTGCATTTGAGCCATAAGTTCATAATGCGCCTTCGGCACCACTAGAACATGCCCCGGATTGACCGGATTAATATCCAGGAATGCCACGACTTTATCATCTTCATAGATTTTATTCGACGAAATTTCTCCGGCGATTATTTTGCAGAATATGCAGTCCATATTTTTTAATATTTACAATTAATATTATTAATCGTCTCCTGTAATTCCTTAGCTGAGACATACTCCAAAGCCAATATTACTTCAATCGGCTCCTTAATGCAAACATCTTTCTGCTCTTGAATTTGAGGCCAAATGGCGCTCGCACGATCCAGGTCAGCTGACGTTACGGAAACATCCAAGACCGGGCCGGAGAAATAAACGTATGACGATACGATTGCCAGCAATGCAACGACGACTAAGCGGAATTTATTTTTTTGCGCAGCGATAAGCAGATCAATGCCGTAAGCGAAGATGAAGATCGATGAGAATACGACGAACAGATTCAAGCGGCGGACTAAGACGTGATCACCGGAAACAAATAACCAGCTGGCCAGATACGCAGCCATCAAAATAATGAAAAAATAAACGACCGCGTTCGCCTGCTGATTATCCTGGCGCAATATTTTTATTATAAGCCAAATTATACCAACGATAAATAAAGCTAAAAATATTAAATCAATTATTAAATGCATCTGGCCAATATACGGAGTAAGCCTGCTGCCGGACTGATATGCGATAAAGTTGCCATCGCGCCAGGCAGAATATAAGCGGTCGAATGGTAATGTTAATTGAGGTGAAAAACCAGCATCTAAAATAAATAACACAACCGCTGAAACTGCTCCGACGATTATGGCCGCAATTTTTTTGAATTGCAGGGACTCGGCTAAAGTGCCGAAGATAACAATCAATATGAAAGTCAAAGAGTAATTGAAATATGACAAGACTGACATGAATAGGCAAAACAGCAAAATCTTAACATTTTTCGCTTTGAACCACGCCAGCCACAATGCGGCAGCTAAAGCGAAAATCAGTAAACCATAAGAAGCCGGCAAGCCTTGGCCGCCATAATACTGCAGAAGATAAAAAGAATTGCCTAGCGCGGCAGCTAGCAACGCGATCCTCCTATCAGGCTCGCCTGCAACGCTTTGCGTAGCAATGCGGGCAGGCCAAATCAATTTCGAAATGACATAAATTAGAAGCGGCAAAAATATTGACCACAGAAGCGGCAATAAGAATCTATTGATTTGAAAAACACTAATGCCAGATATTTTAGAAGCGATTACCTCGAGCGACCACTCAAAGCCGTAAGACAGCTTGGCGCTATCGATAAATGCCGCCGGAACCTTTAAGGGACCAATCTGCTTCAGCCACAAATTATCCGTCAAAAGAGTCGGCTGATAATCTAAACCGGCAATTATCCTTTCTTCCGAAGCGAGGTGCCGGAAACGGTCGCCGCCGAAACCATTGGAATAAACGAACAGATACGAGTGGATTAAAAAAGAAAAAATAATGATCGCGCCCAATATTTTCCAAGCCTTCTCGCCATGAAAAACCGCCAAGAAAATCACCGCAAAACCGATCAGAATCGGCAGCAAAAACCACGGCGGCAATATCTGCCACGGACTGGAAAGTCCGCCAGCATTAGCAGCAATGATTATAAAATAAAAACCGCCGATTAGCGACGCGATAAATAACAGCCAAATAAACGGCGAGAGTGAATTTGTCAGAGCCGGATTATCATCCGATACTGCAGGATTGGCATTAGTTAATTTTCTAAAAAAATAATGCCACGCAGACAAAGCAATTATAGTAATTATAAATGCCGCAATTATCAATAAGTCAGTCAGCTTAAGCCATGCCGTAAAAATATTCGCCGTCAGACCTAAGATAATAATCGATAAAAAAGCGCCCAAAATATAATTGACCGGATCGGATACGGGGAAAAGTTTTTTTAATATATTGCCGGCAAGCCAAGCGCACAAGGCAAGCCATATAATAAATAAGACGACTAGCATATCAGATATTGAATAATTTCTTCGCGTTTTCGGTCGTCGCCTCAGCGACCTCGTCAAAGCTGATTTTCCGTAACTCGGCAATTTTTCTCGCCACGAATTCCACGTAAGCCGGAATATTCCTGGCGCTGCGATGCGGTTCCGGCGACAAGAATGGCGCATCAGTTTCAATCAGTATTCTATTGAGCGTAGTTTCTTTGGCGATCAATTGGATTTCTTCCGACTTCTTCTTGAAAGTGACAATGCCGGTTATGCCGATATATAAACCCAAAGACAAGAATTCCTTAGCTTGGCCAACACTGCCACCAAAGCAATGAACGACTCCGCTGATTTTCCTGCCATTTGCTAATTCATCTTTTAATATCTTGAGCAAATCATCATAAGCGGCGAAAGGATTTTCTTTTGTCCCGCGACAATGCAAAATCAGCGGCAGTCTTAATTCTTCCGCCAACGAAATGAATTCACGCAAAACTTGCGCCTGCTTAGCCTTATATTCTTCAATCTGTTCTAATGAATATTTATCGAAATAATAATAATCCAAACCGACTTCGCCGATCGCCTTTACCTTATCCGATGACTGAGCCATCTTCAGATATTTTTCGCGATCAAAATCCTCTTGCCGGCTTTTGAAAGAATAGGGTTTGCCGTCCATCATGACAGAATCCTCAGCATCCTCGATCAGATCGATCGGATGCAAGCCGACAGCCGCATAGACTCCCCTATCGTATTTATCAGCATACTCGATAGCTCGGACAGAACTTGAATCCTGCGAACCGACGATGATCAGGGCGTAATTATGGCGCAAAAAATCAGCGATGACTTTGTCACCGTCGTCCTTGAAAGATAAGAAATTGATATGGCAATGGGAATCAACTAGCATTGGGAAGAAATAAAGAAATAAGAAATAAGAAATTAGAAATAAAATCAGCGACAACCGGATTAAAAGACGGAGACAATATTACCGAAAGCGGCGGGTAACAGCTTGATCAGCCAAGTGGCGGCAAAGACCAGATAATGCGCGATTTGAGAATTATTCAAGCTATTAGTGACAAAGCCGGAATCGGGCGCGAACTTGGCAATGACATAAATTATGATGCCGATAGTAAGAACGCCCTCAACCGCGCCAAGGATCACGCCGCCAATGCGATTCAATGAGGATAAGAACGGAATAATGGATAACAGATGAAAACCCTTGTCGATGAAATGGAAAATTAGGACTACCAGCCTATTGACGATAATAAATAACAGCAAGAAAGCGATAATCTTCGCCAAGCCGGTATTGCCGCCCAAAAACGGCGACAAAAAATCAGCGGGGCCGACGAAATAATGGCCGGCCACCCAGGTGCCGAGAACCAATCCGACGATCGCTCCGACCGAACGGATCAAGCCCAAAGCGAACCCGCCGAATACGAAACCGAAGAAAATTATTATCAAAACTACATCGACTAATGTGAATACCATATTTATTTTTTAATTAATTCGTATTTGAAATTGTATCGAAGTTGCGCCATTAATAAATCTTGTGCTGATTTTATGCGAGAACGAATGGCCGAAGGCAAACCGTCAACCGAGTCCGTTACTGCGGGCGAGCTGACGGTTTAATGAGAGAAGCATAAAATCTTGCCATGATTTATTTCGGCGCGACTTTTTTGGTAATACCTTTTTTCTAGAAAAAAGGTATTAAAAAAGATTTTATTGAATCCTTGGAAACAACGCCTCATTCTTATTAACCTGAGATCCGGGCTCGAGCAATCCCCAAACCTGCAGGTCAGCGATTTTTTTCGAATTAAAATCACTTTGGCCCAAGGCGGCGAAGATCTTTTCCGCCGTCGAGGGCATGATCGGCCACAGCATTATCGCCAAATGCCTCAAGGCTTCCAAAAGGTTATAAATGACTTCCTTCAGTCTGGTTTCATCAGTCTTGGCCAACTCCCAAGGTTTATTCGCTTCCACATAGCCGTCTCCTAGATCATTCAATTTCTTGACCATCGCCAAAGCTCCATCGACTTGGAATCCGTGCATCGAAGCCTGGTAAGACTGCCAGATCTGATCAACCTGATCCCTCAGCTCGCTGGAGCGAGGCGGAACTTGGCCGCCGAAATATTTTTCCGCCATGGCGGTAACGCGGCTGGCAAAATTGCCGATGCCGTTGGCTAAATCGGAATTATATTGAATGACAAATTGACTGGCTTTTATATCGCCGTCTTGGCCGAAAGGAAATTGCGACAACAATAAATATCTGGTCGCATCCGTTCCGAATTCCTTAATCAGATTATGCGGATCAATCACATTGCCCGTCGACTTGCCCATCTTATTGCCATCGACCGTGAAGAAGCCGTGGGCGAATACGGCTTTCGGCACGGGTAAACCCGCAGCCAAAAGCATAGCCGGCCAGAAGATACAATGGAATTTTATAATGTCCTTGCCGACGATATGCACGTCGGCCGGCCAAAATTCATTGAACTTGGATTCATCGGTCGAGCCGTAGCCCAAAGCAATGATATAGTTAGAAAGCGCATCGGCCCAGACATAAGCCACCTGACTCTCGTCCCAAGGGATCGTGATACCCCACTTGAGCGAGGAGCGCGAAATGGAAAAATCATGTAATTCTTGTTTGAATAAGCCCAAGACTTCCTTTTTCTTCGTCTCAGGCAATATCTTGATCGCATCCGTATCAATCAGCTTTTCCAATTCCGGCAGGTATTTCTTCAAATTGAAAAAATAATTCTTTTCTTCGATTAATTCCGCTTTCACCTTATGCACCGAGCAGCAGCCGTTTTCCAATTCCCGCTCCGTCACAAACGCCTCACAGCCTTTGCAATAATAGCCGGCATAAACACCCTCATAAATCGCTTCAGCTTCCTTCAATTTCAAAAGAAGCTTCGTGACGCCGGCCTTGTGGCGATCAGAGGTAGTGCGGATGAAATCATCATTGGAAATATCCAACTCGTCCCAGCACTCCTGGAATTTCGCCGCCATCAAATCGGTGAATTCCTGCGGATTCATTCCCTGTTCCGTCGCCGTATCCGCGATCTTCGCGCCGTGCTCATCGACTCCGGTCAGATACATAACATCATCGCCCTTCAAGCGATGGAATCTGGCCAAGACATCGGCAGCGATCGTCGGATAGGCCGAACCGATATGCGGCTCGGCATTACTGTAATAAATCGGAGTCGTGATATAAAACTTGCTCATAATATATGCTTATTATTACACTTTAATAATTTAAATTATTTTTTTCCCTCCACCACCACGACGAATTCGCCTTTGGTAATGTCAGATTTTATTTTTTCTAATATCTGTTTGATATTGCCGCGATAAATCGTCTCGAATTTTTTCGTCAGTTCGCGGCCGATGACTAATCGTCTATTAGAATTAGCCTCAAGGGCCATCATCTCGTTCATTTTCTCCAAAGTCTTGACTATGCGATGAGTCGATTCGTAAAATACGACAGTTTCTTCGCTTTCAAAAATTCTTTTTATCATCGTTTCCTTGCCCTTCTTGTGCGGCATGAAGCCGAGAAACAGGAATCTATCGGTCGGCAAGCCAGACACCGATAGTAGAGCGATAATCGCCGACGGCCCTGGAATGGGTATGATCTCGCACTTATCACCAAATCTCTTTATTACGGCTTCAATCAAAAGATTGCCAGGATCGGAAATCCCAGGCGTGCCAGCATCAGTAATCACCGCCATCTCACCCGCCTCCTCTAACTTATCCAATAACACATCAACCTTGCTGGTTGTGCTATGCTGATGATAAGAAATTGTCTTGGTCTTGATATCATAAGCCGAAAGAAGCTTGCAAGAAACACGGGTATCTTCGCAAGCGACTAAAGGCACGGACTTCAGGATTTCCAAAGCCCGTAGAGTTATATCGCCGAGATTTCCAAGTGGCGTTGCTACGATATAGAGTTTCATATACATATATTGTGCCATTTTTCAACAAAAAAAACAACCCCGGAATAAACCGGGGCCAGATGTACATTATATTCTTTTACCAGAGGCAAAATCATCGATCTCCTTTTCCAAAGTAGCCAATTCCTCAGGATCATCTTTATAATCATCAAACAATCCTTCTTGAGTAATGAAATCTCTGGCTTTTTGCGCCTTTTCCGCCGGAGTCAAGGGTAACCAACATTCCTTACATATACCATAAGAATCCAAACATTTTGAACAACAAAATTTTTCACAAACCAAACAAGTAAACATATCTCTTTCTCTGTCAATTCCTGTACACTTTTCGCATTCATCCGCCCAAAATGACATGGTAATACCTCCTTTGTTTAAAGTTCGACTTATGATATCCAAATAGATGATTTCGGTATCGGCATAGTATAACGCCCCATGAGGCTATACTTTTTCTTCAGCTTGGCCAGCGGCATGCGCATTATTTTAGAAAACTCTTGCCAAGCGATTTTCTTAATGTTTTTAGGCAAATGTCTATCCCACACAAGATTACTATTTTCTCTTGACACTCTTATGACAGTCGCTATCTTCAGCTTGCTGCCATATTGCGCAAATAACACTGTTATCTGCATTGCTCTTCCTCCTGTTGTTGAAGCCAATTTTCAATTAGTAAATACACACTAACTGAATACAAAAAAATTGTCAAGAACTTAACTTAAATATTTATTGCGGTTTTTGCGAACTAGCAGTTAAGGTGCCGACAGAATTGCCATGGTCATAATAATTATCCCTGAAGCCGGACTGGATTACTGCCGGAGCATAGGATCCAAATAACGCCTTTTGAGCGGCTAAGTCCGCCAATTTATACAGCTTGCCGCCAGAGCCGACAGCATATACAATAGGACTGTCATCAAATTTTATCAACCAAGTCGGTTTTACGACCAAATTGCCGCCCGTAGAAATACTATCGAATTCCGCTTGAGAAATCTTTTTTAATGTTGAAAAATTATTAGCGTTATCGCCAGCATTAGAGCTCCAAGATGAATAGGTGACTCGATTGACGAATAAATATTTCTTGCCTCCAATGACATAATAAACAGCCGGACGATCTGTCGCATTGACTTTGATTATGCTGCCTTGAGTACTGACTGAAACAGATAAGGCAGAATCGAAATTAGTAGTCGAAGGAGATACGGAAGGAACAGACGGAGGTGTTACAGCTCCTCCTCCCCCGCCAGTGCTGCCACCACCACCTCCGCCACCGCTATTGTAGGTACAGTTTTGATTTTCTGACGGCTTATTTACAACTGTGCCACAATTATTAGCGTCGCTGCATGTTCTAGTTTGAATACGGCTAGCATCGCAAACGGTCGGCTGATAAGAAGCGCAGGACCAATTTTCAACGCAAGCAGCAATGGGCGGCGCCGGAGCCTTGGTAATCTCATACGCTCCCACATCATAATTAGTGCCGTTCGCCAATGATCCGTCAGGCCGCTCATTGCGGGTAAAATCGTAATGAAGATAATTATTGACATTAACGCCCTTATCAATTGCCGGATTAGCCGGATCACTGCTCAATCTGAACATTTCTTTATAAATGTTGGCTTGGCTAATGTTTTCTTCAAGGCTCAGTGGTGAGCCATTGGCATAAGCATTGAATACAGGGGTCTGATTGAAAAGCGGTTGAACTTGACTTTGGCTATTCAAATCATAGCTATAGCCAAGATTCCGCCAGCCACTGAGATCATGAGCGGTAGTTCCTAATAGAAATATTTTACCATCAGCAGACGCGGCATTATAATAAAGATTGCCATCAAAATGCAGTTCAGGCATCAAGGCGTCGGTCGCATATGACACGGAAGTCAAAATCACAGAACTGCCAACGGGACGATAAAAAAGATTATTGTAAATCTTTATGTTCGAATGTTCGCCGCCGTATGTCGTTCCCTGCGTCTTATCATAAGGAGAAATGAAAATGGCAGACGACGGCATGGTCGGCGTCTTGACTTTGGATTGGATGGCAAATGTATTGCCAACGACTGTAATATTTGAATTCGGCCGTTTTTCTACGCCCGGTTCGCCGATAACCAAAGTTCCGCCGATACTCCCTTGCTGATTAGGGGTAACGAACAGATTATTGCGGACAATAATACTGGTCGCATCGGATATCATCATCGCCTGCTCGCAGTTAGTAACAATGTTGCGTTCAAAAATCACATCAGAAACCGATTGATCCGTGCCTTCATTTGGCCCGATCTTTACTAATTGAAGATTGTATCTGCCGCTGCCGGTATGAGTGCCGCGATCAAAAGTATCATACACCGGATCGCGCCAGCCCATTATCCTGTTATCCGCCACGTAAATATTATTCGTGCCTTTGTTATTGACCAGATTGCCGGCAATCCTCAAGGCGCTTTTGGAAAATGCCGGTCGGCTGAAGTTATTATCGACAATGACTGCCTTATTCAAATGAGTCAGATAAGCGATAAGATTGTATGATTTGTCATAACTGTTGCCGATCAAGGCCAGATTGCCGATGTAGCCCCACATCATCATGCTGCCTTCGAACTTCGGATCTGTTGCGGTAACGCCGTAATAATTCAATCTTATGCTCGAATCGATCATATACACGCCAGTAGTAATGGCTTCATTGGCCATGGCCGCAGCGCTCGGGCCGCCAAGAGCAAAAAACGTATTCCTGGGATCTTCTGCATCAACGCGCAAGAACAGAAATCCCCGGCTTTGATCAATGGCTCTGATTAAGCCGTATAAACGGGCGCTGGCAAACGGATTCTTGAATTTAAAATTCAAATCCTGAAAATATACATCATGTGATTTATATTTGGCGTCTATAATCCTGTTGGAATTGACAGTCCCCGTGTATTCGATAATCGGTTTTGCTCCTTCGCCATAAGCTCCGAACAGCACTCCTTCGATGTAGACTTGCACCGCAGTAGTAGTGCTGATGGGATAAGTTCCGCCGCGCTTGAATAAAACGCTGCTGCCGTATGAATACCTATAGTTAAGATTGCCGAAAGCCTTGCTTGCAGTTTTCCAAGGACCGCAATTGCCGCTCTCTGGGGCAGTCTGGCACAAACCGGTATAAGAATCATCACCAATCACATAGTCGACGTAATATTTTTTTGCTTCAGGACGAGCCAATACTTCCACAGAGATGCTCGCAGTCGAAATCTGCCCTTGGCGGTTTTTAACTTTCAAGGTGACATTATAATTTCCCGGCTGTTCGAAAACGTGGGCGGAATTAAAACCGTGCAAGTTATTATAATTTTTACCAATAGCGCCGGAGTCGCCGAAATTCCATTCGTAATCGATGATCTCATCCCGAACTGTCGATTCCCAACCCTGGAAAAAAACGGGGAAAGGCGCATAGCCCCTCGTCAGAGAAAAGCCGGCTGGCGGATTGGCATTAGTCCTATACCAAGCAGGCTCGCTGACCGTAATTTTGGCTTGGATCGGGCTTGGCGTAACATTTATCGAAGATATTTCAAAGGCTCCCATGATACTGCTTTGGACAAGCTGGTTGGCAATAATTATAGCCAGAATCGGAAAAATAAAAATTGCGGCAATCAGTATCTTATTCAATACGCCGATTTGCGCAAACACATGCTCTTTGGTAGCCACTTCCAATAATTTTCTTCTCATATTTTTAAAAAAATCCCACGGCGCGGCTACCCATGGGATTTATTCAACGATTTTACTATTTCTTTGTTGCCGGAACCGCCGCGGCAGGCGCCGTTGAAGCGGGAATCTCTTTCGCTTTGATGATTTTTCCCGTCGTCAAATCCTTGTATGAATCCCCCATCAGATCAAGATTCGTGAAAATGTAAGCGCCATCGGAAGCGATCGTCCCGACTTCTGACCACGCCTGATTCAGGATAGTGTATTCGCTGACTTCGCCTGTCACTAAAAGCGTAGGAACTTTTGTGATTTTATATTGATTAACCAATGCCTGGCCGGCAGGCGAAGAAATATCAATCGTCTCGCTGTTAGCCGTTTCGGCGCCCAAATTCTTCAGCGCCGTCTCGTGCTTTTTAACATCATAGCACTCGGCGCAGGAATTATCCGTCAAATAAGTAACCTTAATAATACCCTTGATTTTTTTCGCTGTCAGGTCATAGTAAGGCGCCAAGATTTTCGTCAAAACGAATTTACCATCGACGACTATACCTAATGTCTGACTGAAAAATTTATTAATATCCGGCTGATTGGCACCTTTGAATTCTACGATAACAGTCGGCACTTTGGTGATTGAATATTTCTTGATCACATCCGCACCTTGGCCGAATGGCCACCAACCGCCGACATTAACAGTTTCCTTATCAACGATCTTTATGCCTTGAGCTGCCAAGGCATCAGAAAATAATTGCGTGTCCCAGCAAGTCTTGCCGCAAGAGCGTGATGTTACTACGGTCAACTTCGCCTCGGCCAGCGGAGCAGTGGCGGTCGCATTTAAATCCTGAGGCGGCTTGGGCCAGAACTTAGCGGCAGCATACCAGCCAATAAGAATCACAACCAGTGCAATGATTATTCCTAGAATCACTCCTCTAATTATTTTTTTCTGCCGTTCTTCCTCTGCTTGGCGCTTAAAGATCTTATCTTTAAGCGCTTTAAATAACTCTCCAATCTTGACAGCTGTTTGTTTAAAAAAACTTAGGATTTTTTGCATATTTTTGTAATAATAATATTATTTTAACAGCAGAATAATTCAGCCGGCGGGCCGTCGCCGATATCGCCAAAGGGATTGCCGTGTTGCCTGACATTCTCAATCATCTTGAGATTATGCTCAGTATTAAGGTTTTGATCCGTAAATTGGCTGCGCCTAATGCGCGCAATGTTCTGCCAATCGATCTTGGCCGGGCAATTGAAAGTGCAATTCTGGCACAGCGTGCAATTAAAAATAGTTTCCTCGCTTCTGACTTTTGGCATTTGGCCCGAACAATTCCAAGTCGGACACAAGTCATAGCATGCTCCGCAATGTATACAGTATAACATACTTTCCAGCTCAGTGCCAAGTAAATTGTATGTTTCCCCTTCCACTAAAATCAGAACCAATCTCTGTGCGCCTTGGACGCCTTGGACCAATTCATTCTCGATGTCGGCCGTCTTCGATGGTCCGCCGATGAAACTCACATACGATGGCCAGCTCTGGCCAGTACCCCAGACGGCTGCAGCCTTGGCGACTTTTACCGCTTCTTCTGGAGTCGCGACGATTTTCTCTACGCCGCAAACGGCAATATGCGTTTCTGGCAGACGGGTAATCAGGCTGATATTGCCTTCGTTTTCCAAAAGCATAATCTGGCCGTCAGCAGTTACGGCATTAGCACCAGTCAAACCGACATCGGCCACTAGAATCTTTTCTTTTATTTCCCTTTTTAAGACATCGACTAAAGCCTTAGCTTCTGTCGGATATTCACGATTGAATTTTTTCTTGAATCCGGCGGCAATTTCTTCAGCAGTCAGATCAATCGCCGGCAAAACCGGATGATCACTGTCGCCACCGATCTGCGATACGATATACGCGCCCAAGTCAGTCTCCGTCAAGCGATCGCCTAAAGAATCTTTTATATTGAGATTATCCAAAAAATTTGATTTTGATTTGACTAATATTTTTGCCGCAGCCGTCAATTCCTTGATTTTCTCCGCTGCCGCCTTGCCATCCTTAACCACATATACTTCAGCGCCATTCTTTTCAAGATTATATTTTGCCGATTCGATCATCTCCCGCAGATTCGCCATTGCCCGTTTCTTCAATTCAAAAATCTCAGTCGCCAGAATAGCCTGCTTATCGCGTGAGAGCGCCGTGTCGCGCTTATTCAGATATTCGTAAACGAATGATTTATTCATAATATCAATTCTTGGTTAAAATCATGCTGACAATCACATATTTTCTCAAATCAGTAACGAAGCAAACAGAATAAAATAAATTACAGATTAATCTGATGACGTAACAATCTACAAATACTCTTTTTAATAAATAAACCTTCTCTTGCTTGCCATCGTTACCACTTTTTGCAGGATAAAAATCACGATACGAAATATTCCTTGATACGAACCAGTCTGTCAACAAATTAGTTTTTTCCCGAAAAGCCACCCCGTTACGCAAATAATTAAAGAATTTATAATTGAATTTTTTATCCGATATTATTCTTTCAAGTCCCGATATTCCCAACCAAGACAGATGCAAGGGCGGCAATTCCGTATTCCACAAATATTTTTTACCGTAATAATCCTTGTTGGGGGTGGTGATTATGATCGCTCCGTTATCGGCCAATAACTCCCGGCATCTATCTAAGAAAATCGACGGCTGATCCAGGTGCTCAATTAATTCTGTCGCAATAATCAAATCATATTTATCCGCCCCACCGCTTAATCGCTCTATCGTCGAATTCTCATAATGATCGCCGAATTCTTTTTTGGCCAGTGCGATAGATTTTTCCGATATATCGATTCCTCGAGCTTCATAGCCGGACTGATTCAACGCATAAGTCAGATATCCCAAACCGCAGCCGATTTCCAAAATTTTCAGATTTTTTCTTTTTTTAATAAAATTCATTATCGGCAGATACAATGGCTGCTGATCTAGAAGGAAATCTAATGGCTTCTTGGCTTTCTTTATCCCTTGAAAAATCTGAAAATATTTATCATAACCGGAAGAAAAATCATCCTGGATATAGACTTTGTTATATGCCTCTGAAATATTATCCGGAACCTTCGTAAAATTACTGCCGCAATTCAAGCAATTATAAATTCCATAATCAAGTCCGTCTAAACCTTTGATATTTGACAGATATTCATTTTTTTCGCTTTTACAGACCAGGCAAACCATAATCAGATTATTGCTCTAATATTATAATCGTCAGCTCGAAATCATATTTTCCCCAACAGTACGTCGGAAAATTCCACAACTTTCATCTTATCGCCTGCCTGCCCGCCATTGGCTGCGCCTTCAGGCGCTGGCAGGCGGGCGCCATTCCTTAAATTATACGCGCACATCGGGCAAGGGGTAATGATATATTCCGCGTCGGTCGCCAGCGCTTGAGAGACGCGTTCGGCTGCGATTGATTCGGCCAACTCCTTATTATTGGATTGCACTCCCCCGCCCGCGCCGCAGCAAAAAGCAAACTCGCGGTTCAAGACCATCTCTTGCAGATCAACGCCAAGCAATTTCAAAATTTCCCGCGGTTCCTCGTAAATCCCGCCATAACGCCCGAGGTGGCAAGGATCATGATAGGTGGCCTTTATTTTCTGCCCCGCTAATTTCAGTTTTCCCTCTTTTAATTTTCGCAAAAGATAAGTCGTCATGTGCTCAACATCAATGTCCCACTTGCCACTTAACACTTCCTTATATTTATTGCGGAACATTTCATAGCAAGCAGGACAGCCGGTGATTATTTTTTTGACATTATATTCCTTAAACAATGCCAGATTTTTTTCCGCCAGATTCTTGAAATCATCGGGAAAGCCGGCATTTAAGACCGGGGAACCGCAACAGACTTCATGATCGGGCAGAACGATGAAATCCTCGCCGGACATCTCCAGTAGTTTCTTATAATTGTCAAAAATATCCTTGGCGACGAATTTCGTCAGGCAGCCGGGATAATACAAAATATTACCGCTCTTGCTTAAAATTTTATCAAAAAATGACATTGTAATAATTTTTAATTTCCAATTTTTAATTTTTAAATAATTTATTAATGTCTTAATTTTTAAAAATTTAAATTTAAAACATTATTTACAAAATTATAAAATTAAAAATTATAAAATTTTTCAAAATAAGAATATCAAAGCCAAACCGAGGCCGACCAAAACAAGACCCATGGCCAGACGCATCCACGTTCTTTTGGCTACGCGCCAAGCCTCTAACTTCTGCGGTGAAACGCCCTTGTAAACGATCGCAATAATGATCAGAAGCGGGGCGACGAAAATCAGATTATAAAATGCCAGATAAGCAAAGCCGCTCCAGAATGTTGCCTCACGAGCCAGAAGAGCCAGAATCGCCAGATAAAATCCGCCGGTGCATGGCAACTCGAACAAGGCGACTAAAAAGCCTAAAATGATCGCCGCCGGAATCGAGGCATGCTTAATGTATTTATCCATCAAGTGCTTCTTGCTTTCCGGAATGGCTAAGGAAAAACCCTTGCCGTAATAGAAGAAATCCTTGATATTGATAAGCCCGGCGATGATTGCCAGCCCCGCCGCCGCATATAATATGTATTTACTGATAATGCTGACTGACTGGAAAACTGCGAGCAATCCTAGGCCCGCCGCCAAATACACGATATATACGGTAACAACATAAACAATGCCGACTTTCAGCATCCTCTTCCTGGCGCCGATCGCCAAAAGCGATAGCATCAAAAAAACAATGACGGAAAAAGCGCACGGATTTATAGAATCGGCCAGTGCGGCAATAACGACTGTCGGAATGGTCAAGTGCGCCTTGCCATCAGGAATATTGCTGGCCGGAGTCGTCGCTGATGAAGTAGAATTAACGGCTTCCGTCGTCAGACCAAGCTTGGCTTTGAAAAAATTAATGATATCCTGATCGCCGGATAAAGCTTGGCCTTCGAATATCATATATGGCACGCCCATTTCCGCTTGAGGCACATTGCGGAAAGACAAGGCATCGAAAAATTCCTTGGCATTATTAGGATTCTGCGATATCTCCTTGCTGACGATATTGAATTTATCCACCACATCGTACTGCCTAAAAAATTCTTTCACTTTAGCGCAATGCGAACATGTAGCTGAGTAATAATAAATATTACTGCTTTCGGCATTCACTGAAAACTGCGGAGTCAGAAAATATGCTAAGCCGGCCATCAGAATAAAGGCTGATATTAATAGTCGCTTGAATATCATAAATTAAATTTAATCAGTAATTTAAAATTAGTAATTGAAAATAAATATCAACTATTCAAAAAAGACTTTTGCCGCGAACATGAATGCCAAAGCAAAAGCAAAGATCAAAAAATAGATAAATGACCGCTTAGTATTGCTGTCCTTATGCAATTCTGGAATCAGATCGGAAGCGGCGATATATATGAAGCCGCCGGCCGCGACGGGCAACAGCAAATAATGGAAATTCGGATAAATATTGCTTATGAGATAAGCGAAAATTACGCCGATCACCGCTATCATCGCCGAGATAAAATTATAAAATAACGCCTTAGCTTTGGAAAAACCCGAATAAATCAAAACGCCGAAATCGCCAAGCTCCTGGGGAATCTCATGAAGGATAATGGATAAAAGCACGGACCAGCCGAGATTGACATCAATCGAAAATGCCGCATAAATTATCATGCCATCGATCATATTATGAATGCCACCGCCGATAATATTCATCCAGCCCAAATGCGCATGAGACTCGCACTCGCCATTGTGGCAATGATGCCAGCGCAATAATCGCTCCATGATATAAAACAAACAGAAACCCAGCAAGAGCCAAGAGAAAATATAAATCGATCCACTGCCTTGATCAAGAGCTTCAGGCAAAAGATGGAAAAAAGCGCCGCCCATCAGAGCGCCGGCGGAAAATGCTACTAGATAAATGATTATCTTATGAAGGAAATTTTCACGCAGCAAAAGCGACAAGGCTCCGACAAAGGAAACCAACCCCACGATCACCGCACCGATAATTGATAAATAAAGTCTGGACATAATTTATGCTCTAGCACATTCCTATAATTTTATAATTACTTCAGAAAATCTTCAATAATACCTTTGGCAGCTATCTTCGTTTTTTCAATCCGTAAATACGTCTTAAGCTCATCAGCTTTTACCAATTCCGTTAATTCAATTTCTGATAATCCTTCATCATGGGCAACCCTTCCAATTTCTGATTCAAAGGTATCATATTTCCCAATCCCCTTATCCCATCTCGCCCTACTGACTAATTCACCGATCTCTTCATCTGAAAAGCCGAGCGCATATAATTGTTTTATTTCTGAAGCTGCGGCTTTAAAACGAAGCATATCTTCTTCTGTGGATATAAGTCCGTAAGAATCGCTGCATAATTCCTCATAAAGCTCTCTCATGCCTATCCGTTTGCCATTTCCTTTTCGATCAGCGCCGATCAGAGCTTGAACTTCTTTTAAGAGAATATTCTTATCTCCAAAAATATTTAGCGCTTCCAAAAGCCTGCTTTTGCTTGATTGTGCTATTCTGATTTGATGAGAATGAATAAACTCATGATGTAAGTCATTAGCTGCTCCGCTCGACCCTTTCGCAGCTAATAATGCAATAAGAATATCAGGATTAGTGAGCATTTTAGTAGCTTCTGGCCCCATGTATATTTTCTTCAATCTAACATCAAAATAGGGACGATTTGAGCCTTCGTCATTACCTTGACTGCTATCCGTTGCCAACAATTTTAATGCGCTTTCAAGCACTTCAAAGCTACCCCGATCACCAGCCGTTGCTTTCATTCTTTCTATGATGCGTCCCAATAGTTGAATCTTTTTTTCATATAACAATTTAAAAAGATCATCTTCTGAGACATTTCCCGCTTCAAATATTATTTTTTTATTTATTTTGTCAAACAAAGCCGGAATTTCTGCATCTGATATTTTTTCTTGCGCGCGCATATTCTCAAGTTCCGCGCTCAACTGATCAACAGAAGAACTGCCAAAATTTCTGTCCGCATAATTCGACTCAATTTCAGCTGATGATTGTCGTGAAATTCTTTCAAATTCCATATCCTACTAAATAGTTTTACCCAGTAGGTAATCCACCAGTTCTACTGGTGCGACTTGAAAAGGTTTTACCGTTCCGTTAACCCACAAAAAAAGAACATAGTAGTATATAATAAGCATGGCTTGAAGTG
>Ga0172379_10005756_pt1 | contig 17121 bp, 16 predicted proteins | sample GrowelOW334metaG_FD_119756 | JGI IMG/M metagenome (GOLD analysis project Ga0172379, IMG submission 119756) | Groundwater microbial communities from an aquifer near a municipal landfill in Southern Ontario, Canada - Groundwater well OW334 metaG | ecosystem: Environmental > Aquatic > Deep... | reverse complement strand
TCTCCCCAAACACCCTCAAAGCAGTATCAGGACGATTAAAAACCAAAAACAAAACAGGCGAAGCAAGCTTAGAATTAATTTTTTTAAATTTTGATTTTACCATGAAAACACGTTTAATAAAATAAAGGCCAAGTTTTGTTTATAAATACTTTAGTACAACAATTCACTTGGTTAATTATATGAAAAAAGCATTAATCACAGGCGTAACAGGACAAGATGGATCTTATTTAGCTGAACTGTTACTAGCTAAGGGCTATGAAGTTTATGGTATTGTAAGAAGAAGCTCAGTCTTTAACACGGAAAGAATTGATGACTTAGTTAAAGACACTCATATTGAGGGAGAAAGACATAAGGATAGTAAGTTCTTTAGAATTTATGGAGATCTTTCAGACGGATCAAGCTTGGCAAGAACAATAAAAAAAATACAACCTGACGAAATATATAATTTAGGCGCACAATCACACGTAAGAATTAGTTTTGATATTCCTGAGTACACTTGTGACATTGATGCACTTGGAACTTTAAGACTATTAGAAGCAATAAGGGATAATGATTCCCAAACAAAATTCTACCAAGCCTCAAGCAGTGAAATGTTTGGAGAAGTACTAGAAGTACCCCAAACTGAAAATACTCCTTTTAATCCACAAAGCCCTTATGGCTGTGCAAAAGTATTCAGTTATTGGATTACTAGAAATTATAGAAAAAGTTACAATTTATTTGCATGCAATGGAATTTTATTTAATCACGAATCACCAAGAAGAGGAAAGAACTTTGTAACAAAAAAAATAACAAGAGGATTAGTAAGAATTAAACTTGGAAAGGATAAATGCCTCTACTTAGGTAACCTTGAAGCTAAGCGTGATTGGGGTTATGCTAAAGAATACGTTGAAGCAATGTGGCTAATGTTACAACAAAAAACTCCAGATGACTATGTAATAGCAACAGGGGAAACACACTCGGTAAGAGAATTTGTAGAAGAATGCTGTAAAACCTTGGGCTTTGATTTACAATGGAAAGGAGAAGGAGTAAATGAAGTTGGGATTGACAATAAAACTGGTAAAGAAATAATTAAAATTGACCCTTACTTTTTTAGACCTGCAGAAGTAGAGTTATTGATTGGAGATCCTTCAAAAGCAAAAAAGCAACTTAATTGGGAACCGAAAGTTAAATTCAAAGAACTGGCTAAATTAATGGTTGAAACGGATTTAGAAGAGGAAAAAAAATCCTAAAACTGATTCTTATGACAACCCCTAGGATTCTTATCACTGGCGGAGACGGGTATGTTGGAACACATTTGTCAAATAAACTAAGTAACGAATACTCCACTTACAAGACCTCAATTTTTAACAAAAAAGGATTCATCAAATTGGATATTTGTAACCGAACTGAGGTTCATAAAATCATTAAAAAACTAAAACCAAAAATAATAATACACACTGCGGGATTAAGCAGCCTTACAGAATGTGAAAAAAATCCAGAACTTGCACACAAAATTAATGTTCTTGGAACAAAAAACATTGTCGACGAAATAAAACTTCTAAAATTGGATTGCAACTTAATCTTTTTGTCAAGCGAATATGTATTCAGCGGAGAACGAGGAAATTATTCAGAAGAGGACCCGACTCAGCCAAAAACTACTTACGGAAAAAATAAAGTTGAATGCGAAGAGTACATTAAAGAAAATCTCAAAGAATATATTATTTGCAGATCAGCTAACATTTTTGGAAAAGGAGGAAATTTTTTCAACTTTGTTTTAGACAACCTAAAAGCAAAAAATCAGATTGAAGTATTTTCAGATACTTATTACACTCCAACATACATTGAATACTTGACAGATTGTATCCCCCTGTTAATAGAAAAAAAGTTTTTTGGGACAATACATCTTGTTGGGCAAGAGAAAACTAGCAGATATGAGTTTGCAATTGCACTAGCAAAAGTATTAGGAATAGAAAATCCAAAAATATCCCCCCTAACCCAGCCAAAAGAAGGGTTAATATCAAAAGACAGTTCACTAAATTCTTCAAAACTAAGAAAACTTTTGAATAATTACTCCCCCACAATAAACGAAGCATTAAACTTTGCAGTTGAAAACCACAAATACCCTTATTTTTATTACTCTGATGATCGCGGCTCAATTAAGGGATTAATCCAAGACAACAATTGGAAAGAAATTAACTATGTTACTTCAAAAAAGATGCAAATTCGAGGAAATCATTATCATAAAAACGCTACTGAAGGATTTTTTATAATTAATGGAAAAATAAAGATTAGTCTTACTGATTTGGTTACTAAAGAAAAAAAAGAGTTCTTTTCTTCTAATGGGGATTACTTTTTTATTAAACCAATGACTTTGCACACTTTTGAGATACTTGAAGACTCGTCATGGATTAACATGCTCTCAATATCAATAAAAGGAAAAAACAAAGATATCCACAGACTAACGTAATAAAACATTAGATCTAAAAAAACTATTTCTTAAATGTCTTCATTACAGTGTCTTTGCTTCCGTCATAAAGCGAGAATTTATCCAATGCGGCTTTGCCCTTTTCTTTTTCAAGCTGAGCATATAACTCAGTCCCGGGAAACGGGACACAGGAAGAAAGCTGAAAGTTACGAAATTTTGTTCCGGGAAAATACCCTAATTTTTTTAAAATTTCAATATCGCGTTTATGACTCTCCTCAGTTTGCCCAGGCAAATCTTTCATCATTGTTAAATGAATCATTACTTGGGGATATTTAGTTGAAAGGTGCTCAAGAGTTTTAACAAAATCTGAACGCTCAAGAGCCTTATTTATATTTTTCAGCACAATAGGATCAAAAGACTCAACACCGAATCGCATTCCAACACAACCCGCATCAACCATTTTTTCATAAGTTTCAAGAGGACTACAATCTAATCTACCCATCATTGTCCAAGGCAAACCAATTTTTTTTAGTTCCTTACAAAGCTCAAGCATTCGATCATTTCCGCCAACATTGAAGGTATCATCATCAAAGAAAATACTTTTGAACCCATATTTTTTAACACACAACTTTATTTCCTTAGCTATTTTCTTTGGCTCTCTTATTGCAACAATCCGATTGTACATTGTGCTTGGCCACATACAATACGTGCACCTAAATGGACAACCCTTGCTCCCATAAACTTGGAGTTGAGGTTTTGGAGTTGGCATTGTAGAATCATAATACTTTTTTGAAGAAGCATAATCTCTGAAAGCAAAAGGAATTTCATCAAGGTTCTTAACAACTTCAGAGTCATAAATCCCAGATTTTCTTGATTTTGCCATCAGTAAAGAACTTTTTATGTACTCCCCTTTCAGGAAATACTTTATCCAAGGATTTTGTTTTTTGAGTAATTCTGCCTGCGAAACTAAATGCGGCCCAGCTAGAGCAACTTCAGAAAATTTGGAAATTTCTTTAGCCATCCATAAATCAATGTCAATTGTTGGAGTAGAGCACTCTATGACAACAATATCAGCTTTTTCTTTCTTCAAATTTTTTAAAAAATTCTTGTAAGAATATTCCTCATCAGCAACTGAGTCAATTAAATTTACTTCAAATCCTTCTGACTTGAGATAACTTGCAGCATATGCCATTATGAAAGGATAATGAAGGGCACCAATTGGCACGTTCATTGTAAATGGCCACCTTGAACCCGCACGAACTCCAAATCTAAATCCTGAATCCTGAACTAAATGGCTAACTGCCCTATTAAGCAAATCAATTTTGTTATATTTGTTAAAAGACAATATTTTCAAAGACAAACTACTATCCAATCTAGAATCATGCTCTGGAGAAGAGTCCCCAAATCTAACAACTGGAGGGTTAACAAAAACTACTTTCAATTATACCACCTTTTTCAAATAATTATATAAAAACTTCATTCGCGTATCCATAGAATGTTTTTCTACTATAAAAGAATGATTCCCTTTAGAAATTTTCTTGCGCTCAGACTCATTATCAATATAATATCTAATTTGATCTTTTAACTGCTCTCCCCCACCAGTAAAAACCGCTTTTCCTTTAAACTCGGTTTCTGCTGAAGGAACTTTATCAGTAATCAAAAATCCATCACAAGACAATATTTCAAGACACCTAAGAGTAATTATATCCAAATCAATACAAGTCTGATGGCTACAATTCAAATTAATTTTAGAACTAGTATAGAGAGAAGGAACCAATTCTTGAGGAATTTTTCCTTTGTATAGTTTAGCAAAAATCTTTTTGTACTCTGGCATTTTTTGGCCTTTTAGAAACATTCTAACTTTTCGGTGCAATGGAATTCCCCAATTACCATACAACCCAAAATTATAATTAACCGCTGGTAAAATAAACTCCTCAGTACGCTTAGTCCCCTTAATATCATTACCAACGTAAGAAACATCATACACTAACTTAGGATTAACTTTTTGAGGCTTAAAGAAATTTGTATCTACACTAAAAGGAAGATATTGCCCTTCAAAACCTGCCTTTTTGTGCATTTCAAGCATTTTTTTTGAAATAAATAAATACCCTGCATAAGAATTATTTTGAAACTCTTTAAGTTTATTCTCAGAATCATCAAAAACATTTTGTACATATGCTATGTGTGTTTGGGAAAGATTCTTTATGGGAGGAGTATCATTTAGATAAAGCATATAATCAAGTTTTTCTTCAGGCAAAAAATTAGGCGCGTATATTTCTGCACTTTCTACCCCTTTTATCTTCCTTAGAGAAGTACACATACCTTGTGCAAAAAGTTCATCCCCAAATACATTCTTGCTCGTTTTTAAATTATCAATAGAGCCCTTGTTCCATTTTAAATAAAATCCAATTTTCATTTAAATCACTAAAAAATCTTTAACAATCTAATATCTAATGCTTTAATAAACATTATCGCATTTATTCTCGCTTTTTTGAAAATGACAACAGAAAAAGTTGCTAACGCATAAGAAATTAACGTTGCAAATGCTGCACCAACCATCCCATATTGAGGAATCCAAATCAAATTTAGAATAATATTTGTTATTGCCCCTAGCAAAGTTGTAACTAAAGAAATTTTTGTTAAGTTTTCTGCCAACAAGAATTGCCCCACTGCTACACCTAAAAAAACAAATATTCCGGACCATACATAAATGGATAACACAGGAGCTGCAGAAATGTACTCAACTCCATAAAGAAGAGTTATTATTTGATTAGAAAATATTGACACAAAAATGGCTATTGAAAGAGGAATCCAAAACATAAACGCATACAGTTTTTGTAGTCTTTCTAAATATTGGGGATAATTGGAAGTCCGGTTTTTGATTATTGCAGGAAATAGTGAAGCAATAATTATTCCTGGAACAAAGTACCAAATTTCCGCTATTTTAACCGCTGCAGAGTATAACCCAACAGAACTATCCCCCATTAGCTGCCCAATGAGAACTTGATCTATTCGCATATATAAAATAACTGCAAATCCTGAAAGAATCAATGGCCAACTGTCTTTTACCAAACTTTTTGCAAAAGCAAAATCAAAGCTCCATACGCTAAAATGTTGTTTCTTTTTCAAATACATCCCAACAAGCAAAATTGCGGAAACTAATGTTTCAAACACTCCGAGCAATACAAACCAAATAAGAGAGAATGAAAGTAAAATGAAAACTATTTTTAGAACTGAAGCAAGGAAAAAAGAAATGTTTCTTGCAGTCACTACAAACTTTGAGGCAACTTCGGATTGGAACCAAAAATCAATCACATCAAAGGAACCCAAAAGCATTCCTGAAGAAATAATTGTAATAAAAATGGTTTTTGTAAAATCCCCGACAAATAATAGAGATAAAATTAAGATGGAGATTATTGCAACAATTGAAGCAAATAACTTTAGGAAAAAAGCAGTTCCCAAAATAGTATTTTGCTTGGAAGGATTTTTTACTAACTCTCTAATGATAATACTATCCAATCCAAGTCCGGAAAATACCCCAAAAAGAGCAACAAACGCTATGGCGAAGTTCCAAATCCCAAACTCAGCAGGCCCAAGGTATCTTGCAAGCCAAATGCTTACAATTACTCCAACACCCATTCTAAAAAATCGGTCAAAAGTTAACCAACCCATGTTTGAAAGAATCTTTTGTAAATAAGGCCTACCACTCACTTTGCTTTGCAAGAATTGTGGAAGAAAACGCTTCGCTAATTTTCTCATAGAATCACTAAAACCTTAAAGTAGGTGCTCATTACATGAAGAACCTATTATGACTTTATAAATGCTTTTTGTTACAAAAATACTTGTGATTTGATTGGAAATAAAAGACAAAATACGAACTATTCCTCACTTTCCAAAGCAAGGAATAATGTTTAGAGACATTACTACTTTGCTTAAAGATTCAGAAGGATTTGAACAAGTAATTAATGAACTTTTTGAAAGATACAAAAATGCAAATATTGATTTGGTTGCCGGAATTGAAAGCAGAGGTTTTATTATCGGCGGGGCATTGGCACACAGACTAAAAAAAGGATTTGTCCCAATAAGAAAAAAAGGAAAACTTCCTGCAGAAGTAATTAGAGAAGAGTATGAACTGGAATATGGAAAAGATATTATTGAAATACATAAAGATGCTATTACTAAGGGACAAAAAGTTTTGTTAATTGATGATTTAATTGCAACTGGAGGAACTGCTGTTGCCGCATGTAAATTAATCGAAAAAGCAGGTGGAGAAATCGTAGAGTGCGCATTTGTAATTGATTTACCCGAACTTAAAGGCAAAGAAAAACTCGCTCCGCGCAAAGTATTTGCATTAGTTGAATTTGAAGGAGAATGAAAACATGATTGGAATAATTGGCGGCTCAGGTTTAGAAGATCCACAAATACTTCAAGATGCAAAAGAAGTTACAGTCGAAACCCCCTATGGAAAACACACTCCAATTAAAGTAGGAAAAATTGGTTCTGTTAATGTTGCAATTCTTTCAAGACACGGATATTTCCATGAATACTCTCCATCAAGCATTCCTTACAAAGCAAATATTCATGCTTTGTTTAAATTAGGGTGTAAAGCAATTGTTGCTACAAGCGCATGTGGTTCACTAAAAGAAGAAATCGCACCAGGAACTCTCTCCTTCCCGGATCAATTTATTGATATGACAACTAAACGAGAACAATCATTTACGGAGCATGGAAAAGTAATTCATGAGTCAATGGCAGAACCATTTGATAAACACCTACGAACCATTTTAGAAAAAACTTGCGAAAAAATTGGGTACGAGTATAGCTGCGAAACAACAATTATTACAATTGAAGGAAGCAGATTTTCTACTAAAGCTGAAAGTAATATGTTTAGAATGTGGGGCGGAGATTTAATCAATATGACCACTGTGCCGGAAGTATGCCTCGCTAAAGAAATGCATATTCCTTACCAAGTAATAAATCTTGTAACGGATTACGATTGCTGGAGAGAAGGCACAGAAGCGGTTACTTTTGAACAAGTACTAAAAATAATGAAAACTAATGCTGAAAAAGTAAAGAAATTGTTAATAGAAGCCTTACCTGAGATTAAACAAAAATTTGTTAGCACAAACTAACCCTACTTTTCAGTAGATTCAAACCACTCAATAGTCTCGTTTAATCCGCTTTTGAAATCTGTTTTTGCTTTGAACCCGAATTCTTTTTCAGCAAGTGAAACATCAAGTGACCTTCTTGGTTGGCCATTAGGCTTGGATTTATCCCAAACTATTTTACCTTTGTAATTCATCAAATCACAAAGGAGCTCTGCAAGGGATTTAATTGAAATCTCCATTCCTGAACCCAAATTTACAGGGGAGGGTTTATTATAATTTTTAGTTGCAAGAATTATTCCTCTGGCTGCATCTTTAACAAACAAAAACTCTCTTGAGGCTGAACCATCCCCCCAGAGTTCAATAGAAGGGGACTTGGACTTTTTTGCTTCATGAATTTTTCTAATTAGCGCAGGAATTACATGGCTACTTTTTGGATCAAAATTATCCCTTGGACCATATAAATTCACGGGGAGTAAATAAATTCCGTTAAATCCATATTGTTGTTTATATGCTTGGAGTTGAACTAAGAGCATTTTTTTTGCTAAACCATAGGGAGCATTTGTTTCTTCAGGATAACCATTCCACAAATTGCTTTCTTGAAAAGGGACAGGAGTAAATTTAGGGTAGGCGCAAATTGTACCAATTGCAACAAACTTTTCAACTTTATTCAACCGTGCCTGTTCGATTAATTGAACACCCATCATTAAGTTATCATAAAAAAATTCACCAGGCTTTTCCATATTCGCCCCTATCCCGCCTACTTTCCCAGCCAAGTGAATTATTAAATCTGATTCTTTTGCAACCTTCTTGCAAGCATCAAGAGTAACTAAATCGTATTCGCTAGAACGCGGAACGAAAATATTCTTTGCACCCTCTTTTTTTAGTTCATCAACAACAAAAGAACCCAAAAAACCAGAACCCCCCGTAACGGTAATTCTTTTTGAAGCCAAATCCATTCCTTTTGCACCCAAAGCCATAAATAAATTAATCTTGTTTGAATTTAAATGCTTTCTAGGACAATCATATTGTGAGATTTGATGAATTTTGTACTAACTCCAGAGAGTTTTGAGGTTCGAGAGCTCTTTAATCCTCAATTAAAGCCAACTGGGCATTACTTGTATTACCTACTTGAAAAGAAAGGAATTAGCCACAAAGAAGCAACTAAACGAATTGGGGCTAGTGCTTACTTTTGCGGAGTAAAGGACAAGAATGCTACTACAAAGCAATGGTTTTGCACAAGCGAAAAAATTGATGAAGTTAATGAACCGGATTTTAAAATTAAATTCAAGGGATGCTTAAACGAAAGAATTCATATTGGAAAGCACAAAGGAAATACCTTTAGTGTAAAAGTAGAATTTACTCCAGAAGAACAAAAATCATTAAAACACTTCAAGGCAAAAAATGAACTGATTTGTAATTATTTTGGAGAACAAAGATTTAGCGAAAACACTATTGAGATTTGTAAATCACTTGAAGAAAAAAACTACGAAGCTGCGCTAAAACTTTTTTTAACTAAGAATAGCAAATTTGATTCTGACAAAAGCAGAGCGATGAAAAAAGTTATTGAAGAGAACTGGGGCAATTGGAAAAATATTCTGGAACATGAAGAAATTAAGGATACTGGAAAAGTTGTATTATTTGAATACTTGGAAAAAAATCCAAAAGATTTTGAGGGAGCATTTTTGTACACGGAAGAAAAAAGCACTAAAACTTTAATCAAAGCAGCACAAGCTTTGCGATTTAATATTGAATTAAATAAAATGGCGAAAGAAAAAAAAGCAAATAATATTAATACTCAAATTGCTGGACAAAATTTACTTGTAAGCGCATCTAAAGCATTCCCGCGCAAAATATTAATTCGCCCAACTAAATTTGAAGAAAATTTTAGAAAAACTTCTCTTGAAAGAAAAACTTTTTTCTCTGGAGAAAAATTTAGGGCAAGAAGACTTGACAAAACTAGATTCGAACTTACATTTGAACTCCAAAAAGGCTCTTACGCAACCGTTTTCTTGAGTTTTTTGGATTCTTGGCTAAAAAACAAGATTAATAAAGGTTAAAGCTCTAATAAATGAATTAAATTAAGTGAAATATTAATGAATGCAAAAGTAATCACAATCTTATTTCTTACTTTAATTCTTGCCACTACTTGTTTTGCAATTCCAACAATAACTTCAATTTCTTCAGGCACTCCAAGCGGAACTTACAAAGCAGGAGATGTAATCCAAATTCAATTAATCTTCAGTGAAGACGTTAATATTTCTGGAACTTTGGCTTTAACAATGAACACGGGGGGAAGCGCGACTTTCCTTAATGCAACAACAAGCGCAATGGATTTTAATTACACGGTTTTGGCAGGACAAAACACTACCAATCTTAAAGCATATAATTTAATTGGAAGTGTAATCTCTGCTCTTGATGGAAATGCAGCGGATTTGAGTATTTCAAGCACTCCAAATATTGCGGATGGAATTGTAATTGACACTAATGCCCCTGTTTGTGTAATCACTAGCCCAACAACAACTGATGTTAACACAACTTCAGTAAACTTTACTTTTACTTGCGATGGAGCAAGCAGCACTCTTGCAAAAATTGATTCCAATGTAATCACTAGTGGAACTAGTTTGTCAACTTACTTAATTGCAAATACTGTTCAAACAATTACTCTTGATGCAAATGATTCAATTGGAAACATGATGACTCAAATAAGTACTACAGTACTGTATGATACAAACGCCCCAACATCAGGATCAATCTACGCGAACAGTACTTGGACTAATGATGATACCCCACAATTTACTATTAGTGCTACTCATCACTCAGGGACAATTGGAATGAAAATGGCTTTCTCTTGCACTAATGCAAGTGCAGACACAAATTGGACTAGTTGGGTTAATTATGCAACAAGTTATTCTGATTTTAATATTACAAAATCAACTTATGGTTGTTCATTAACTGACACAAATAAAACAATTTATATTAAATTTAAAGACGCAGCAGGAAACATTGATGCATCAAGATATAGCGCAACACAATTGTATGATATTACTGCACCTAGCGCACCAACAGGATTATCCACTTCAGCAGGAAACTCAAACACAACACTAAGTTGGACTTCACCTTCTACAGACAATGGCTCAGGAAATGATTCACTGAAAATATACATGAAAACAGGAAGCGGAAGTTATTCTTTGAAAACAACTTTAAGTGATGAAAACCTTACCACTTACCAAATTACTAGTCTAACAAATGGAACACAATATTGTTTCAAAATGACTACGGTAGACAAAGCAGGAAATGAAAGTATATACTCTAATGAAGAGTGCGCAACTCCTGCATCAGCAACTGCATCAATTAGTATCGAAAGAAATGGCTCTACTTCAAACATTGATTATGCAAAAAACAGAGATGTAATTACTATTAGCTGCACTTACTCAAATAGTGTTAATGGTGCAAAAATCGTAGCAAGGGCCTATTCGCCAACAAGCAGTGAATCAACACTAGAGGACACTTCTTCAAGCGTAAGTACTCTGGATTATGATTATACAATTAATTTCAGCAACCCGCAAGACAACATTGTATTTTGGTGTGCAGCAACAAACACATCTAATTCAACTACAAAAACAATTTACATTGATAATACTGCCCCAACAATCTCTTGGGTGGATTCAAATAACACGTTCATTGGAGTAAAGAAAGTTATTGTAAAAGCAAGCGATGACAAATACTTTGACAAAGTTGAATTTGATTTCAACAAAGTGCTTTATGTCGCACTAAAGGACACAAACAATAATTATTACTTTGATTTAAACAGTGCCAAATACGAAAATGGAGATTATTCTCTAAAAGCAACAGCTTATGATAAGGCAGGAAACAAAACTGAAATAACTAAAACAATAACTGCATTAAACACTCTTTCCCCTAAAGAAAAAGCACAAAAAGCATTTGACCAAGCAGTAGCTGAACAAAAGAAGGCTAATGAAATACTTGCTTACTTTGATAGAGAAGGGCTAATAGTACCTACTGAGCTTCTTTCAAAGAAATCCCAGGCGGACACTTTAATCACTGAAGCAAAACCCCAAATTACTTCCGCACCTGAAACAGCACTTACTAAAGCAACAAGCGCACTTATTTTGCTGCAAGAGTTTAATAAAAAAGCAGTGGTTGAAACAGTTGACACAAAGAATTATTATTATGATTCAAATAATTTGACTCCTCAATTAAAAGAAGCAGGAATTAGCGAGAGTAATATGCAAACAATAATTACTGCAATTACTGGCTCTGAAGCTGAAAGAAAAATAGTAATCCTAAAAGCAGGAGCAGAGGACATGCGACAAGCAAAAGTAACAATCACTTTCACAAATGATACTAATTCAGACATTGTAAAGATAGTTGAAATTATCCCAAAAGAATTCGTGACTTCAGCAAAGAAAATCATTTCTGATGCAAATTTTAGAATTGTAAAAGATGACCCAGTAATTGAATTTACTATTAATGCTCCAAAAGGAACTAAGGCTTCATTTAGTTACGGAATAGGAGAAATAACTACAGCACAAGCAACTGCAATGATAGATAACAACGTAATCCAAAAGTTTAGTGCACCACCTGTACTAATAAGCACTACTTCAAAAGCAGAAGAAATAGTACAAGATAATACATTAATTTTAATTGCTCTAATAGTGGGAGCAGTACTTTTTATTATAATAATTTTAATAATAATTGCAATTTTATTTATTATTAAATTCGCCCACCCAGGACACGGGTTTGGAGAAGGAAAAACAATTGTAGAACACTTAACACCTGAACAAGAAGCTGAAAAGAAGAAATGGGAAGCTAATAAGTAAAAATCTTCTTCCTATCAAAAGCAAATTAAGAAAATAGAATCTAAGTTTATTTCTCTTCGCAAATTCTTTTTCTCAACTCAGTAGTAGATATTTGTTCAAACCCAAGAGATTTAGGTAGTACAATTAGTTTTGCGCCATGCTCTTCACAAAAAGCCCTTTTTTGTTCAATATTCTTATCATCAACAGTAACTGCAAGTATATCCGGTTTGATTCTAATGAAATGATCCTTAAAATCAAAAATCGGATCGTCAGAATTACTACTAGTTACCACTTCATCAACACTCTTAATATTCTCAAGCAAATACTTTTTGTGTTTTACAGGCAAAGCAGAAATTCTTCCCTTATATTTTAACAGTACTTCATCACTTGCAAAACAAACAACTAAATAATCTCCTAATGCTTTTGCTTGGTTAAAAAATTCAACGTGCCCCCCATGAACAATATCATAGCACCCGGAAACAAAAACTTTCTTCATAAATGAAAAACTTAAGGAATACTTTAAATACCAATACACCTTAACTATGTGAGAACATGAATACTGTCGCAATTATTGGGGCTGGACCTGCGGGACTTGCCACTGCATTAAAAATGAAAGAAGAAGGATTTGATGCAACTATTTTTGAAGAACATGAGAGTATTGGCGAACCCACCCATTGTTCTGGACTTATTTCAAGAAAAGGAGTAGAAGATTTGGGACTAAATTTGAGTGATTCCCTAGTTAACGAAATCCATGGCGCAAAAATATTTTCCCCAGGAGGACACTGTTTGGAAGTAAAAAAACACGAAACTGTTGCTTATGTTGTTGATAGAAAAAAGTTTGATCAAGTACTGCTCCGAAGAGCACGTTTACTTGGAATTCACGTTGCAACAGACACTAAATTAATTGATGTAAGAAAAAATACTCTTTTTGTCCAAAGCCAAGGAAGAGGAGAATTAAGAAAAGCAGAATTTGTTATCGGGGCTGACGGGGTTAACTCCACTGTAAGACATTTACTTGGAATAGATATTGCAAAAGAGAATTTTGTTCACTCAATACAAGCAACTTGCACCGGAGAATTTGAGGAACACATGGTTCAAGTATACTTAGGAGATTACTCTAAAGGATTCTTTGCTTGGGTCGTGCCATTAAGTAAGGATCGCGCAAAAATTGGACTTGGTAGTGCACTTGGAGAAGATGTTTCTGAAAGCTTAAAAAAATTTATTTCTGAGAAATTTCCTCATGCGCGAGTACTAAAGTATGATTCGGCACTCATTCCCTATGGTCCGCCACTTGAAGGAATAGGCAAAGACAACATGGCACTTGTTGGAGATGCTGCCTTTCAAACAAAAGCTACTACTGGGGGAGGAGTAATATTTGGAATGAAAGCAGGAAACATTTTAGGGCAAACAATTGCGGACATGCTTAAGAAAAAAGCAACAATTAAAGATTATGAAAAAAGACTAGAGAAATTAAACAATGAACTAAAAATGCACTGGAAAATTAGAAGATATGCTAATTCTCTTTCAAACAAAGAACTTGATGAACTATTTGTTAAATTAAAACAAAAAGGAATTGAAGAATTCCTTGCAAAAGAAGGAAACATGGACGAACCAAGCAAATTCATCGGAAAATTACTTGCAAACCCACAATATTTACTAATGGCAGGAACTGCGCTAAAGTTTTTGAGAAGCTAAAAAACACTAAAACCTTACTTTATAAATTTTCTTAAACCAATACTTTGTATTAGCCCCTTAGTCTAGTGGCCAATGACACTGCCCTCTGATATTAAGAAAATAATAAAGCAAGGCGGTAACCCCAGTTCGAATCTGGGAGGGGCTACTTAATTTTTATTTTTAGATAAAAGTTCTTGCAATAACTCATTTACAAAATCTAGTGATCCGTCTCCAAGTAATATTACATCAAAGTTTTTCTTGAACTCTTCAAGCTGAGAATCAACATTTTCAACTAAGAAACCAATCTTAATTATTTCCGAATACGGGATTTGCCCAACCATCTTTAAATCTCCTAAAGAATCCCCCAAAAGAATAACATTTTTTCTACTTGCAATCTTATCATAATAAGGAGTACCTTGTATTTGGGATTCATCCTTATTGAACACATGGACTATCTTACCCTTATACCCAATTGCGTTACGTTTTTTATCAAACTCAAAATAATTTGAAATAACGTGAACATTATTTGTAAGTAAGTTATGCACTTTTAATACCCCTTCAATTACGTCCCCTAAAGCTGAAGATAAAATGAGTACCGGAACATCATTTTTTGAAAGTAATGTAAAAAATCTTTTCGTACCTTTACGAAGATAATTGGATTGAATTGCAATTACTTTATTTACTACTCTCCTATTCATCCCATATTCTACAATAATCCTTAAGTGATTTGCCCACCATTCTTCCATCAAAGGAATCTTTGTTTCTTGAGAAATTGCGGGATCAATTTCTATTGGATGATACATATCAAATAAAGCAAAAGATTTCTTGGCATATTCTTCACCAAGCAAATTGTTTTGACGCATTTGAGAAATTGCAGTGTTTGTTTTTGTACCGTTATACACTGCGGTTGTAAGAGTTTTATCAAAATCCGAAACAACTTGAATAGAATTTGCACTACCTTTAAGAAATATTTTTTTCTTAAGCTCAAAATCTGATTTATTTACAATAAGCACTTCATCCATAATAAAGGCCTTACTATTTCCCAAATCTTCTTTCTCTTTGCTCAAATGTTTGAACAACTAAATCAACATCTTGTTCTGTTACTGCAGGCCAATATTTATCAATAAAAGCCAATTCAGAGTAAGAGGATTGATAAGTCAAAAACCCACTCAATCTGTGTTCGTTTGAGGTACGCACAATTAAATCCGGAGCTTTAAACTCAGCATATAAGTATTTTGAAAAATTTCCTGTAGAAAGATCTTCGGGCTTTGCTTTTCCTTGCTGAACGTCATATGCAAATCTCTGAGCAGCATCAACTATCTCTGTTTGACCATCATACCCTAATGCCAAATTTATTTGACAATTTTTAAAATTAGAAGTGTATTCTTCAACAGAAAGCATTTTGTCTTGCAACCTCTGAGGAAACATTTCTTTTCTCCCAATAAACCTTAAGGATACTCCATTCTCTTCAAACAAAGAACTCTTTTTTGCCCTATCCAATTGTTCTTCAAAAATCCTAAACAATATATCAAGTTCCATTTTTGAGCGTTCAAAGTTTTTTAAAGAAAAAGTGTAAAAAGTTCCTGCTTTTATACTTGGGTACTTTGAAAGCCACTTTACTACATCAAGTGCTTTTTGGGTTCCAAGTGAATAACTCTGTGCAAGAGATATTCCGGCTTGTTTTGCATATCTTCGGTTCCCGTCAGGAATAAATGCGATGGATTCTAACAAAATAACACCCTGTATATTATTGAATAATGGGTTAATTTGTTTAAAAAACCTTAACCAAAAAAAGCATTCGAAGAATGTACCAAGAAAAGGCAAAAGAAGGGTTTTAAACAGTTCAGGGGAATAATTTGTCAAAATAACAAATGAATAGCGGTGGAAAAATGGATTTTGTAAAAGCAAATGAAATACTCAAAACAATAAAAAAATTGGATTCGGAATCAAAAGAATCAATAATTAACGCGTTAAACATTGCGGAACATGTTGAATCAAGCGCTAAAGGATTTTATGAAAACGAAGTAGAAAAAACTAAAGGATCTGAATTAAATCCATTTTTTGTTTTTCTGGTAAAAGAAGAAAATATGCACTTAGCAAAAATACTTGAGTTAAAAGCGGCTATTGAAAAATCAGAAGGAAAAAAAATCACTACTGAAATAAAGTTCAACATCAATAAACCTCCTGCAGTTCATGCAATTCCATCTGGACAAGCTGAAATGACTGCATTACTTTATGCCCTTTGGAGAGAAAAAAAAGCAGTTGACTTTTATGCAGAAGCTGCAGAAAAAACTAAAGGAAGCGTAAAAAAGTTCTTTAATGAACTTGCAGATTTTGAACGCGGACACGTTGCACTACTTGAGAATATTGTAGAAGAATCACAAAATACTGACGAACTAATAATGGGATAAAGAACGAGGAGATATTTTGCTAAAAAGACCGCTCGTTTGTATTCCTAAACCCGACATTGAGGGCAAACTTAAAGAAGCCCTTTTAGGTTTTAAGAAAACTTTTGAATCAGGTGAAAAGGTTTACGAAGAAATGTGCTTTTGTATTCTTACCCCCCAAAGCTCTGCAAGACAAGCCATGAAAACAATTAATCTACTTAAAGAGCATAACTTGCTCCACAAAGGAAGTGCCAAACAAAAAGAACCTTTTGCAAAAAATGTTAGATTTTTTAGAACAAAAGCAAAAAGATTAGTTGAGGTTCAAGAAAGGTTTCCTGCAGGAAAAATCAAAAAAATATTGCTTGAAAATGGATTACCCCTTGATGCAATAAAATGCAGAGAATTTTTGCACGAAAACGTTAATGGTTATGGGCTTAAGGAAGCGAGCCACTTTCTTAGAAATATTGGGTTTGGAGAAAATGTGGCAATACTTGATAGACACATTTTGAAAAACTTGGTTAAATGCGGAGTAATTAAAGAAGTTCCAAAACACTTAACTGAGAAACTCTATTTAGAAATTGAGGAAAAAATGAGAGAATTTTGCAAGTTGCACAAAATGAATTTTGCTGAACTAGATCTAATTTTTTGGAGCAATGAAACTGGAGAAGTATTCAAGTAAATTCAATAGAAAGCCAAGAAACGAGAGAAACCTGCCGTAGAATAAGCTT
>Ga0172379_10005755_pt1 | contig 17123 bp, 13 predicted proteins | sample GrowelOW334metaG_FD_119756 | JGI IMG/M metagenome (GOLD analysis project Ga0172379, IMG submission 119756) | Groundwater microbial communities from an aquifer near a municipal landfill in Southern Ontario, Canada - Groundwater well OW334 metaG | ecosystem: Environmental > Aquatic > Deep... | reverse complement strand
ATCAGCGTACTTAGCGGGAGCAAAGCTCTCTTTGCGGCATATTGAGAAAGAACAACAACCATAGCCACCGCGAAAGTCATCAGTAATATTACTATTAATATCCGCTTGAATATCTGCGCTCTGATTTTTTCAGCTGAAAAGACAATGTGAACGCTTCCCATATATCGGTCGCCGGACATCACAGGCATGGCGACAAGAACATCCGTCCGGAACCAATTCCCTCCCGGCAGCCATATAAATTTAGGCCTATGGCGAGCGCCTGCCCGATTTATTAAATTTAAGTGGCGGTCCACCGGCTTTCCTTTGAGTTGAGCGTTCCTGTTGTGAATATATTCTCCATCTTCGGTGATAATGTACAATTCCGATATCCGGCCCTTTTCATCCAGCATTTCGATTCTGGGAATGATAATTTCCAGCTCTTCTCCATCTCTCTCTTCGATCTGACTCTTAATCATCCCCGCAGCTAAACGCGCCTTGCTCAAACCATCGTTAACAAGTCTTGTGTACAATATCTCCCGCGCCTGTCTCACGTTGTTCGTCGCGAAAACCAACATCAATATTATCGCCGGCATTGATGCGATTAATGATATTTGCAAAGCTATCCGGTTGCGCTTCATCGTTCGAGGCCGCCTCGTATCCCCTGCATTGTTGATTCCCTGAACCTATCGATAATTATAAGTAAAACAAAGCGGCATTCCCATATACACAATAATATTTAATCAAATATGCTCTTGTTTTATCTGATTTATATTAACTTTGGGTGTTAGATGTCATAATTCAATATATAACAGACAGATATTTCTTCTTGACACGCTCCGCCCGGAGACAATAGAATGGTAGCGCTTAGCATCTTGTGTATTCGCATCTCATGAAAAACAAAAAAGGCCGGAGGCGTTAACTATGGACCATAAAGTAGTAATAACGGCAGCGCTCACAGGCGCGGCTACCCGCAAAGAGCAGAACCCGAACGTTCCCTACACCAAGGAAGAATTCGTCGCCGAAGCGGTCAAGTGCTATGAGAACGGCGCCGCGGTCGTTCATCTTCACGCCCGCGATCCGAAAACCGGAATGCCGACGCCCGACATCGAAATAGCCGCCGGCATAGTTGAAGGCATTCGCGAGCGATGCCCTATCCTCATCAATGTCAGCACGGCAATCGGAGTCGGCGTGACCAAAGAACAGCGAATCGCCCCCATCGCAGCCATCAAGCCGGATATGGCTTCGCTTAACACCGGAACCATGAACTTCTCGCTCGCCGACCACAAAACCGGCGAGATAATTTTCGACTTCGTTTTCGAAAACACTTTTGACCAGATCAGAAAATACGCGAAAATCATGACCGAAAACGGCGTTAAGCCCGAACTCGAGTGCTACGACATCGGCCATATTCACAACATTCTTCTACTTCAAAAGAAGGGCATCCTTGAGGAACCTCTGCACTTCAACTTCGTTTTTGGCGTTGCGGGCGGCATCAGATTTCTGATGGATTATATTGTAGCGATGAAAAACTCGATCCCGAAGGACGCCACATGGTGCACCTGCGGGGTCGGACCGAACTCTTTTCAGGCGAACATGGCGGCGATCGTCATGGGCGGCCATCTTCGGGTCGGGCTCGAAGACAATCTTTATATCCGCGGCAAGGAATTGGCAAAAGGCAGTTGGGAACAGGTCGCCAAGGCCGCCGATATGGCGCGCATGCTCGACCGCGAGCTAGCCACGCCGGACGAAGCCCGCATCATCCTTAATCTTCCCACAAAAAAAGCTGACAGCCCGTATGGCGTCAGCGGAGATTGAAAAAAAGCTTTTAAGAGACTGAACTAAAAAAGAGGCGCGACATTGTCGCGCCTCTTTTTACTATACGCCGAATCCCGAAATGAGTTTCGTGGTTTCTGAGTATCTTTAGGAAATCCCTAATTTTCAATCCCTTTTCGGGATTTCACTTCGTTCTGATAGTAATGTTTGATTTCCTTCATCTCGGTTACGAGGTCTGCCGCAGCGATGAGCGCGTCAGGCGCGTAGCGGCCTGTCAGAATGAGTTCCATCTTTTCAGGTTTCCCCTTCATTACCGCGAGTATATCATCGACATGCAGCAACTTGAAATAGAGCGCGGTGCAGACTTCGTCCAGGACAACAATATCGTAGTCGCCCCCGGAAATCGCCGCACGCGCCTTTTCGAGCCCGGCGCTCGCGAGTCCGACGTCTTCCGGCAGAACCTTGCCGGGAACGCAGAATTGAGGCTGCCCGTATTGCTCGATCTCAATCAGCGGCTCAAACATTCGAACCGCGTCAAGTTCGCTGTAATGCTGCCCTTTCATGAACTGGCCGATATAGGTCCGAAGCCCGGCCCCGGCGGCGCGCATCGCCAAGCCCAGCGCCGCAGTCGTCTTTCCCTTGCCGTTCCCCGTATATAACTGCACATATCCTTTTTCAAGTCCGCTTCTTTCCGCCATAAATCACCTTTGCCGTTATCGTCCAGAACCTCTTATAGGAATTTTAATTTGCTTGAATGAAAAGACGCAACGATAAACGCAAACATTTTTGAATAATGACAATACCGGCGTTATAACGCGCTATCCCGGACGCGTCACTCAGCGTCCGGATGGTCCTTGAGCTGCAGCTTGTAGCCGATGCCGTTAATGATGCTCTTGTCTATGACTTCGACCTTGCCGTTTTCAGGCAGCAGAACCTTCATCGGCGTGTTGGCGATAATATCCTTCTCGATGTCGATGCCGGGCATGACGCACATCAGTTCCATGCCGCGCTTTGTAAGGTGGAACACGCCGACTGTCGAAACATAGAAAACCTTCTGGCCGCGCTTCATCGCTTCCGCGCCGCTGAACGTTATCTCGTCAACCTTTTCAACGTACTTCGCAATGCCGGGCTTCAAAATCTTGACTTCGTCGTTGACGATCGCGAACTCGGCCTTCGCCATGAACGCACCAACGAAGATGACCATCTTAGCGGCAGTGGAAAAATCGATAAACCCGCCCGGGCCGACGTAGTTGATCGGGCCCTTGCCGCGCTTGGAAACGTTGACATTGCCCTGCCCGTCCGTCTCTAGGGTGCCGAGCACGGTACAGTCGAGCATCTCGTAGCATTTTCTGAACGTTTCAGGCGCGGAGATGAGTTTTTTCGGGTTGACTTCCGCGCCGAAGAATACGCCCGGGGTCGGCACGCCGCCCCACGCGCCGCTCTCCGTTAGGAATGTAACATCGTCGAGCAGCCCACCCTCGTAAATCAGGCGGCTGACTTCTTCCGGCATCCCGATCCCGATGTTTATATACATATTCTTGTGGCCGTACCGTGAAAAAATCGTGCCCGCGAGCCGGCCTACCGCGTTGTCGATCGGCTTCCGGGTCGGCGTCAGCTTCAGAATCTTATTGATAAAACATGTGCGCTGAATTCCCTGATCGACTGTAAGCTTGCTGTCCGTAGTCAGGAACGACCAGTATTTGCGGTGCGGGATGGAACCCGTCTGTTCGGTGCCCGGATAATAAGCGATTCCAGACATAATATCAGCGGGCAGAAAGATTTCGTCGTATCCCTTTTCAACCATTTTCCCTACCGTACACAGCACGACACCATTGTTTTTATGGACGGCATGCGCAATTTCACGGCTCTCCGCGATCAGCGCCGCGTTTTTGACGTAGATATTGCCTTCGCGGTCGGCCGCCGGCGCGTTGAACACCGTCACGTTGACTTTTGGCAGGTGGTATCTGAGCATGTCGCCTTCAACCGTGACGAGTTGCTCGGCGTTCGGGTCGAAAACGCGCGATCCAGGTCCGACGCGCGGATCGACGAAAGTGCCGACTCCGGTCTTCGTCAGAATTGAACTCTCGCCACGTATCTGTGCCTCTATAAGGAAAGTGATCTGCCCCTGCGGGATGATCTGCATTTCCAAAAGGCCCTGCTCCGCGAGAGCTAATTGCGCTTTGTAGGTCTCTACATGGCCGGCGATGAGGCGTGTGTTAAGTCCCGGCTGTCCGATCTCTTCGAGCGTTCCCGGCGCAAGTCCGCGACCGCCCTGCCCGCCCGTGTTTATAACGGTGCAGCCTTTCGGATGCCCTGTCGCTTCGTATACTTCCCGTATCGCCCAGTACAAAATCGACGGCCTCATGTTGCCGCCCATTCCGGCCGTTGTGATCACCGCGCCGTCCGGTATCATCGACGCCGCGTCCCACGGGCTTTTGAACTTCGGATTGTCCGGAACCGGGCTTGGATACTTCGTATTACGGTTGTTCCAAGTCAGTCTCCAGTGGATTATGTGTTGCAAAAGATAGGCTTTAACAAAGATATTCATGGTAGCATACGCTCGCAGATCAAAAATTTTTGTCATTCTATATCAGCTTTATCTGATTGTAAAGTATATTTTTCAGAGATCGCGAGCTATCTCTATAATATTATCTACATTTCTCTTCTTATGTGACATTGCCGAATTTAGGGTACAATATAACGATGAAAAAAGCCACATCGTTAAACAAGCCTGCTGATGACTGCGCCGCGATCATCGCCGGGATGCGCGCAATGGAAAACCCCGTCAATATCGCCGGAATGGCCAGATTCGGCATAAACGTTAAAAACGCCTGCGGCGTCTCAATGCCTTGGCTGCGCGCAAAGGCAAAAGAGATTGGGAAAAACCACCGGCTCGCCCTCGATCTCTGGAACTCCGGCATTCATGAAGCGAAAATCCTTGCCGCGCTTGTGGATGTGCCGGCAGCGGTCACCGAAAAACAAATGGAGCGCTGGGTCAAGGACTTCAACTCGTGGGACATCTGCGACCAAGTTTGCGGCAACTTATTTGACAAAACTCCGTTTGCTTATAAAAAAGTTATTGACTGGACCGCGCGCGAGGAGGAATATGTGAAACGCGCGGGATACGTTCTGATAGCGGCGCTGGCGGTGCATGACAAAAAAGCAGGCGACGAAGCGTTTGTCAGCTTCCTGCCGATAATCGAAGCGGGAGCAGGCGACGACCGTAACTTCGTCAAAAAAGCAGTCAACTGGGCGCTGCGCCAGATCGGAAAACGGAATATGGCGCTGAACGCTCGCGCGGTGGCGACCGGCGAAAAAATCCGGGCCTCCGGCGGCAAATCCGCCCGCTGGATCGCCGCCGACGCTCTTCGCGAGCTTACTGACATAAATACCCTGCATAGAATTAAAGCTAAAAAGCAACCGGATTGAATCGCGCCGCCGGCCGCATTTCACCCTGTTCGACGCCGGATGCTTTGCAGCCGCTTCCGTTTTGCCGAGCAAGATGTATAATGATATTTTTATGGGCGGGCTTGAAAATCAACTTGGAATTCAACAGGGGGAGAGAACATTATGACTACTGGAACGCCGAAAACATCTAACGATTACATAGCGCTTGAGGATGAATTCGGAGCGAAGAATTACCATCCGCTCGACGTTGTGCTCGAACGCGGAAAAGGGGTTTGGGTCTGGGACGTCGACGGCAATAAATATCTCGATTGCCTCGCGGCATATTCCGCAGTGAACCAAGGACACTGCCACCCGAAGATCGTTCAAACGCTTATCGATCAGGCTCAAAAACTGTCGCTGGTTTCACGGGCGTTCCGTCACGATCAGCTCGGCCTTTTCTATAAAGAAATCTGTGAACTCACGAATTCGCACATGGTGTTGCCGATGAACAGCGGCGCGGAAGCTGTCGAGTCGGTAATCAAAGCGGTGCGCAAGTGGGGATACAATCAGAAAGGCGTTCCCACCGGACAGGCTGAGGTGATCTGCTGCGAAAACAATTTTCACGGCAGAACGATAACAATAGTCGGCTTCAGTTCGGAGCCGCAATACCGCGACGGTTACGCGCCGTTCACGCCGGGATTTAAATTAGTCCCGTTCGGAGATTCCGACGCGCTTGAGCAGGCGATCACGCCGAACACGGTGGCGTTCCTTGTCGAGCCGATTCAGGGCGAAGGCGGCATAATCATACCGCCCGAAGGATATCTGCGCCGCGTACGCGAAATTTGCGACAGGCACAACGTTGTGATGATAACCGATGAGATTCAGACAGGACTCGGCCGCACCGGCAAGCTGCTCGCCGAAGAGCATGACGGAGTGGTCGCCGATCTGACGCTTGTAGGAAAAGCGCTCTCGGGCGGCTTGTATCCCGTCTCAGCCGTGCTTTCAAACAAAGAAGTGCTCGGCGTATTTCAGCCCGGCGACCACGGCAGCACTTACGGCGGCAATCCGCTTGGTTGCGCTGTCGCCCGCACCGCCCTCAAAGTGCTCGTCGAGGAAGGAATGATAGAGAACGCGGCAAAGCTGGGAGATTACTTTAAGAATCAGCTTTCGGGCTTGAAAAGCCAGTGGATAAAAGAAGTGCGCGGCAAGGGCCTTATGATCGGCGTCGAGTTGAAAAAAGAAGCGGGCGGCGCGCGGCGCTTTTGCGATGCCCTGAAAACCAAGGGCATGCTCTGCAAGGAAACTCACGTCAATGTCATCCGGTTCGCGCCGCCGCTCGTCATAACCAAGGATGAACTGGACTGGGCTCTGGGAAACATCGACGAAGTTCTGCGTTAATTTTTCTTTGTCAGCGTGCGCTTTTATCTGTATTTCATATTTCCGCTTCTTTAGAAGTTAAGCATTGTTAGACTCAATTATTAGATTTGTTGAAAAACAAAGTTTTTTATTTTTCGTTGTGATTTTTTACAATGTTTAGGTTAAACTTATGTGTTGTATTTGTTATTTATTGAGAAATTGATGACAGCTTTATTAAACAATAATTAAGAATCTATGCGGAGAAATGAATTTATGAAAACAGCCGGCAGAAATATCCAGGTTCTAATCGGTCTAATAATTATAGCAGGCTTGTTCCTAAAGGCAGGTTTTTGCCTTGCGGCTTGCGAGCCTGACTCGGAAAGATATTCTCCACTGACGACTTATCCTTCAAGCTGCCCCGAGAACGGATATTATCAGACAGTTGAATGGGCAAACCTCGGAAAGATCGGCGCCCCGCTTCCAGGCAGAGAATATGTTTCCATGACGGGATATCAATTGACAACCGGCATTGTTTACAACAACGCGAGAATAGAATACACCGGCATGATTTATGACACTGGAAGCGTTTCCGGAAGCGTATTGAAGAGAACCAGCTTTACCGATGATATTTTCCAAGGATCATATGCGCTGATGCTCAACAGGCAATGGGGCGGCTATACCGGCGAGGTTTTGGTCGGCATACGCTGGTTCGAAAACGAAGTCGGCGAAATCACCGAATATTACGTCACTCGTGAGTTCACAAAAGACAATTTAAGCATGATAGTCGGAGCCAATTTTCTCAATAAATCATCAGGCTTCCACACTCGCGCCGGAGCTTCTATTGACGCAAGGTACAAGATCGCTCCAAACGTCTCGCTTTTTGCCCAGTACAACTCCGCTGACTTTTTCAAGAACTTCGCCAACGACTATCTTGTCCCCTACGTTTATGAAACTCCTAAAACGCAAATCGGCTGCGACGCCTGTTCGCAGGACAGTTTTGCCGGCGGCCTGTTTTTCAATTATCATAATGGAAGAGGCTCAGGATACTTGATACTCACTCAGATGGAAGAGCAAATGGAGCCGATCATAGGGACGACATTTCAATTCTGATTAGAACTTTTCGCAGCGGCGCGGAACCGGGAAGCTGTTTAGCCGGCGAGACAATTAAGATGGCTGAAGCCAGACCAGCGATTATGAGGAGAGTTACATGAAAAAGTTTATGTTGGCAGTGATGATTTTCGCTTTATCAAGCGCGCTGTTCTCCGGTTGCGGGGGACAGAAAAGCGAAACGCCCGCGCCTCCTGCGCAGGCAGGCAGAGTCGAAGGTTACATTTACGTGCCGATTTTCAACGAGCGCGTGGAAAATGAAGACGCCACATCGGCCGAACGAACTGTTCCCACCGGCCAAAAGCCGGTTCAGGGCGCGACGGTTACATGCACTTGCACGACAAAAACAACGACAACCGACGCAAACGGCTATTATGTCTTCGACAATGTGGCGGTCGGCGCGCACACCATCACTGCCGTGTCCACGACAAGCGGATACAGAACAATCACAATTAACGTGACAATTTCCGAAAAAACGATGACGACCGCCCCGGATGCGGTAGTGGCTCCCAGCATGGCGGGATCCCTCGTCGTTAATTCTTCTCCAGCTGGCGCTGAAATCTACATCAACAACACCGACACAGGCTATAAAACGCCCCATACTTTCAACCCCATGAAAGCGGGAACGCACACACTTTATGTGACAATCGACAGCTACAACGCTCCGGCATCAAAAGAGGTGGTTGTTTCAAATAACAGCATAACTGAAACCAGTTTCGTTCTGACTAAAGCGGAAGCGACATACACTGGAATCGAAATTACGTCTGATTCTCCTCTGGCGGTTAGAAACGTTTTCCTCGGCTCTCAGCAGCAACTATCAGCGAAATGCAAATTTTCTGACGGAACATCAATTTACTGCACTTCCGCCGCGACATGGTCCAGCTCCGCGCCCGCCGTTGGTAGCGTTGGCTCCCACTCAGGTCTATTTAAGGGCCTGACCGAAGGCTCCACTCAGATTGAAGTCCTTTTGGACGGCAAAACCGACTCTATTACAGTTTCAGTCATTCCTGCCGATCTGGTTTCGATTAACGTAACGCCCAGTGCGTCTGTCAGCATTATTTCCGGTCTCAACCAGCAGTTCACAGCTATTTGCACCTACTCCAACAACTACAGCGCGAACTGCACTTCCGCCATGACTTGGATATCAACCGATGTCGGCAAAGGAACTATCGGCGCCAATAACGGCCTTTTCACCGCAGGCGCCGTCGGCAATACAAGCGTCTACGCTACATCCGGAGACAAAACCAGCAACACCGTGTCGGTGTCGGTTTCAACCGCCACATTGCTCTCAATCAGCGTCACTCCTGAAAATGCGACGCTTACCGCCGGAGAGTTGCAACAGTTCATCGCAAGATGCAATTACACTAACGGCTCCTCCCTCACATGCACGAACAATGTCAGTTGGGTTTCGTCCAATCCGAATGTCGCCTCCATCGCCACGACAACCGGGCTGCTGACCACTAAGATCGGCGGAACAGTCAACGTAGCGGCAAACTGGCAGGGCAAAGACAGCAATACCGTCGCCGTCGCCGTAAATCCGCCGATCCTTCAAAGAATCGTCGTATCCCCGGAATCCGCCACGGTTGACGCCGGCTTCACAAGGCAGTTCAGCGCGGCTTGCTACTACTCTAATGACACAACAGTCGATTGCACGAGAACGGTGACATGGAGTTCCTCGGACCTTACAAAAGGATCAATAGGCGCGAATACTGGTCTCTTCACCGGAATATTAGGCGGCCAGACATCCGTGAGCGCCGTCATGTCCGGCATCGAAAGCTCCCCCGTGTTAGTCGACGTTATTGACCTCGCCACCGTAAGCGGAAGCGTTTATATCGAGAAAACAAACATCGGCATACAGAACGTAAAGGTGGAAATCGGAGACAAATACGCTTATACCGATCTTGACGGTAAGTATTCCATATTCGAGGTCAGAGTCGGCTCCGCCGATATTCAAGCCTCGTTGTCCGGATTCAATACTTTCACCGGGAGCATCGCCCTCATTACTCAGCCGCTGACGACTTACACGCTCGAATTGATCGCTCAGGAATCCAACACCGTGCAAATCACAGGCAAAGTCACAAATTCCGCCACTCACGCCGCGATCAACTCCGCACAGGTCATAGTCCTCAATCCGGACGGCTCGAATTCACAACTTGCTTTCGTAACCGACGTGAACGGCAACTATCAGATTACGATTCCAAAGAGAACTTCATTCTCAATAAAGGTCGTAAAATCGGGCTACACGACCTACCAGACACCGCTCGTCATCCAGACCGCGCCGCTGACATTCGACGTGGCTCTCGATCCGAGTTGAGAAAGCCTGTAACAGCCGCCGCTAAAGCCGGCTGTTCGATTTTTACCCTTTAACTGCAATTAACCGGCGGGGCCAGCGCTCCGCCGGTTTTCATTTGGCGAAACAACGGCGCTCCTCATATCTCCCAGGGCTCTGATAACGATGCGGGCAGCAGTTACGCGCATCGCCCCGAATTAGACTTAAATTTCCGTATCTGAAATTATTCCCCTCTAATATGGAAAAGAAATTGCGATTGTCATAAAATTTCTTTTGTAAAATCTGTATTTAAGGAAATATTCATGAACGTTTCAATCCTTCTTCTCATCGCGCTTCCCATCTTCTGGATAGCCTATCGCTATTACGCCCGCTATCTCGCAAATATCTTCGGCGAGAACCCAGCTATCCCGCCTCCATCGGTGACATTAAAAGATGATGTGGACTTCGTGCCGACGCACAAAAGCGTTCTTTTCGGACATCACTTTGCGTCGATCGCGGGCGGCGGCCCCATAATCGGGCCGGCCATCGCAGCCGCTTTCGGCTACATTCCGGTGTTTCTGTGGCTCGTTATCGGCTCCGTTTTCATCGGCGCCGCGCACGACTACTCCGCCCTTTTCATCAGCATTCGCGAAAAAGGAAAATCAATGGCCGAAGTCGCAAAAAGCTCGCTCGGCAAATTCGGGTTTTTCCTTTTCATCGCGTTCACCATCGTCATGTTGCTTCTCGTGACTTCCTCGTTTCTCGACCTGACCGCGACGGCGCTGACATCCGTGCGGTCGATCAAGGAACTCGGCCTACCGGCGGGACAGACTGTCCTAAAAACTTTCACAGATCCGGCAACAAATGTCGTGATGTGCAGAATCGGCGGCATCGCTTCAACATCCGTTATCGTTATCACCTGCTGCGCGCCTTTGATCGGATTCCTCCTATACAAACGAAACATTTCCGTCTTGCTTGCATCCGCGCTCTCTCTGATTGTCTGCTCCATCTCTATATATATCGGACTGTCGGCCCCGGTGACATTAAATCCTGATACGTGGAAGATAATACTCGCCATATACACTCTTTTCGCCGCAGGAGCGCCGGTCTGGATCATTCTTCAGCCTCGCGATTTCATGAATTCTTTCATTCTGTATGTCGGCATCGTCACTCTCGCCGTCGGAATATTCGCAGGAGGCTTACACGGCGTGCAACTCTCGGCGCCCGCGTTCAATCTGAAGGAAGCGGCGAGCCTTCCCGGCCTCGGCATGATCTGGCCCTTCCTTTTTATCACCGTCGCCTGCGGCGCGATCTCCGGCTTCCATGCGCTTGTCGCCGGCGGCACTTCCAGCAAACAGATTTCGAACGAGGCGGACGCGCGCCCGATTGCCTTCGGCGGCATGATCGTCGAGTCGATTCTCGCAGTCGGCGTACTTATCGCCGTCTGCTCCGGCATCAGCTTCGCCGATTACAAGCAAATCGTTTTCCCGGCTGTAGAGTCGGGCCTTAAGTCGAACCCGATTCTTGCTTTTTCATCAGGCATGGGCGGCCTGCTGCATAAAGGATTGGGCATTCCGGCGGTCTTCGGAACTATATTCGGAATCCTGCTCGTCGAAGGTTTCGTCGCCACAACGTTGGACACCGCGGTGCGGCTCAACCGTTATCTGATTGAAGAACTATGGTCCTTCATCTTTAAAAAGGTTCCCTCCTTTCTTAAGTCTTATCTTTTCAACGCCGGCATTGCCGTGCTCGCAATGTATCTGCTCGCGCGGTTCAATACTTACAAAATCATCTGGCCCCTGTTCGGGACAGCCAACCAGCTTCTGGCCGCGCTCACACTTATAGTTGTCGCCGTCTGGCTGACGCGTCGAAAAAAGCCGACATGGTTCGTGACCCTGCCCGCGGCCTTCATGCTCGCCACAACCGCCGCCTCTCTGCTCTGGCTGCTTTTTAAAAACTATTTGCCGCAACACAACTATCCGCTCGTCGCGGCCGACATACTCCTTATCATTCTTTCCTTCGGCGTTCTTGTTTTATCTTTGAAGGTAATATTAAACGGCAAAAAGCAGGCCGCCTGACAACGCTTTTCGAACACAACCTGTTATCTGGAACCCGCTTACTTGAACCTTATGTGGATATTTGCTAATATTTTGGGAACGGCTGATCCCAAATTGCGATCAAACGTATTTAAGAAACATTAAGGGATTGCCGTATAACAGAATTTTGTGAAGCGCGGGACCGGCGGCGGAAAGGCCGGGCGCGTATATAGCGCTTCTGGGAGAGGCTGAAAAAAATGGGGAAGATAGAAGTCTTGATACTTGCCGGAGGAACGCTGCCCGAGGATTTGAAAAAATACAGTTCAGGGCATGACAATCGTGCGCTGTTGAAAATCGGCGACAAATACATGATAGAGTATGTTATCGACGCGCTGAACGGAGTTCCAGAGATAGGCGGCATCCATGTCATAGGGCTGAAAGAACCGATTGAGGCGGCGCTCGGCGGCCGGGTGGCCGAGGTGATAGAAGCGCGCGACTCGATGCTTGACAACCTGAGCCTCGGAGTCGAACAGTTTGAAGGGGCCGAGCGGCTTCTGATCGTAACCTGCGACATTCCGATAATAAAATCGGAAATGATCGCGCGTTTCCTCGACTCTTGTCAAAAAACCGAGGCCGATTTATACTATCCAATAGTAGAAAAGAAACTTAACGATCAAAAATATCCGACGACGAAGCGCACATACGCTAAGTTGAAGGAAGGCGTTTTTACGGGCGGCAACATAGTGCTGCTGAATCCGGCGATGTTCCGGAAGAACTGGTCGTACATCGAACGGGCGCTTGCGGCCCGCAAGTCGCCGATCAAACTTCTTGGGATAATCGGAATAGGATTTATAATAAAATTTATATTGAAACAACTTTCGATTCCGCTGCTGGAAAAGAAAATCGAAGGAATACTCGGAATACGGGTGAAAGCGGTTGAAGTTCAAGACCCGGAGATAGGGATAGACGTAGATAAGGAGAGCGACTTCCTGCTTGTGAAAGAGATACTTGGGTCGAAATAGCAGGTTGCCAACAATTGTTTGTTATTGCCGCGGCCGGCGGCATATTTGCATCAGGGTAGGGAGACATCATGGACATCACAGAAGTGCGCATCCGCAGACATCGCTCTGAGGACGGAAAGCTCAAAGCATTCGCATCAGTGGTCTTCGACAGCGCGTTCGTAGTTCACGACATGAAGATCATCGAAGGCGTTCGCGGGCTGTTCGTGGCGATGCCAAGCAGGAAAAGGCCGGACGGATCACACGAAGACATCGCGCATCCCGTATCGCGCGAGTTCCGCCAGAAAATCCAGAACGCACTCATCGCGAAGTACCGCGAAGAGGAGGATTCGATGGGGAACGAAGTTCCATCCGACCCGGAACCTGAAACAGTTTAAGCGCAGCCCCCGCAACGCTTAAACCGTCAACCTCTTTTTGCTCCGGCTCCCATGCCGGTGTGTTAGTTTACGGCTTTTCAGCGCAATCTTTTCATGCTTTCAGCCCGATGACAATGCTATTCACCCTGGAATCCCTGAAGATTCAGTCATTTTCTCGTTCACGCGCTCCAGCCCTCTAAAGCGGATTAGCTCATTCGGCTAACCGCTTCGCGTCCAAATCGCCTTTTTCACATGCAAGTCCTGTCATCTCTCGTTTGCGTTCAAAGCGTCCTTTCACAATAAGTATTGCAGTTTTTCATAAAAAATCGCACAATCTATTGTTAGGCAATGATGGGGCGTAGCCAAGCGGTAAGGCACCGGGTTTTGGTCCCGGCACCGTAGGTTCGAATCCTGCCGCCCCAGTGAAGTTCTAACGGACTAAAGGACTATCAGTAAAAATGGCTCTATATGATAATGACGCGGGCGGAATGCCCATGCGAATGCTCGGAACAACCGTAATCGCCGTGCATAGCGGCGGCCGCGTAGCGTTCGCCGGCGACGGGCAGGTCTCGTTCGGCGATCACATTCTCAAACACACCGCGCAGAAGGTGCGGCGGATGGCCGGCGGCAAGGTGATCGCAGGTTTCGCCGGCTCAGTCGCTGACGCGTTCACTCTCTTCGAGCGTTTCGAGGAGAAACTCGAAAAATATCAGGCCAACCTGCCGCGCGCGGCTATGGAATTCGCCCGGGAGTGGCGCACTGACAAATATCTGCGGCGGCTCGAAGCGATGCTGCTTGTTTCGGACAAGGAATGCCTGCTGTTGCTATCCGGCAATGGCGAGGTGATCGAACCGGACGACAAGGTGGCCGCTATCGGATCCGGCGGCGTGATGGCTCTTGCCGCGGCGCGCGCTCTGCTCGCCCACACCGATATGAGCGCCGAGGACATCGCCCGGGAGTCGATCGCAATCGCCGCGAAAATCTGCGTTCACACAAACGACAACATCTCTGTCGAAGTACTGGAGTAATTGATGGAAAACGAAATAAATAAAGATACGGCGGAAAACGAGGCGCCTCACGCGCTTGTTTTCGCTGATCTGAATATCCCCGGCCCGGATCTGACTCCGAAGCAGATCGTCGAGCATCTGGACCGCTACATCGTCGGACAGGCCAAGGCGAAGAAGATTGTCGCCATCGCTTTGCGAAACCGGACCCGGCGCGCGCGAGTTGAGTCCGAATTGCGCGAAGAAATCATTCCAAAGAACATTCTGATGATCGGCCCGACCGGCGTCGGCAAAACCGAGATCGCGCGGCGGCTCTCATCGCTCATGCAATCGCCTTTTGTGAAAGTTGAGGCGACGAAGTACACCGAGGTCGGCTATGTCGGCCGCGATGTGGACGGCATGGTGCGCGACCTCGTCGAGTCCGGCGTCCGGATGGTGAAGAAACGCAAACAGGAAGAAGTTGAAGAACGCGCGAAAGAATCTGTGAACGAGATTCTTCTGGATGCGTTTCTGCACGCATCGCGCCCGCGCCGCGCCGCGCCGCCGACAGCGGAGCAGTTCGCCGCCCAGCCGGAGATCATCGAAGACCTGGAATCAGGCGCCGCCCAGCTCGACCGGCTCCGCGAAAGATACAGACGCAAGCTCGAAGCCGGCGAACTCGAAGCTTTCAAAGTCGAGATCGAGGTTCCCGACTCTCAACCGAAGATGGTCGAAATTTTCTCGAACGCCGGGATCGAGGAGATGGGCGTTAACCTTCAGGACATGCTCGGCAACATCATGCCGCGCCGCAGCCGGAAAAAGTCAATGACGGTCGCCGAGGCGCGCCGAATCCTCTCCGGCCAGGAAGCCGAAAAACTGATCGACATGGAAGCGGTGACCTCCGAAGCGATCAAGCTCGTGGAACAATCAGGCATAATATTTATCGACGAAATAGACAAAATCGCAGTGCGCGAGCATGGCGGCGGCGGGCAGGACGTTTCCCGCGAGGGCGTCCAGCGGGACATCCTGCCGATTATCGAAGGTTCTACCGTCATTACAAAATATGGGCCTGTCAGGACAGATTACATACTTTTTATAGCAGCGGGCGCGTTTTCGAGCAGCAAACCATCCGATCTGATCCCGGAGTTGCAGGGCCGGTTTCCACTCCGGGTGGAATTGGAAAGCCTTACAACGGATGATTTCAAGCGAATTCTAACCGAGCCTCGCAACGCTCTGATCAAGCAGTACGTATCGATGATGAAAACGGACGGAGTCGACTTGGATTTCACCGAGGATGGAATCGCTGAGTTGGCGAGCGCTGCTTCGCGGGTAAACCAGCAGGCCGAGGACATCGGCGCGCGCCGTCTGCACACCCTGATCGAGAAAGCGCTTGAAGACATTTCATTCAACGCGCCCGATTCGATTTCCGGCGCTATTGTTATTGACAAAAATCACATACAGAAATACCTCAAAGATATTGTTGAGGATGTTGACTTGAGCCGCTATATATTGTAGATTTTCCTCAATCCGCTCTACCATGGGTGAGTTTGCGCAATGGATGAAAAGAAAGCAGCGCTAGTTTTAAGAAACATTGATAGGATGCCAAGCCTGTCACCCACTGTCGGGAAGATTCTTCAAGTTGCGAACGATCCTAATTCTTCAGCCAACGACCTCAACAAAGTCATATCTCTCGATCCGGTTCTCGCCGGAAAGGTTTTAAAGCTCGTCAATTCCGCCTATTTCGGCTTCTCGGAAAAAATGTCATCCACAGTGAGGGCTATCGTCGTTCTTGGCCTGAACACGATCAAGAATCTGGCTCTTAGCACCGCCGCTCTCGAAACTATTTCCACAGCCGGAGCAACAGGCCTCAATATGGACGAATTCTGGCGTCACCTTCTCGCAACCGGCGTTTACGCCAAACTGGTGGCGCGCAAAATCAGCGTGCATAAAAATTTCCTCGAAGACTATTTTCTCTGCGGCCTCATGCACGACATCGGCAAGATAGTGCTGAACAACATGAATCCGGTCGGTTACGGAAAACTGATCGGGGCCGCGCGCGCTTCCGGCAAGCCGCTGCACCTCTACGAGACCGCAATCTTCGGGATCAACCACGCAGAGATCGGAAAATTGCTCGGCGGCAAGTGGGGCCTGCAGGAACAGATCGTCGAGGCGATGGCGCTCCACCATTCGCCGGAGCTTGTTCCTGAAGCCAATAAGAAACTCGTGTATTCGATAATCATTGCGAACAACTATGTCAAAAAACTCGAAGTCGGCTTCAGCGGCAGTATGTACATCGAGAATTTCAGCGAAGACATCTGGAAAGCCACTTCAATAACCGAAGACCAGCTCGGCGACCTCGAAGGCTTCCTTATCGAAGGCGTTGAACGCGCGTCCATCTTCCTTCAGAGTTCAAGCAAATAATTCTTTTTACTCTCTCCGCCAAAAAACAGTCGTTATTTACACAAATCTTAATAAAATATGATATTATGTTATGCGGGGTTGTTTGCCCCGATTTATTTTTGATGTAAGATAACGGCAACTTAACAGCTAAAACATCGAGGTGAGCGCTGATGTATGTAAAATTCTGGGGAGTTCGAGGCTCGATACCCACTCCCGGGCCGATGACCGTCCGAAGCGGCGGAAACACCGCATGCGTCGAGATTCAGCCGGGCGGCGGGCAGATGTTTATTATCGACGCCGGAACAGGCATTCGAGAACTCGGCAACGATATGATGCGCCGCGGCAACATCGGCAAAGTCGACGCGAAAATTTTTCTTTCGCACACCCACTGGGACCACATCCATGGATTTCCGTTCTTTGTGCCGGCATTCATTCCCGGAAATAAGTTCTCTTTCTAT